>Ga0209427_10003692_pt1 | contig 17893 bp, 15 predicted proteins | sample DeeMarSWOR136_30_FD_187465 | JGI IMG/M metagenome (GOLD analysis project Ga0209427, IMG submission 187465) | Marine sediment microbial communities from White Oak River estuary, North Carolina - WOR-1-36_30 (SPAdes) (version 2) | ecosystem: Environmental > Aquatic > Marine > Intertidal zone >...
AGCCCCTCCGGTTCCGGTACCACCTCCCAAGCCCGCGGTAATGAAGATCATGTCCGCCCCCCCCAGGGAATCCCTGATCATGTCGATGTCCTCCAGCGCTGCCTTTCTCCCGATCTCGGGGTTGGCGCCAGCCCCCAATCCCTTGGTGATCTTGGCCCCCAGCTGAAGCTTAATGGGCGCCTTGCTGGCCGCTAAGGCTTGGGCGTCGGTATTGGCCGCGATGAACTCGACAGCCGTAAGGCCCGAAGCGATCATGTTATTGATGGCATTACACCCACCTCCGCCAATACCGATGGCCTTGACTTTAGCCGCCATGTTCCTGTTCTCATCGAATTCGATCATCTCACCCCTCCCAATAGGTGGTTTGCGTTAAAAGAATTCGCCGAACCAATCCCTCATGCGCCGATTTACCTTGGCGAAGATATTGGGCTCGCCTATTCGGAATCGCCTCTTGGCCCGATTCCTGCTTCCATACATGACCAATCCCACTCCCGTTGCGAAGATGGGGCTATTGACCAGGTCCACCAGACCGCTTATGCCCATGGGAAGCCCCCTTCTCACCGGAAGGTTGAAAATCTGTTCGGCAATCTCGGGCATCCCTTCCATGATGGCCGTTCCCCCGGTCAGGACGATCCCCGAACCGATGAGGTTTGCGTACCCGGATCTGGTGATCTCCCCTTGGACCAGCGTCAAGATTTCCTCCACACGGGGCTCGATGATCTCCGCCAGGGTCTGCCGGGAGAGGGTCCGGGCCTTTCTTCCCCCGACGCTGGGAACCTCTATCATCTCCTCCTTCTTCACCATGGGGACCAGGGCACATCCGTACCTCTTCTTTAACTTCTCCGCCTCCTCCGCTGGGGTCCGTAAGCCAAGGGAGATGTCGCTGGTGATGTGATTTCCCGCCAACGAGAGGACCGACGTGTGTTTGATGCTTCCGTTAGAGAAGATCACGAGGTCCGTGGTCCCACCCCCAATGTCCACGACGCCGGCACCAAGCTCCTTCTCCTCCGGGCTCAGTACTGCCTCGCTGCACCCCAGTTGTTCCAGGACGATATCATTTACGTGGAGGCCGGCGCGATTGGCACAGCGGATAATGTTCTGGGCCGAGGTGACCGCACCCGTGACGATGTGTACTTTGCCCTCCAAACGAACCCCGCACATACCAACGGGATCCCTGATTCCATCCTGATCGTCGACGATATATTCCTGGGGGAGCACGTGGATAACCTCCCGATCCATGGGGATGTTGATGGCGCTCGCGGCATCGATGACTCGTTTTAAATCGTGGTCGGTAATCTCGCGGTTCTTCACGGCAATTACCCCATGGCTGTTGATGCCTCGAATGTGTCCCCCCGCTATCCCGGCGAAAACGGAATCGATCTGACACCCCGCCATGAGCTCGGCCTCCTCCACCGCCCTTCTTATGGACTGTACCGTCCCCTCAATGTTCACCACCACTCCCTTTCTGAGGCCCCTTGAGGGATGGGATCCGATCCCTATGATGTTGACCAATCCGTTTTGCACCTCCCCCACGATGGCGCAGATCTTGGTGGTTCCGATATCCAACCCCACCAAAAGATTATTCTCCTTTCCCGCCATTTCTCTCACCTCCCTTCCCTATGAGTTTTCGATGATTCCCTTTGGGTGAAACGTCAGCGTGTCCCTCATCCTCACGATAACCCTCTTCTCATAATTACAATCGATGTATGCGGGCTTGAGGGGTTGTTGGCGAAGGTGTCTCCAGACCTTGACCAACCTTCTCCACTTCACCTCGTAGCCCTCGAAGCCCAGTTTGATTGCCACCGCCCCGTCGTCGGTATAGATGGTTATCCCCGAGGCCTTATCCAAGTAAATTTCGGAGATGTCCTCTTGGGAAAGGACATCTGCTCGGTGGAGCAATCCCGTCACCCTCAATGCCCTGGAGACTAATTTCCACGCTTGCTGGGGTTGGGTCTTGAAATCATCCCGATGAAGGCCCGTGAGAATCGGATACTCGATTTTAAGGCCCTTGGGTAACCTGGCAAATATGACCCCCTGGGCATCGATGTAGTAGAGCTGGTCCAGGAGGATGACGGCCGCTGGGTGCCTCTCGGTGACCTTAATGGAGATCCTATCGGGGAAGATCCGCCTGATCTCCGCTCGCTCTATCCAGGGGTTGGTCTCCACCCTGCTTCTCAATGCGGCGAGGTTTACGCTGAGGATGTTCGGCCTCCGGTCCAATTGGGTCATGGATAGAACGTCCCTCTCGGAGATCCTCCGGCAACCCTCAATGACGACTTCGCGGATGGCCAGCAGGGGGGAATCCGTCATGTAGCCATAAACGATGTGGCAGGTGAAGGCCGAAAGGACGATGGCCAATAGCAGTATGATGGCCTTACACAGTCCCTTGAGAAGACGAGTTAGCGCCTCAACCATCCCTTTCCCCCCGTCGAACTTCGGTCTTCAAGGAAGCTCCCCTGAGAATCCCCTCGGAGGTCAGCCGCTGGGCAATGTCATACCCCACATCGATGGGACAAACGTTGTAGCCCCTCTGGATGAGGGCCTTTGTAATAGCCTCCCCCGTCCTCAGGGAGATCCTCCTTTCCGCCGAGACCCCTCCCATGAGCACGCCTATCCGCCCTTGGTCCCTTAATCCTTTCATCCCTCTCCAATAATGGTAACCTCGGGGGCGAGCCGGATCCCCCGCTTCTCATATACCTGGTCCCGAATGAAGGCCATTAAGGCCAGAACCTCCGAAGCGGTGGCATCTCCCTCGTTGACGATGAAATTTCCATGTTTCTCCGAGATCCGGGCATCTCCAATACGGTAGCCCTTGAGGCCCAGCTCATCGATCAACTGGCCTGCCGGCGTTCCCTCTGGATTTCTAAAGATGGAGCCGGCTGTTGGCACATTCCAAGGCTGAGATTGAGCTCTGAGCCTTTGAAGGTGCTTGAGCTTGGCCGCGATCTCCTCTCCCTTCGCCTCCACCACCTCCACGATGCCCCTCAATATGACGGAGCCCTCGGGGAGGATCAGATGTCGGTAATCAAATCTCAGCTCCTCCTCCTGCTTGAGCGTCACGTCGCCTGCTGGTCCCATCAGTGCGATGGATCTGGTCACATCCCTCATTTCCGAACCGAAGGCCCCGGCGTTCATGGCCAGGGCACCCCCCACGGTGCCGGGGATTCCGATAAAGGCCTCAAGCCCTGAGAGGCTCCTTTCCCTGGTGAATCGGACCAGGCTCTTCAGGCTTACCCCGGCCTCGGCGGAGATCAGCACCTCCCGGTCCCTTCGGCCGAGGATGGTCACCCTTCTGAATCCCCTGCAAAGACTGATGACGACGCCTCGAAGTCCCCCGTCCCTGACGATCACATTGGTTCCCTTGCCGAGGATGTAGTAGGGAATGGCCCTCTCCCTGGCAAATCGGAATATCTCCCGGAGGTCGTGCTCGTCTCGGGGAAAGGCGAGGACATCGGCATTTCCCCCTACCCTCAACGAGGTATGCTTTGCCATGGAAACGTCGAAGGAAACCCTTCCCTTGATAAGCGATTTCAATTCCCCTTTGATTGGGCCCAGATCCATGAGACCATCAGCTCACGGGCGGCTCTCCGCCTTGAATTTCCTCTTCAGTTCCTCAATCAGTTCCTCACCCACACGGTAGATGTCCCCGGCCCCCAGGGTGATTACCAGGTCGCCCGGCACAACCGCATCTGAGAGGTATTGGAGGATCTCGCCCCGTTCGGAGATGTAGCGGACGTCCCTGTGGCCATGGTCCCGAATTCCCTCGAAGAGGTGGTGGGCGCGTACTCCCTCGATCTTCTCCTCCCCCGCGGGGTAGATATCGGTGATCACCAGCACATCGGCCTCGTAAAAGGCGGTGAGGAAATCATCGAAGAGGGCCTTGGTCCTCGTGTACCGATGGGGTTGAAAGAGCGCCACGATCCTCCGTTTCCATCCCGACTTGGCGGCCCTCAGGGTTGCCTTGATCTCGACCGGATGATGGCCGTAGTCGTCAAAGACCAGGACATCCCCGATCTGAGCCTTCAGTTGAAATCGGCGTTGAATTCCGGAGAAGCCCGCCAGGGCCTCCTGGATGGTTGTGAAATCCACATCCAGTTCAAAAGCCGTGGCCACCGCGGCCAACACGTTGTAAACGTTGTGGATTCCGGGCATCTGGACGGTCAGCCTTCCCATGCGGGTACCCCTGTGAACGAGCTCGAAGGAAGTCTGGGGACCATCGAAGACCATGTCCTCGGCCTGGAAGTCGGCCTGTCTGGAGAGTCCGTAGGTGGTGAAACGTTTCTTCAACTGGGGGATTAAGCTTTGGATGTTTTCCTGATCCAGGCAGAGGACTGCCAGTCCGAAGAAGGGGATCTTGTCGATAAACTGCAGGAACGTCATCTTGATCTGTTCAATCCCCTGATAGTAATCGAGGTGTTCGGGGTCGATGGTGGTTACCACGGCGATGGTGGGTAGGAGTTTCAGGAACGACCCATCGCTCTCATCCGCCTCGGCCACCAGGAACTCTCCCTGTCCCAGTTTCGCACTGCTGCCGATGCTGTTGAGCTTGCCTCCGATGACCACTGTGGGATCGAGGCCCGCATGGGCCAAAACGGTGGCGATGAGGGAGGTGGTGGTGGTCTTTCCATGGGTTCCCGCAACGGCCACGCCGTACTTCATGCGCATGAGTTCTGCCAACATCTCCGCCCTGGGAATGACGGGGATGAGCTTTTCAGCTGCTTCCTCGATCTCCGGGTTCCCTTCCCTGATGGCAGAGGAGACGACCACTACCTCTGCCCCCTTGATGTTTTTTCGTCGATGTCGATAATAGATCTGCGCCCCTAATTGCTCCAGTCGACGGGTTATCTCGCTTTCCCGAATATCGGATCCGCTGACGGCGTATCCCAGATTGAGGAGGACCTCGGCGATCCCGCTCATCCCAATACCCCCGATTCCGACGAAATGGATGTGGTTTATCTTGGTCCTTCGATACATCATTGCTTTCCCGCAAATACCAACTTGTAGCACCAGTCGACGATGAGATCGGCGGCATTGGGGTGAGCCAGCCCCCCCGCCCGTTTCTCCATGGCCGAAATCTCATCCCTATGACCATACAGGTGGAGTATGGTATCGGCCAGGCGTCTTCCCGTGAGATCGGAATCGGAGATCATCCGTGCGGCTCCGGCCTTTACCAGGGCTTTCGCGTTGAGGGTCTGGTGATCGCCGATAGCATGGGGATAGGGGATTAAGAGGGACGCCCTGCGGGATACGGTCAACTCGGACACCGTTGTCGCTCCTGAGCGGCAGATGACCAGATGGGCATTCCGATAGCAGGCGGCCATATCATCGATGAAGGTCCTCACCGACGCTCGAAATCCCCTCCTCCGGTAGTTCCGGGAGACGAAATCCAGGTCATTCCCTCCCGTCTGATGGGTGATCCTCAGTCTATCTCGAATTCCATCCAGCCAATCGAGGGCTTCCACCACCTTTTCGTTTATCCGGTGGGCCCCTTGACTTCCCCCGAAGATGAAGATGTTGAATTGATCGCCGTTCCGTCTGTCCTCAAGCCCTTGGAGGAAGTCCCTTCGTACCGGATTTCCCGTGAGCATCGTCTTCCTCGCGGGGAAATAGGATCTGCTTTGCTCGAAGGAGATGAATATGGCATTGGCCAGCTTTCCCAAGAGGCGATTGGTAGATCCAGGGATGGCATTCTGCTCCTGGATGGCCCTCTTGATCCCCATGAGGAAAGCCGCGAGGACAACGGGGCCCGAGGCATATCCCCCTACACCGATGACCAGATTCGGCTTGAAGTCCTTGATGATTCGGATCGACGAGGCGATGCCAAGGGGAACCCTCCAGAGCGAGACGAGCTTTCCCGTCAACGGCTTCCCCCTTACCCCGGAGGCGGAGATGGTTCTCAATGGATGCCCCGTTTTGGGGATCAATACCTCCTCGATCCCTTTTCTCGCTCCGACGAAGAGCACCTCGTTTCGGGCCTCCCTGACCTTGAACGCCTCGGCTATGGAAATCCCAGGAAAGAGATGGCCCCCTGTGCCCCCACCCGCAATGATGATTCTCATGCCATCCTCGCCTTTGATGAGATGTTGAGGAGAATGCCCACCCCCATTGCGTTAACCAGGAGGGACGTCCCGCCGTAACTGATGAACGGAAGGGTAAGTCCCTTTGTGGGGAGAAGCCCGAGGACTACCCCCATATTGATGATGGCCTGCATCGAGATCATGGTCGTTATCCCCGTCCCCAGAAGGGTGCCAAAGGGTTCTTCCGCCGCAAGGGCGATACGAATGCCTCGAATGGTGAACAGGGCGAACAGTCCCAGGGTGATGGTCGCACCCACCATCCCCAGTTCTTCCCCGATCACGGAGAAGATGAAGTCCGTATGCGGGGCTGGCAGAAAGAAGAGCTTCTGACTCCCGCCCCCCAAGCCCGTGCCGAAGAGGCCCCCTGATCCGAATGCCAGAAGGGATTGAACCATTTGGAAGCTCGTTCGACCGGGATCCTCCCATGGGTTGAGGAATCCGATGATCCGGTTGTAACGGTAATCGACGTTCATGATCAGCAGGTAAACGATGGGAATGGCGGCCATAATGGCGAGGCCCAAATAGGTTATCCTGGCTCCTCCGATGAAGAGGAGCATGAATACCATGGTTGCCAAGAAGAGGGCCACGCCGAAATCCGGTTGGAGCATCACCAAGGAGATCATCGTTCCCGAGATAATGAGTACCGGAAGGAACCCCTGGGAAAAGGTCCTCATTCGGTCTCCCTTTTTCTCCACGAAGTAGGCCAGGAAGATGATGAGGGCCAGTTTCGTGAACTCCGAGGGCTGGAAGGAGAGGTTCCCGAACCGAATCCAACGGGTCGACCCAGCAACCCTATACCCTATGCCGGGAATCAGGAGGAGTATGAGGAACAGGAGGCTCCCCGCCAACATGGGATAAGCCAGTCTCCTCAACACGGCATAGGGAATATTCATCATCACCACCATCATGGCCAGGGCGAAGGCACAAAAGAGGGCCTGTTTTTTTAGGAAATAGTAGGCGTCCCCGAATCTTTCCGCGGCGAGAATTGCGCTGGCACTGTAGACAATCACGATCCCTATCCCCATGAGCGAGATGGTGATGATCACCAGGGACAGATCGTGTGACGGCCTCTGCCTCATGCCCGTTGAGCTCCCTTGTCCAGTTGATGAACGATCTCCTTGAAGCGGTCACCCCTCTCCTCGTAATCCCTGAACATATCGAAACTGGAACATGCGGGTGAGAGGAGCACCACATCCCCGGGACTCGACTCGTCGAAGGCCCCATGGACCGCCTCCTCGAGCGTATCGGCTGAGGTGGCGGGAACGGATGTCCCCATGGCCTTGACCATTCTCCGCTTCGCCTCACCCAGGAGGATGAGCCGCTTCACCCTTCCCGCGACGACACGCTTGAGCGGGGCATAATCCCCTCCCTTGTCCTTTCCCCCCGCGATCAGAATGATGGGTCCTGGAAAGCTCATCAAGGACTTGACCACGGAGCCCACATTGGTTGCCTTGGAGTCGTTGTAAAACCTCACCCCCTCCAGCTCCCTCACGAACTCCAGACGATGGGGCAGCCCCCTGAAGGAATCCAAGGCCACCTGGATAGAATCCCTCGGACAGGAGCAGATCTTGGCCGCCAGTACGGCAGCCAACATGTTCTCGACGTTGTGTATCCCACTCAGGGCGACCCTGACGAGTTCAAAGCGTTCCGCATTCCCCTCTGGATCGCGGTAGATGAGACCATCCCGGTCGAAGAATGTTCCCACCTTCAAGGGAGATGTCAGGCTAAAGTAGCATTTCCTCGCCTTGATGGGGGAGGTATTGGCGTTGATGGTCGCGTCATCGGCGTTAAGGAGGGCAAAATCCGAACCCCTCTGGTTCGAGAAGAGTCGAAATTTGGCCCTGACGTACTCGTCGTAATGGGGATACCGGTCCAGATGGTCCTCGGTTATGTTGAGCATGAGGGCAATATGGGGCCTGAATTGGTCGATCCCCTCCAGTTGAAAGCTGCTGATCTCTGCCACCACGTAATCCCATTTACCCCGTCCGGCACAATCGATCAGGGGATTACCGACGTTTCCCCCCACGAAGACCCGCTTCCCAGATCGCCTGAGCATATGCCCGAGGAGCATGGTGGTGGTGGTCTTCCCGTTGGTCCCGGTTACCCCGATGATGGGATCTCCGATGAACCGGCAGGCCAGCTCAATCTCACTTATGACCTCGATGCCCTTTTCCCGGGCTGCCGCGATGGGCTCGATGTCCAGTGGAACCCCCGGGCTGACGACGATCAGGTCGACGCTCAAGAAGGTGTCAATTCTGTGTTCCCCAAGTTCGGTTCGTACATCCAGGCCCCGGATGGCGGAGCGATACTCCTCGAGCTCATGGGCGGCTCGAATATCCGTTCCCACAACCCGAACTCCCTGTTGGACGAGGAATCGGACAACCCCGATTCCCGTCCTCGCCAATCCCACCACCAAGACCCGCTTTCCCTCCAGCTTCACCGGACCCCTCGAAATGGAGGATTACCTCAGCTTCAACGTGCTGATGGCAACAAGTCCAAGAATGATGGCAATAATCCAGAACCTCACGATGACCTTTGGTTCCACCCAACCCTTCAGTTCGAAATGGTGGTGGAGGGGCGCCATCCTGAAAATCCGTCTCTTCCTGAGCCTGAAGGAGACCACCTGCATGATGACGGATACGGTCTCCAATACGAATATCCCCCCCACGATGGCCAGGGGGATCTCGTGTTTGGTCACCAGGGCCAACGTTCCCAGGGCGGCTCCCAGGGCAAGGGACCCCGTATCCCCCATGAAGACCTGGGCTGGATAGGTATTGAACCAGAGAAATCCCAGCCCCGCCCCCACCAATCCTCCGCAGAAGATAGTGAGCTCCCCACTCCCTCTGATGAAGGCGATCTGGAGGTAGTGGGCGAACTTATAGTGCCCCGAGAGATAGCAAAACAGGAGAAACGTCGCTCCGGAGACCATGACCGGGCCGATGGCCAACCCGTCCAAACCGTCGGTGAGGTTGACGGCGTTGGAGGTTCCCACGATGACCAATACACCGAAGGGAATGTATAACCATCCCAGATCGGGGGTTGTCCTCTTGAGGAAGGGGACCCATAGCTGAGTGTTGAAGTCGAGGGTGATGTAAAGGATCCACGTTGTTGCCAGGGCGATGCCAATCTGAAGGGGGAATTTGTATCTGGCCTTTATCCCCATGCCATCCCTGTCCTTCACCTTCTTGAGGTCATCCAAGAAACCGACGATGCTGAAGCCAAGGGTGGTGAGCAGGACGAGCCATACGTACCTATTGGTAAGATCGGCCCAGAGCAGGGTGGGGGCGATGAGCGCGAAGAGGATTAAGGTGCCCCCCATGGTAGGAGTTCCCTCCTTGGTCAGATGTGACCTGGGGACATCTTCCCGAATGGATTGGCGCATTTGAAAATCCGTCAACTTTTTTATCAGCCACGGGCCAATGATGAAGCTGATCACCAGGGCGGTGAGGGTGGCGTAGATGGTCCTGAAGGTGATATACCGGAAGACATTGAGGAATGAATAGACCGTATGGAGCGGGTAAATGAGATGGTAAAGCACTACTTTCCTTCCTCCACGAGGCCGAAGACGATTTTCTCCATGGACATCGACCTGGAGCCCTTTACCAAGATCCAGTCTCCCCCCTGTATGGTCTCCCTTATACGAAGGGTGAGATCGCGGTGATCCATTGAGGCCATGATTCGACTGTCGTCCAGCCCCGCCCGTCGAGCCCCTTTGGCGATGATGCTCGCCTGTGGGCCCAAGGTGAACAAGAAGTCTACGCCAAGGGAAACCACCCTCTCACCGATCCGCGCGTGAGCTTCATCGCTACATTGGCCCAACTCCAACATATCCCCCAAGACCGCGATCCGCCTTTCGGCCTCCCTCACCTCCGAGAGAGCCTTGAGGGCGAGCTCCATGGACCTGGGATTGGCATTGTAGGCGTCATTGATGATGGTAGCCCCGTTGTCCAATGGGATGATTTCCATGCGCATGGGAAAGGGTTTAAACTGCTCCATCCGCTGTTTGATCTCCTCTAACCGCACCCCGAAAACCGAGGCGACCGCAGTTCCAGCCAAGGTATTGTATACTGAGGAAATGCCCATCATGGGGAGGACGACATCGACCTTTTCTCCTCCCAGCACCAAGGTACACCGAGCCCCCTTTCCCCCTTGGACGCGGATGTTTACGGCCATTACATCACTGGGGACCTCCAGGCCAAAGGTGACCTTCTTGCCTGGGTAGCTCCCCGCACATTTCACCACGTGTGGATCGTCCTGGTTGACCACGATTACCCCGTCGGATCGCATGGTGTCCCATAGTTCGCCCTTTGCCTTTACCAATTTCTCAAAGGTACCGATACCCTCCAGGTGTGTCTCGCTGATGTTGGTGAGGAGGCCGACGTCCGGATTGGCAATCTCGGTCATCCTCTCTATTTCCCCCCTTTGGTTCATCCCCATCTCCACCACGGCCACCGTGTGCTCCGGGCAGAGATCCAAAACGGTAAGGGGGAGTCCCACGAGGTTGTTTCGATTTCCCACGTTCTTCAACACCCGGAAGGTCCCTCCAAGGAGGGTTGCAATGATCTCCTTGGTAGTTGTTTTCCCGTTGCTTCCGGCAACCGCAATTAGGGGAATCGGATGCTTTCCCCTCCAAAAATGGGCGATATCCCCCAGGGCCCTCAAGGTATCCGCGACCGCGATAACTGCCTTTCCCTCCAGCTCAGTGGCATCCTTGGGGCCCAGGGATATGGTTTCAACGATGACCCCCTCTCCCCCCTTCGCCACGGCCTCCTTCAAGAATTGATGCCCATCGAACCTTGCCCCCCTCAGGGCGATGAACAGATCCCCTCTTTTAATGGTCCGAGAGTCGATGGAGATCCCGCGGAATACCTTTCCGGGATCCCCTCCTATCAAGGCGCCTCCCGTCGCATCCAGGATATCCTGGGCGGGGAAAATCCGTTCCATTTTAGGCGGCTTTCAAGGCCTCCCTGATCTCGTGCCGATCGTCGAAGGAAAACCTTTCCCTCCCGATGACCTGGTAATCCTCATGCCCCTTTCCCGCGACTAGAATCACGTCGCCAGCCTGCGCGAGGTTGGCGGCCAATCGAATGGCTTCCCTTCGCTCAACCACCTTCACGTATCCCTTCTCCGCGAACCCTTGGGCCACTTGGCCCCGGTCCATCTCGCGGGAGCACTCCGACCTCATTCCCCCCTCGATTTCCTCGATAATGGTCGCCGGGTCCTCGGTCCGCGGGTTGTCCGAGGTAATTACCGCGAGATCGCTATATCGGCAGGCTATGGCGCCCATGAGAGGACGCTTTCCCCTGTCCCGATCCCCGCCGCACCCGAAGACGGTGATAATCCTTCCCCCTCCCTTGAGGTTTGCGAGGGTCTTCAAGATCCGCTCGAGCGCATCGGGCGTGTGGGCATAATCGACGAAGATATGAAATCCCTTATCGTTGGCAATTGCCTCAACCCTTCCCGGTACACCAGGGAGGGCTTCAATGCCGTCCCTGACCTCCTCCAGATCCACCTTTAAGGCGAGTCCTATTCCCGCTGAGGCGAGGATATTATAGAGGTTAAATTCCCCCAGGAGGGGGGAGTGAAAGGGGAATTCCCCGTGGGGGGTAATAGCCACTGCCGAGAGACCGGTAATGGAGGCGCGAATCTCCGTGGCGAGGATGTGCCTCTTTCCCCTCAGTCCATAGCTCATCTTGTGAAGGGGGGACCTCTTCCAGAGGTCGCGTCCCTTGGGGTCGTCGAGATTAATGATTGCCAAGCAACCGGGTTTCGCGCTTTTCCGCAACACCTGGGTAAAGAGGGTTGCCTTGCTCTCGAAGTAGTGATCCATGGTCTTATGGTAATCCAGATGATCCGGGGTACAATTGGTGAAAACCCCGATGTCGAAATGGCATCCCTCCGTCCTATGCTGATGTAAAGCATGGGAGGAGACCTCCATGATGACGTGGGAAACCCCGTCTTCGAGCATCTCCTTGAGCATCTTCTGGAGGTCATAGGATTCCGGGGTTGTCGTGGTCGCCTTGCGGGCCTTTCCCCCAAAATGGTAGTCGATGGTTCCAATGACACCCGTCCTGAAACCGGCACCCCCGAGGATGGATTCGGCGAGATATGCCGTGGTGGTTTTCCCATTGGTGCCGGTGATGCCAACAAGCGTCATCTTGGCGGAGGGGTTCCCGAAGAAAGTCGTTGAGATGGTGCCGAGGGCCTTACGGCTGTTGGGTACCACCACCGTTGGAATTCCCTCGACTCTCCGCTTTTCGTCCTCCAGAACCACCGCACGCGCTCCCTTTTGGACGGCTTCCTCTATGTAGTCGTGTCCATCCGCCTCCTGTCCCCTCATGGCAACGAAGACGGCACCCCTTTCCACCTGTCCGGAATTGTAGGCAATCCCCTCAATCGGGACGGAGGCTTCCCCATGGATTTGCGCGTCCTCCACTCCCGCCACCACGTCCCTCAGTTTCATGGGGAGCCTCAGAAATCCGGCCTCAAGCTGAGGAAACAGGTATTTTCCTTCTCCACCATCGTTCCCGGCTGAGGGCGTTGTTGGACCACCCTCCCGCTTCCGGATATCCTCACCGTCACGTTGAGGCTCCTTATCCTATTTAAGGCGGCACGCATGCTCAACCCCTTGAGATCGGGCATTCTCCCCTGAGGGTTCCCGTGGGGGAGCGTTCTTTCGGTGGGTTGGCGCGGTGTTTCCCTCTTCGCGACCTGGGCCTTGATCATTTCCCGTGTTGGGGGGATGTTGAGGTACCGGAGCGATCGCTGGGCGATATTCTTGAAGACGGGCCCTGCAACCCTTCCCCCGTAAGGGATTCCCTGGGGTTCATCAATCACCACCAGAATAACCAAGCGCGGCCGATTACCGGGCACATATCCCACGAAGGAACTGATGAATCGGTCTTGATAGTAGCCTCCCATGAGGCTGTCAACCTTCTGGGCCGTTCCCGTTTTCCCCGCAACGTCGTAATTCGGCAGGGCAGCGCTGGTTCCAGTCCCCCCCTCTCTCACAGTTCCCTTAAGGATAGAGGTCAGCGTCCGGGCCGTCTCCTCCGATAAGACCCGTCTGATGATGGTGGGATGGGATTGCCTCACGACGTTCCCCTTGGAATCGACAACCCTATCAACCACATAGGGCCTCAACAGATTTCCCCCGTTGGCGATGGCGGAGATGGCGCTTATGAGTTGCATGCAGGTCACGGCGACACCCTGTCCAAAGGCGATGTTGCCCAGTGCCACCTTGGACCACGTTCTGGGAGGTCTCACGATCCCCTTGGCTTCGCCCGGCAGATCGATCCCGGTTTTGCGACCGAACCCAAATTCCCCGATGTAATGGTGAAACCTCTCCCTGCCCATCAGCTGGGCGACCTTCGCCGCGCCGATATTGCTGGAATACCTGATGATGTGTTCAAGGCTGAGCCATGCGTGTTTTTTCACGTCGCGGATGGTCTTTCCCGAAAGAGTATAGGAACCGTTTTCGCAGAAGAAGATATCGTGTCTTTTGGCCGCCCTCTCCTCCAGGGCGGCAGAGGCCAGGAATACCTTAAAGATGGAGCCGGGCTCAAAGATATCGGTGACGACCCTATTTCTCCACCTCTGGGGAGGATGATCCCAAAATCGGTTGGGGTTAAAGGAGGGGTAATTGGCCATGGCAATGATTTTCCCGCTCGTGGGATCCATAACGACGGCCATCCCCCTTTTGGCCCCGTGTTCTTGGACGGCCCCTTTCAGCTCCATTTCAACGGCGTACTGGATGTTTGTATCAATGGTGAGGTAGAGGTTGTGATTCTCAAGGGACCTCTCCGGGATGGGAACCTCAGTGAGAATTTCCCTTCCAAAGGCATCCTTTTCCAGGATGAGGCGGGTAGCGTTCCCCGACAAGGTGGCATCGTATTTAGCCTCGATACCTTCCAAGCCCTTTGAGTCTATCCCCACAAATCCGACCAGATGTGCGGCCAAATAATGGGAATGGGGATGAGACCGTTGGGGATAGAACCGACGGCTTTCCTTCACGAAGTAGATGCCCGCAAGCCGGGACTCCCTTATGTGGGAAGTCTGTTTCGGGGTTACCTTCCTCTTCACCCAGACGAAGCTCTTCTTCGCTTTCAATTTCTTGAGGAGGGTTCCCCTGTCCAGATTGAGAATACGGGAAAGCTCTCTGGCCGTGTGCGATGGGCTTTTCACCTCGCGGGGCCTTGCGTAGACGGAATTTACCTCAGCGCTTTCCGCTAAGGTGTTTCCCTTGGCATCATAAATGGCCCCCCGTTTGGGGGTGAAGGTGATGATGCTTTGATGCTGCTTTGACGCCCGTCGAGAGAGCTCGTCCTTTTTTACGAGCTGAAGCTGAATGATCCGCAGGAGAAGGGAGGGGAAACAGAGAAACAGGAGGGCAAAGACCACGAAAATGCGAGCTTTTGTCCAATTTGTGGGTTTTGGTCTCATTTCATCAAGATGATCTGTTCGGGATGGGGTTTCTGCATCTCCAACTCCTCCTGGGCAATCCGTTCGATCCTCGCCGGGGATTTGAGGAGCGCGACCTCGATGTGGAGTTTTCTATTGAGCTGAACCAACTTCCAATGCCTTTCCATGGCATCCGAGAGCTCGTATCCCAGGTTGATCACCAGAACCCGGGTCCAGACATAGAAGAGGGAACCGGCTATGAGGACGGCCATGATGCATAGGATAAGAAACCAGTTGGTCCTTCCCCTGGTTTTCACCTTTTCCGGGATGAGCATGCCCTCAATGGGATAGGCCATTGATGATGGGAAGATCGTTTTGTGCATTTCAGAACCTTTCCGCAACCCGTAGTCGGGCACTTCGAGCCCGCGGATTTTCCGAGATTTCCTCCTCCGAGGGGGGGACGGGTTTCTTGGTGATGACCCGTAGTAGCGACCCGGGTTTCTCGAATTGGCGAAAGGCCTCCTTGACGATTCGGTCCTCCAGGGAATGAAAGGATATGATGCAGAGACGGCCTCCGCCCTTCAGCAAGGGAATCGCATCTGGGATGACCCCCCTCAAGGTGTTCAGCTCGTCGTTTACCGCTATTCTGATGGCCTGAAAGGCTCTCGTAGCCGGGTGGATACGACGAGGTGGCTTGGCCACGGCCGACGATATAACCTCCTTGAGCTGGGTCGTGGTGAGAATGGGGGTCCTCTGCCGATGCCCGACGATGGCCTTGGCGATCCTTCTCGCCCATCTCACCTCACCATAGCTCCGGAGGATTCCCTCCAACTCCCCTTGGGAGAGGGTATTGATCAACCGTGATGCAGGCTCTCCCTGAGTTTGATCCATCCTCATATCCAAGGGGCCCTCCGACTGGAAGCTGAACCCCCTCTTCCCGTCAGCCAATTGCTGGTATGAAACCCCCAAGTCCAACAGTACGCCGTCTACCCTCTCAATATCCAGTTCCCTCAGGATCTCCGTGAGATCGCAGAAATTGCCGTGAATGATGCTGGCTCTCCCCTCATAGGACACAAGCCTTTTGTGGGCCGCTTCAACGGCCTCTTGATCCCGGTCGATGCCGATGAGGCGGCCCGTTGGCGCGCTCCGTTCCAGAATCGCGACGGCATGGCCTCCCCCGCCCAGGGTAGCGTCGACATATATCCCGTTGGGATGGGGGCGGAGAAATTGGATAACCTCCTCTACCAAAACGGGGATGTGTTCATAGGCCATATCTCGGTTATCCCCATTTCAACGCCCCATGCGTACATGCATTCGATTAAAGGCCCAACTCGGACAGGACATCGCTGATCTGGTCGAAGTTCTCCTGGGCCTGGATGACCTCCTCGGTCCACCTCTTCTTCGACCAAATCTCGATTTTCTTTAATTGGCCGGCCAAGACCACTTCCTTATCCAGGTCCGCATATTCCCTCAGGGTTTGAGGGATGAGAATCCGTCCCTGTTTGTCCAGGGTACACTCGATGGCACTGGCATAAAAGAATCTCATGAAAGACCGCGTTTCCCTCTTCACCATTGATAGGGAACTGGCCTTTTCCTCCAGCTGAATCCATTCATCATAGGGATACGCCACCACACATCCGTCGAAATTGGTGATGAAAAGCCGGTCGTCGTACTTCTTGCTCAGGATTTCCCGAAATTTGGCGGGTATGCTCACCCTCCCCTTAGGGTCGATGGTATGTTCATACGTTCCCCTGAACACGGTAGATTCCCTTTCTTATCCCACTTTTTACCACTTTATCCCACTTTCCTTATTAATAAACTTTAAATTTACACTTGTCAAGGGAAATTTTTTAATTTTTGTAAGTAGCCGGAATTTCGGTAGTTTTCTCATTTACGAGGAATGTTCATCGATCTCAGAGGAGAAGAAAAGGGGTTTTTCGGGATATTACCTCCTATAATCTAAAGTAAATTATAAGAAATCTTCCTAACTATACTAATATCAAAGGAAATTTTAGAAAAAAATAATCACCTTCCCATCGATTTCCGAAAAGAGCAACCCAAAGAGGTACTTAGGCGGGTTTTCCGATGCCGGGACGGAGGTTTCCGCCGCGTTCCCAGCACTCTATGCTCAGGGACAATGGTGTTCTCCTCGGAAAAGACAAGTCTATCGTATTATGAATAGGTTAAAAATATTGCCACCAGAAGTCAGGAAACTCCAGCCCAGAGAAGATTGACAAGCAATCGCCGCCGATCTACAATACGGCTAAATGCTATGGAGAGGGACAGTTCCGTGGTAACGGATGTCATCCATCGAAGGGCCAAACACCTCCGGGAAGCCATCGAATATCATAACTATCGATACTATGTGTTGGATGACCCCGAGATTTCCGACGCTGAATACGATCGGATGATGAGGGAGCTGGAGAAGCTGGAGGCGGATTACCCAGAACTCCACGATCCCAATTCCCCAACCCAGCGGGTTGGCGCTCCACCCCTGGAGCAATTCGAGACGGTAACCCATACCATTCCCATGCTCAGTTTAGCCAATGGCCAGAACGAAACCGAGGGGAGGGAATTCGATCAGAGGGTGCGGCGATTCTTGGGAATGGATGGGGATATCGCCTACGTTGCGGAGCCCAAGCTGGATGGTTTGGCCGTGGAGTTGGTCTATGAGAGGGGAAATCTGGTCATCGGATCGACTCGAGGGGATGGGGTGAACGGTGAGAACATCACCCAAAACCTGAGGACAATCAAGACTGTTCCCCTGGCCCTCATGGGAAAGGAGATTCCCGTTCCGGAGCGGCTTGAGGTGAGGGGAGAGGTCTACATGGAGATCCAAGGGTTTAAGGAATTGAACAGGAGGCGTGAGGCTTCGGGCGAGCCCCTGTTCGCAAACCCGAGGAATGCCGCCGCCGGTTCCCTGAGACAGCTAGACTCCAGCATTACGGCAAGCAGGCCCTTACAGATCTTCTTCTACGGTCTGGGGGAGGTCGTGGGATATACCTTCGAGACGCACTGGCAATTTCTCACCACCCTCCCGCGTTGGGGGCTTCGCGTCCACCCCATGGCAAGGCGGTGTCGGGATATCAATGATGCCATCGAATACTATGAGGAGATCTCCCGGGAGAGGGAGCGATTGCCATACGAAATCGATGGGGTTGTCATAAAGGTGAACGATCTCGATCTTCAATCCCGCTTGGGGGTGATCTCCAGGAATCCCCGTTGGGCTTTGGCGTACAAGTTCAAGCCGAAACAGGAGACCACCACGGTTTTGGGCGTTATTCCCCAAGTGGGGAGGACGGGGGCCATCACGCCGGTAGCAATCCTGGAGCCGGTGAGGGTGGGAGGCATCGAGATCAGCAGGGCAACCCTCCATAACCAGGATGAAATCGATAAGAAAGATGTTCGAATAGGCG
>Ga0209427_10003693_pt1 | contig 17891 bp, 14 predicted proteins | sample DeeMarSWOR136_30_FD_187465 | JGI IMG/M metagenome (GOLD analysis project Ga0209427, IMG submission 187465) | Marine sediment microbial communities from White Oak River estuary, North Carolina - WOR-1-36_30 (SPAdes) (version 2) | ecosystem: Environmental > Aquatic > Marine > Intertidal zone >...
TTCAACCTGAAAGTCATCTTTTTCTGCTGGCTTCAGGTCCTGATACGCTGGACATATCCCAGATTCCGGTATGACCAGTTGATGGATTTCGGCTGGAAGTTCTTGATTCCACTCAGCCTGGTAAACATCGTCGGAACAGGCATCGTGATGAGTATTATCTAAAATGATTAAAGCACTAGAATATTTTCTCGAGATTATCAGGGGAGTCGTGATCACGGGGCGTCATTTCTTCGTGAACATGTTCTTCCATACTTTAAAACTCCTGGGTATAAAGACCAAGAGAAAGGGCGCTGTGACCATCCAGTATCCTGAGGAGAAAAAAGAGATCGCTGCCAGGCACAGAAGCCTGCACAGGCTGGTTCCCGGCGAAAACGGAAAGCCGCGGTGTGTCGCCTGCATGTTGTGTGCCACTGTCTGCCCCTCTGAATGCATATATGTCGAAGCTGCGGAAGACCCTGAGCTGGAGATGCAGAAATACCCTGCCAAGTTCATCATAGACATCGGCCGCTGCTGTTTCTGCGGATTCTGCGTGGAAGCCTGCCCTGAGGACGCTATCCGGATGGATACGGCCGAGGTCGAGCTTGCCGAGTACAACCGAGAGGATCTGGTGTATGACCTCGACAGACTTCTCCGATGACGATAGAAAGAATTGCCCTCGGGCAGTTTGAGATACACGGCCTGAGAGACGGCTTTTTTCACCTTGACGGGGGGGCGATGTTCGGAGTTGTCCCCAAGCCTCTCTGGGAAAAAATATTCCCTTCCGACAGTCAGAACCGGATAAAACTGGCTCTGAACTCTTTCCTGATCGACACCGGTCGATCTCGTGTCCTGGTCGAGACCGGTGTCGGCAGCGACCTGGAGGAGAAGATTTTCAAATATTATTCTGTGGAGAGAGAGCCGGGATTGGTGGGCGCGCTCCAGCAGCTCGGTTTTCGAGCAGAAGACATCGATTTTGTGATCAATACCCATCTTCATTTTGACCACTGCGGAGGAAACACCTGCAAAGACGCGAAAGGAAACTATGTCCCCGTCTTTCCCCAAGCCAAGTACATTATCCAGAAAGGGGAATGGGAATATGCCCTTGCTCCCAGCGAGAGAGACAAGCCGAGTTATTTGAAGCAGAACTTTGTGCCGCTTGAGGAGCACGGACAGCTCCGGCTCGTGGACGGAGATGAGAAGATCATTGACGGGGTCGAAGTCATCCTAGTGCCCGGCCATACATCCCGCCACCAGTGCGTTAAAGTCCGATCCAAGGGCGAGGTCTTCTTTTTCCTTGGTGACCTGGTGCCCACTTCCGGCCATGTCGGCCTGCCTTATATCATGAGTTACGACCTTTTTCCCCAGGAGACTCTTGAGAATAAAAAAAAGGTTTTCGACCAGGCTATCGAGGGAGATTGGATTCTCGGCTTCACTCATGACCCTGACCATTTCTTCGGCAAAGTTAAAAAAGAAGAAAAGAAATATAAATTTGTTCCTCTCCAGTAAAAAGACGAAATCCCACATACCCGGCAGCCTTGAAAATTTCCGGCTCGGATGCTATAAAGAGACTTCAGTTATTAAACCCGGAAAACTTCACGCCCTTAATGAGAAACTTCCGTTCGAAAGATGAGCTTAGAAGAATACAAGAAGAAAAGAGATTTCAGCAAGACTCGAGAGCCTTCTCAGTCAAAGAAAAAGAAGGAATCGGATAAGCTGATTTACGTCATCCAGCGGCATCAAGCCTCCCACCTGCATTTCGACCTGCGCTTGGAAGAGGAGGGAGTCCTGAAAAGCTGGGCGATTCCCAAAACTCCGCCTCAGGAAACGGGAGTCAGAAGGCTGGCTGTCCAGACTGAAGACCATCCCTTGGGCTATGAAGATTTCGAAGGCGTAATTCCCGAGGGAGAGTACGGCGCGGGGAAAGTCGAGACCTGGGATAAGGGCCATTATTTCTTTCTTGAAGAGACGCCTTCCAAGAAAGTGGTCAAGATCAGAGGTGAGAAGTTACAGGGAAGATACGCTCTGATCAAACTCAAGGTGAAAGACCCTGAGGATAAGAACTGGCTTTTTTTTAAGCTAAAGGAAAGCAAATAAACTGGATTATTCAGGCTAGCCTGTGTTCCAGGATAAATTCGAGAGAAAGGACCGAACATGACAAAAACAGAAGAAAAAATAGCCTGCCACATCTGCAAAAAGGAGATACCTAAAGCAGCAGCGGTGCATGCTGAAGGCCAGGAATATGTCCTTCATTTCTGCAATCTTGAATGCATGGATTACTGGAAAAAAGAGCAGAAGAAGAAAAAGAAAAAATAAGAAAAGTCTATAGGTTGAATGCTGGATAAAGATTTTTAAGTCAGGATTTAACTCAACTGACTCCTTTTCTTTTTTATTGAAGTAAAAAATTGACGGAAATGGTTTTAATTATTCAGATTATTGCGCTGTTCCCATCTATTTAATCCCTTCTAACGGAAGAGAATCCTCAAAATGGCTTTGTTGATAACCTGATTTTTTATTCATTTTTTTCGTAGCGGGAACATTCTCAACCGGGTATCCGTATAATCTATTGATATGAGAGCAACAGGAGGAGTCCATGTTTAAGAAAATTGCCATTTCTGTATTTATAGTACTGGTCATAGCGGCAGTTATAATGTTGATGGCCAAGAATTCCTCAAACGGCAAAGATAACGGGATCAAGATGATCAAAGTCCAGAAAGGAGATATCGTGGAGAAGGCGCTGGCCATCGGCCGCATCGAACCGAAACAGGAGATTGCGGTGAAGTCGAAGATATCCGGTATTCTCAACACAGTCTTTGTCGAAGTGGGTGATGTGGTCAAGAAAGGGCAGCCGCTGCTGGAAATCAAACCCGATCCCACGCCCCTGGAATTCGCGGAAGCGAAGAGGAATGTGGAGATTGCCAAAGTTACCCTGGAGAAAGCGGAGAATGAGTACGGCCGGATGAAGAAGTTGCTCGAGGCTAATCTGGTCTCCGAGCAGGAATATGATGCGGCAGAGAACGAGTACAAACAGCTTCAGCTGAGGCTGAATCTTGCTCAGGAAAGATTGGCTTTGATCGATGAAGGACGGACCAAGATAGCGGACCTCCAGGTGGATACGGTCATAAAATCCCCCGTGGAAGGGACCGTTCTGGAGAGAAGAGTCAATGAGGGGGACCCCGTTGTCCCTTTGACCTCCTACCAGGCAGGCACAGAGCTTCTTATCCTGGCCGACATGGAGAGCCTTATCTTTAAGGGAACCGTTGATGAGATCGACGTCGGAAAGCTTGAGGTCGGGATGACAGCTGAGCTGAAGATCGGGGCAATTCCTGACGAGAAGATATTTGGCGAGCTGACCAAGATTTCGCCCAAAGCCAAACAGCAGGAAAATGCCACGCTCTTTGATGTGGAGATCGAGATCACCCAGCGAGGAGAGAAGATGATCAGAGCAGGCTATTCCACCAACGCTGACCTGGTCATCAACAAGGTGGAGAATGCTCTCTTCATCCCAGAGAGGCTGGTGGAGTTCAACCAGGATAAAACCTACGTTGAAGTCAAGGATGTCAAAGGGGAGATCATCAAGAAGGAAGTGAAAATCGGGTTGAGTGATGGAATAAACGTGGAAATCCAAGATGGCCTGGAAGAAGGAGAGGAAGTCGTCGAGAGGCCGCCTAAAGAGATCAAGTGATTCGATCTTATCTGAAATCAGCTAGAATGGTATGTTTCATGAATCAAAAAAAAGACGAGAGTCAAAAAGCAACACTTGAGGATCATTGAGATGAAATCATTCATGTTTCTATCCCAGTTTGTCAGGGACATGCGCTCTCAGAAAATGAGGACATTCCTGACCATCTTTGGCATCATCTGGGGGACCATCTCGGTTGTCCTGCTTTTGGCCTTTGGCGTCGGCCTGGAACGTCAGATGTACAAGAGCATGCATGGACTCGGAGAGGGGATCATGATCATCTGGCCCGGCAGGACCAGTATGGCTTTTGAAGGCCTCAGCAAGGGGAGGCCGCTTCGCTTCAGAGAAGAAGACGCCTTTCTCCTCAAACAGGAAATCCCCCAGATCAAGCACTCCTGCCCGGAATATTCGAGCTGGGATGTCAAACTGAAATACGGAAAGAATACGTATTCCTGCCTGACGCGGGGCGTTTATCCTTTTTATTCTGATATGAGGAATGTCATCTCGGAAAGAGGCGGAAGGTTTATCGACGATATCGATATTGCCCAGAAAAAAAGAGTGATATTTATCGGCTTTACTGTAAAAGAAGAGCTTTTCCAGGATGAACCGGCTGTCGGTAAATATATTCAGGTCAACGGGGTTCCTTTTCAGGTTATCGGAGTGCTGATCAAGAAGACTCAGAATTCGTCTTACAACACCCGTGATGAGTATGCGACATTCATTCCGGCCACGACTTTTGCTTCTTTTTTCGGGTATAAATACATCAATAATATGGTTGTCCAGGCACACGATCCCTTCAAGAATGAATTCATCCAGGAAAGGATCCTTCAGGTTCTCGGGAAGAAGTATAGGTTTAACCCAGTAGATACAGAAGCCCTTCATGTCTGGGATACCATGGAAGGAGAAAGGATTACCTATGCGGTTATGATCGGATTCAACATATTCCTAGGGATCGTCGGCGCTTTTACCCTGATTGTAGGAGGGATCGGCGTTTCTAACATAATGAACGTGGTCGTCGAGGAGAGGACAAAAGAGATCGGCCTGAAAATGGCCTTGGGTGCCAAGAAAAGGTTTGTCCTGGCTCAGTTCTTATTCGAGACTCTGCTGATAACACTGGTTGGAGGTGCTGTGGGATTGTTCATATCCTATGGTCTGGTTTCCATATTTCCTTCCACCAGCATCGAGGAGTTCATCGGGAAGCCGGCTTTCTCTTTGACAGTTGGACTGGTTACGGTCGCTCTCTTGGGGCTCATCGGGTTGATCTCAGGATGGGGCCCTGCTCGACGGGCGTCCAACCTTCATCCGGTTGAAGCGCTCAGGTCTTAGGAGAAGAAAATGAAAATAATGTACCTCTTTCGGCTGTTTTACAGGGAATTAAAGAGCCAGAAAAAAAGAATCACCCTGACCATCTTGGCCTTAGCCTGGGGTACTTTTTCGATAGTCGTCCTGCTCGCCTTTGGCGAAGGGCTGAAGAGACAGATGATCAAAGCCATGCACGGCCTGGGAGATGGGATCTGTATCGTTTACAGCGGTCAGACCTCGAAGCCGTACAGAGGCCTGGGAAAAGGCCGGATAATCACCCTTAATCTGGAAGATGTCAAGCTATTAGAGAGTCGAGTTTCAGGGATCGAGCTCATCAGTCCCGAGAATGACCGCTACCGGAACAACATGACCTACGGCCGAAAAAGTCTTTCAGAGAGAGTCATCGGCATCTACCCTGATTTTGAGGATCTCAGGGGCTATCACCCTGAGAGAAACAGCCGGTTCATCAACGACCTGGATGTTAAAAACAAAAAAAGAGTAGTCTTTTTGGGAACAGAGCTGAAGAAAAGGCTTTTTGGAGATGAGGAGGCAGTGGGAAAGACCGTTTTGATCAATAGCGTCCCTTTCCTGGTGGTCGGAGTCATGGTCGAAAAGATGCAGAACAGCATGTATAACGGTCCGGATGTGGATAAAGCCGCCATACCTTACCCCACTTTCCAGGCGATATACGGCGATAAATATCTTCACCGGTTGATCTACAGACCCGAGGAAATTTCCCAATCCGAGACTGTAAAGGATGAAGTCTACAAAGTTCTCTCTCAGAAATACAAATTCGACCCGACTGATAAACAGGCCTTGAACATTTGGGATATGGTTGAAGAAGAGAAGCTGATGAAGAACATATTTCTGGGACTGGAAATCTTCATGGGAGTCATCGGCGGCCTGACGCTGATTGTTGCAGGAGTCGGGGTGGCCAACATCATGTATGTCTCCGCGAAAAAAAGGACCAAGGAGATTGGGATCAAAATGGCCATCGGTGCCAAGAAAAGGCATGTTCTTCTCCAGTTCATTTCTGAAGCGCTGATGATCTCTTTTATCGGAGGGGGAGCCGGAGTTTTGTTCTCTTTCCTCATAGTCGAGGTCTTTCGCGTTCTTCCTCTGGAGGGAGAGGTGGCGGACATCCTGGCCCATCCGGTGATCTCATTCCAGATCATGATCCTGACCGCGGTCATCTTGAGCATCATCGGGTTCCTGGCCGGAATCTTCCCGGCCCGAAAAGCAGCCTCAGCCAAACCGGTGGAAGCCCTGAGGTACGAATAAAAGGAGTATAGTCATGATAAAGATGGATAAGGTCAAGAAAACATACGGAACAGGCTCGGTGCAGGTCGATGCTTTAAAAAACATTGACCTGGAGATCAAGGAAAACGAGTTCGTCGGCCTGATCGGACCTTCCGGCTCCGGAAAGTCCACTCTGATGAATATCATGGGCTGCCTGGATGTGCCCAGTTCGGGGGAATATTTTTTTGAAAGCGAAAGGGTGGCAACTTTCAACCATAACAAGCTGGCAGAGATCCGGAACAAGAAGATCGGCTTTGTCTTTCAGAATTTTAATCTCCTCCCGTATGCGTCCGCCTTTGAGAACGTCGAGATTCCGATGATATTTATGGGAATGAAAGCCAGAGCTCGGAAGGCAAGGACGATGGAGTTGCTGGAGAGGGTGGGGCTGAAGGGAAGAGCCAGTCACAAGCCCAGCGAGCTTTCCGGCGGTGAGATGCAGCGAGTGGCCATTGCCAGGTCTCTGGCGAATAATCCCCGGCTGATCCTTGCCGACGAGCCGACCGGTAACCTGGATACCCAATCCGGAGATGAGATCCTGGCCATATTCCAGGACCTCTGGAAACAGGGGCATACTCTGGTCGTCATCACTCATAATCCCAACATATCTGCTCGAGCCCAGAGAGTGATCAGACTCATAGATGGGAAGGTCGAGAACAACGGCGCCTAAGTTACGAATATAATCAGGTCAGACCTGTTTCGGCTCCTTTATAAATCCCCGCAAAAAAAGTAAGATGACTATTAGCAGTGAGAATAATATCATCTGAAGCGAGAATTGCATTCTAACTGGAATTCAGGATTAATTTTTTGGGTGAATCACACAGGAATAGCGTCGCTCCCTTCAAATTTTGAGCGCCATTCCTGTGTATTTCAGCCATACTATCTTGAAGAGAATAGATTATAATAAATAACTTGAACTATATGATCAGGCTTTTATTCCAGCTGGAAATGGTAAAAGGCACAGACTCGGCTCGAAATAAATAAAGGAGGGGAGATATGCTCAAAAGCAGGTTAAACACGCCCAGGGTAGAGTGGTCCCCTGGTTGCTTTTCATGGCATCTCGTGGATGACAGAAAGGCAAGCATTAAAATCGAAGAAATAAAATCCGGCGGCCGGTCTGATGCTCATTTTCACACAAGGTCCGCACAATTCTTTTTCATCCTGGAGGGGCAGGCCGCATTGAACATTGAAAATAATCAGTATGGGTTGAATAAACATGAAGGGCTAGAAATTCCTTTGGGAGCGAAACACCAGATCTTGAATACAGGAAAAACCAGCCTTCTTTTTCTCCTGGTGAGCATTCCTCCGGTCGAAGAGGACGATATTCAGGTTTGACTTCAAATGGAGAGCATGCTATAGCTTTGAGAAAATTATCCTAAAGTCGATATTCAGCAGCAATCATGAGAATTTTCACCTGATATTGCAGTTATTTATGTTAGAGAGACAAACAAATGATCTGCCTTAAGACAAGAATGAGACAGGGAGAGTGCCTGGATGGGTGACACTTATTCAATTAGTAGGATTGAAAGCTTTGCCAAATGCAAGCTGCAGTACAAATACAGATACATCGATAAAAACCCTTTGAGAGTCGAGACCATAGAGGCTTTTATGGGAACAAAAGCCCATGAGACACTGAAGGAATTTTATGGCTTCATCAAGAACAAGGTCGTGAAGTCGAAAGACTGGCTTCTCTCAAGGTATGACCAGCTATGGATGACAGGGTTCAACGATTCGATCAAGATCGTCAAAAAGGAACTCTCTGCAGAAGAATACCACCAAAAAGGAAAAGAAAGTCTCGTTGAATATTACGACGAATACAAACCATTCGACCAGACAAAAATCGTGAAGACTGAGGAACCCATCTTCTTCAACCTCAAAAAAGGCAAAGAAGAGTTCAGATTTGTGGGAATACTCGACCGCCTCGACTGGAATGACAAAGAAAAGATATTCGAGATTCATGATTACAAGACTTCAGGTTCGTTGATGACCCAGGAGGAGGCTGACCAGGATTATCAGCTTCCGCTCTATCAGCTGGCGCTGATGAGTCAATGGCCAGAGGCAGTGAAGACAAAGCTTGTCTGGCATTTTCTTTTATTCAACAAGCAGATCGAGTCTTCCCGGACGCAGAAACAGCTCAAGGAAGTTCAAGATTTGACTATCGAGAGAATAAAGACCATAGAGGCCTGCCAGGAGTTTCCTCCTTTTAAAAGCGCACTCTGTGATTGGTGCGATTTCCAGGAGATCTGTCCGTTGTGGAAACATCCCAAAGAAGTAGAAAAACTGGAGGAGAACAAATACAAAAAAGACTCTGGGGTGAAGTTGGTTACAGCCTATTCAGAACTGGAAGAGAAAAAGAAGCAGTTGAAGCAGGAGATATTTGGGATCGAGCAAGAACAGGAGAAAATCGCCGAAGCCGCCATCGAATTCGCGGAAAAAAAGAACATCCAGGTCATAGACGGTCCGGATAAACAGCTTGTCGTGACCGTGAAAGAGGAGCTGGCAGCGCCGACTCGAAGGGATGATCAGGACAAGTGGGAAGGGCTGAGAGGATCACTGGTCAAAAGCGGCAAGTATATTGAAGTCTCGACAGTGAACAGCAGCATGCTGAACAGGATGATGAAAAGCTGGCCGCAGGAGCTGGTGGCGAAGATAAAGGATTTCCTGGTCAAAAAGGTGATAAGGAAAGTCGATCTAAGGAAAAAAGACTAAAGGCTTTTTCAGTTGTTCTCGATCCAGGCAGCGATATCATCAATCACCTGTCGGTCCACATGCCCCGCCCTTGAATATTCTGAGGGAGTGGGTATACCCTTGCCGGCAATAAAAAGATGGTTAAGGTCAGGATAAAACCTGAATATCACGTCTTGGCGTGAAGAGAGGCTTTTTTTCCAGTTTTCGAAGTCTTTTTCGGTCACCTGATAGTCGCGGCCGCCCTGAAGAATGAGCAGCGGCTGACGGAGTTTTCTGGCTGTTTCAGAAGGATCATAATCCCTCAGGTCCAGCCAGTACTCAGGAGGGGCGCCGAGAAGGTTTTCTTTTTCTGCTTGGAGATCGGATTCTTTCAAGTTCCTAATCTTTTCCACTGTTTTTCGGATCTCATCCAGCCGGGCTTTTTCGCTCTCGGTGGTCTTTCCATCAAGCATGATGATGTAACCGGTCTGCTCAAGGATGGCCTCTTCCACAGACCTGGTGGCTCCGGCCAGGATTATGAATCCGGCAATATCTGGATCGCGCAATCCGATCCTCGGAACGAGCATTCCTCCAAGGCTGTGGCCGAGGACAAATATTTTTTGGGCGTTAATTCCTGTCGTGGCGCGAAGCAGTTCTACCGCAGCCAGGGCATCGTCGATCGTTTCCTCTTTAACGGTGAAGTTTCCCTTGAAGTCTAAGAGCCTTCGGCTGTGGGCTTTGGTCCTTTTTTCGTAGCGGAGCACTGCGATTCCCCGGGAGGCCAGACCCCAGGCCAGGTCCCGAAAAGGCTTATTCGGTCCGATGCTTTCATCCCGGTCGTTCGGCCCTGAACCGTGAACAAGGACCACAGCCGGGAACTTCTCTTTCCCTGCAGGAAGGGTTAGGGTTGCGGGAAGCGCCCATTCTCCGCTCCCGATCACGACTTCTTTTTCTTGGAAGGAAGTCGATTTGACATAATCCGGAGCTGTATAGTCCGGCTGAGCCGGAGCAAACCAGAGCCCTGTGATCTGCTTTTCTCTGTTGAAGACGACTTTAACATCCAGATTCCCCTTTTCGAATTCACAGATGACATAGACAATATCATACTTCGGAAGGGTTTCTGTTCGAGTCCCTTTTTGCTTTTTAAACCGACCAGCCTGTTGAATCACTGCCTGCCAGACCTCCATGAGTTTCTTCTCGGGCATGGCTTTGGTCATGACAGTGTCAAAGTTTTTAACAGCCTTGGTAAATTCTTCCTTAGCCAGCAATTTAACGAATTCTGTGGCTTGAGTGATAAGCTCTTCAGGGAATGAGTCTCCCCGGATTTGAACAGGAAAGAGCAGCGATCCCGCCAGAAGAACGGTCAAAGGAATGCAGTTGATTATTTTTATCTTCATCTTCATTTCCTTAAAGAATCTGATCTCGATTTTCCCTGTGTATAGTTTTAGATGACATGACAGGCTAATTCAAGAGATTTATCGGAAATTTTCGCATTCTTTGCCTGATGTATTCTAGTAATTCTTTCTTGCCTTTTGAATGAATTAGAGAGCCTTGACACTGATTTCAATTGACATTTCCGGCTACAATTTTTATATTAAGACAGCGGCAAGGATAAAATCAGTGGAAGTCGAGTCCTTCTCAAGGAAGGGGCAAGTCAATAATTCACGTCCAGTGCGCCCTGTCTTTTGGCTCAGAAACATTCAATTTTAAGAATAAGAATAAGATTGGAATATGGCTTATCCGACTTCAGTCTTGAGGAGTTCGGAAAAGGAGGAAAAAATGAAAACTTCTGCCTGGCTTAACAGACTATCATGCCTGATTCTCGTCACGGGAATTTTTGTCTTGGCTGTTGGAGTTTATCTTCACGGCCAGGTCGCAAGCAATGAAGTTTACGATTTCATAAAGAAAGCGAGCTCTGCGACCTGGGTGAATCAGCCTCTCCCGCTCAATGTTATACCAACGGGCACCAAGGTAGTGTTTAACGACCGGAAGAATGACAGGAAAGGATTTGTCCGCTATGTGAATAATTCTGTTTTGGAGGACGGACAAAAATACCCGTTGAGCGTTTTACAAACCCATCCTGAATGGAAAAACGGAGGAATGATCATCGGCTATTATCCCAATGTGGATATTCCCGCCAACGCAAAGTTTTCGGCTAAAGTCGGTTTCCTCAACGGAGCAAAAGCGTCAGACGGCGTAACGTTTGAAGTGTCTGTCTATGATATTGCGGCCAGGGGAGGACGGCGCTTAATACAGCACCAGGCAAAACATGACGGCAAACTGGATGAGATATCCGCAGACCTGAAATCCTATGCCGGCAAAAAGCTGAGAATAGAACTGAGGGTGTATGCTGGCAATTCTTCTGCTCAGGATTGGGCTGTGTGGCAGAAGGCGAGCGTTGTTACCACTCCCATGCTGGCAACCGCGAAGTTGAGCACTGCAGTCAAAACAACGCCTCAAGCTCGAGCCCAGGTCCAAAAAACAGCCACGCTCAAGCCCTCCACACTCCAGATGGTCAAAATGAAGCCCTTGCTGCTCAAACCAATCGGAACGCCCCCGCCAAAGCATGATGTCACTTACCTGGGGCCAGTAGAGGTCGAGGAGCCAATAGCCCTCTCAGAACACATCTACAGGGATAATAAGAATCGAGGCGTGTTCTATTTCCTTCCCAGAGAAATCAACCTCATTCGCGGAAGGGACGCCGGTAGCTACAAGATAAATGCGGTCTGGACTCAGGATAAAAAGATCAAAGCCACCTTCTTTCTCAGCTCTAACATCAATCCTTCTGATGTTAAGATCCTGGAGGAGGCAGTGAGAAAAAAATACGGCAGAAGTGCCGTGCTCAGGCCTCTCCCGTATGATGAGGCGAAGATCATAGACATGGAGGGATGGGGAGACTGGGAGATCGAGGACATCCGGCTTCCTTCCTTCGGTTCACTGGAAGGAGAGATGCCCATCAACGTCACCATGACTCCGGAGAGCATGGCTGAATTGAAGCCTCTGCTCGAGAAAGAAGGTTTGACGGCTGGAATGCATATCAAATCCGCTGCGGACGAAAGAGAGATCCCCATAAAGGTAGGATTGAGGTATTTTGTCGGCAGCTTTCATTCTCCCCTGGAAGAGGTGAATTTCACCTTCAACAACAAAGATTCGACCTTCACCATTCATAACGTCAAGAATTTTTCCGACTTCCCGCTGAAGGTCGACAATGTCAACCTCCGTTTCAATTTTGCCAACAGGGATGAAACCTACAGAGCTCTCAAATGCGATCCTGAAATCATCATCCCTCCGGGTGAAGAGGGAGCCATCACGGTCCAGCTGGCTCCCCAGCCGCTGCTCAAAGAGGAGCTAAAAAAAGTCATCGGTGAGCCTGTAGCCAAGCCCAAGAAGAAATCTCTCCTGGATGCAGCCTTGGATATCGTTAAGGAAAAAGCAGGAGAAAAAGTCAAAGAAGAAGTCAAAGAAAGAGCAGGGATCGATATACCTGAGACTGAGGCCTATATCGACCCGGAAGTCAATCAATTTTTCAAGAACTCCCTGAGAAGTTATTGGCTGGAGGTCAGTCCTGATTTTGACTGCCAGGAGTGCCTGGATAATATCTGGGGCAAGATCGAAGTGGTCTCCTACATCGAGCGGATGCGGAAAATCAACATCGAAGTCCTGGATAATGTCTTCGACCCCTCCCAGTACGACACTTCCTTGCAGATAGAAAAGGTCCATGTCGAGATCAAATCCCCCTATTTGAGCCCCCAGCCCAAGGAGGGGCTGATCGCTTCAGTGGACCTGACAAAAGACAAAACCATGGATGCTGTTCTCGTCTACTTGCCGATGTCCGGCGAGCCTTTGGAATTCAGCTTCAAGATCAAGGCCATTACCAAAACCGGCGAGTCCGGCGAATCATTTGACTGGGAGCTAGTGACGGATTCATTGGACCTGACCATCGGTGTCTTTCAAATCTCAGATCTTTTTAGGTAGGAAAGCGATAAAGATACAAGAAAAATCGTTCGGAAAGATTTGAATTTTTCATAATGAGAGAGGCTTCCAACAGCCTCAGGAAAGGAGAAGACCATGCGTTTGTTCAACCGCTTGCTTATGATCGGTTTCAGCTTTGTTTTTATCGTTTCTTTAGCCCAGGGCGAGGTTTTACTCGACACCGAGCCTATCCAGGCCGGAAGCGTTATGCTTTTTAAAGACCATGCGGACGAGCACGGCTACCATTACATGCCCTTGATGCCGAAAATAGCCACTTGGCCAGACGGAACCCCTAAGTTCAGTTTTCTGCAGTACGTCCGGACAGGAAGGGAAGTCACAGGCGGCGTCCTCCATTTTCTAGTCACCTACGCCCTGACCGATGAAGAGCTCAGAGAAGCGGATAAAGAACTGAGAAAATTCGATGAAGACGGCAAGATCATCGGCCCTGTGCCGTTCACCAAGGGAGAGTTCCACATCATATCCTCCACTGCCGGCGAAGGAGGGATCTTCACCCGGAAAGTCACCGGGACCGGGAAAGCGCCTCTTCTGGCCGGAGCTGAGGCTGCGGTCTCCATCGCCCTGAACGAGGAAGGGTCGACTTTTCTGATGGAATCCTTCAAGCGGCCGACCTCAGATGTCTCGGTGCAGTTCGTGATGACCTATCAGGGATTGACTCCTGCCTATGAAGCCTCGCTGGTCGTCAACTGGGATAAGGTCTATGAGCATCAAGAATTCAAGGCTGAAATAGGCAATTTTTTCACCAGCGCCAAGATCAGCGCTGTCTTTGACGAGCTCAAAGAACAGGGAGCGATCCAGCTCGAGGTGACAGGCGAAGATACGAAGATGGACGACCTGTTGACGACGGCCTACAACATCCTGACCAAGATGATGTTCGAAGCCAAGCCCGTGAGCACCGAGGACCTGGGAAAGGCTTCAGGAAAAACAGGAAGCAACTGGCTGGGCAAGCTTTTCGGCCAGGCTCACGCCAGCTATTCCATGAAAAAGGTGAAAATGTCCGGACTGTACACAGTGGACCTGCGGAGGCGAAAAAGAGACCAGAGGGAGATCCCGTTGACCGGAAATATAGGGAATTTTTACGAGAAGCACGGGAAGAATACAGAGATATTCGGAGTGGTCGACCTGGATGACCCCACCTTTGAAGAGCGGACGATCCATGTCATCCTGGACGGAGAGGACCTGGAGACCTTTGGGCAATTCATCAATTTTGCGGGGATCACATTCAAAAAAGAATATGAAGATGAGGATATGAAGTCAGTGACCAACGACATCGTCTTCGACCGGGCCAAATTCACAGCGAACGGGAATAAGCTTTCCTTCAGCTACCGAAGGAAAGGGGACGGTCCTGAAAAATGGCTTGAGTATGAGTATAAGCCCATCTGGAGTTACATCGGGGGACTGGAAGTGGCCGGAAACTGGGAAAAAACGTCTCAGCCTGTGATCACCCTGGCCCCTCCCCACCGTTACCGCTTCATCGAGGTCTTGGCCGAAGAAGAGAACATGAACGAGCATGGGATCATACGGGTCGCGGTGCAGTTCAAGCATACCAATTTCGGAAAAGAGATCCAGAGAGAAGTCGTGCTCCGGAAAGGAGAGCCCCTAAACCTGGATTATTACTATTTCCACGAACCGAATAACCTGGAGTATGAATACAACATCATGTGGCTCTTGAAAACCGGTAAACGAGTTTCCTCTGGCTGGAAGAAAGCCACAGATCCTTTTGTTTATGCCTATTATGAGGAGGAATGATCAAAAAAAGAGTTCTTTATTGCCTTGTCTGTCTTCTCATCCTGGCCGGTGTGTATGAAGGGGCGCAGGCCGATCCGCTGTTAAGCCAGGGAAGGATGATCGGCGAGAGGATAATGCTCTTTCCCGACCATGCAACGCCGAATGTTTTTTATTATGTTCCCACCAAGTTAGACCTGACCCGGGCTTATGGAAAACCTCAATTCTTCTTCTATAAGTATGTCTACATCAAATCGGACTCTTCTGGAGAGACAGAAAGGATGGCTGGCGGTGTCCTGACTCTTTCAGTCGAGTTCAGCGATGAGAGTGCTGAGCTCAAGGAGACGATGGGCAGGAACCTTGAATTCAAGCCTATACCGGTTGAAGAGCTTGTTTGTATCCTGAACTACAGCGTCTTTGAAGGAGAGGAGAAAAAAGAGGAAGAGCTTTCCCAGAGGAAGACTCCCTGGACGAAAAAGAATTTCACCATCCCCCTCAGCCGTAAAACAGCCCCGTATCTCTGGGAGATTTTTGAGGGCGAGAAGTCCCTCGGGCTGAGCCTGGATTGCGAATTCACCTACAGCGGGTTCGAGCTGAAGGAGGGGAAGTATGAAGAGGCTCAGAGAACCGACCGGATGGCCTTTCCTGTGGCCTTATCGATGAAGGAATACCCGGATCTGTTCAAGGTCATCAACCTGGCCGACAAGATTTCCTTCAATTACAGACAGATGACCGTTCTCTGCTTTGATTTCGTGAACGAGACAAACCCGGATGTGATGAGAAAAATCGTTGAGATCGAGATCGAGACAGCGCGAGGCCAGAGAGACTCCCAGAGGATTTATTTTTCTAAAGACTCTGAGACACAGCAGGACCTGGAATTCGACATACCAGAGAAAAAGGGCGGAACATACCGTTACCGAATCACAAACATCTCTCATGACGGCAGAACTCAAAGAGGTGAATGGCAGCAAGGAAATGATTTTTACCTTGACGTATCGGAATATGAGATACTGGTCAAGGATGAGAAATAGATGCAAAACACAAAGGAGACGCCAAATGAGATATAAAACGCTGTTATGTGTGTTTATCCTCTTCTTTTCCTGCCTGGCATTTTTGAAGGCGGAGGTCGCGCTGGAAGAGGTCATCCAGGCAGGGAGGTTTGTTTTTTACAGGGATCATGCTGATCCCCACAAATACTACTATGTTCCGGATGAGCCCCGCCTGGCCACCAAGAGGGATGGGACGCCTGAATTCACCTTCATAAAATACACAAAAACAGGCGGCGATATAAAAGGCGGAATCGTTCATTTTTTGGTGACCTGGGGACTGTCCGAGAGTGAGATCTTCAGCGCGGAGACCTCCCTTCAGATGATAGATCCGGAAGCCAAGGTAGTCGGTCCGGTGCCGTTCAAAGAAGGTACTTTTCAAATCATCTCAGCCACAGCCGGAGAAGGGGGATTGTTCAACGTCAAGATATGCGGCGAGGGCAAAGCCCCGATCATGCCCGGACAGAAAGGAGCGGTTTCCATCGCTTTGACCCAGGAAGGCGCCTCTCTGCTCTGGGAGTCGTTCAAAAATCCCACTTCGGATATCTCGGTCATGTTCATGTTGAAGTACGACGGGATCACTCCGGCCTATGAAGCTAAGCTCAAGGTGGATTGGGATAAAGTCTACACTCACCATGATGTCTCGGTATCGGGAGGTGGCGTTATTAGCAATGTCATCAAGCTCGAGGCTGAGATCAAAGCCATATTTGATGAGCTGAGGCAGAAGGGAGCCATCCAGCTGGAAGTGACCGGAGAATCAAAAGAGATGGAAAAGCTGCTCGAAGTGACCTATGGTCATCTCATCAAATTGATGTGCAACACCGAGATAAGAACGGATGACCAGATCAGTAAATCAAAATCCACGACGACTAGAAGGCCGACCAGGACCATTAAGAGAGAGGAAGAAACAGCCGGCCAGCCCTCTTTTGGCCCCTCATCTTCTCCGGTTTTGTTATCATTAAGCTCAATGGCCAACAAGCTCAATCCTTTCAAATCGCACCAGGCCATTTTCGCGGGATTAGGTTCTCCGTGGGCATTCGGAGATATCCTTTCTGGACAGGAACAGCAGAGGGCTGATACGGGAAATCAAAGAGCGGAAGCGCTCAAGCAAGAAGCTAAAGACCTTGAAGACAGAGGTGAGTACACAAAAGCCATAAAGAAATACATCGAAAGCTACAGCAATTCTTCTGATCCTGAGCTGCTCTATTTGATAGCCAGGCTTTATGATGAGCACCTGCAGGACCCTGACAACGCCGCTGGCCAGTATAGAAGATACCTGGAAGAAGGACGGAAAAGGAATGTGTTTCAAGGGCGCGAGGACAGGCAGAACACGGTCCAGGAGAGAATCCAGCGGCTGGAAGAGTCTGTCGAGCACTACAACAGGGGAGCAGAACTGGCTAATCAAAGATCGTTTTCCGAGGCGCTCCAGGCGTTTGAGCAGTCCCAGGAGATTGCGCCAAACTACAGGAACCTGGAGTATATGGCAACCTGTCTCGAGAACCTGAATGAGCGGGCAAGGTCGGTCGAGAATTACAGAAGACTGCTGGGTTATATCAAAAAATATCCCGAGCAGTTCGGTGAGGTCGACATTGACAGAAGAATCGAGAAAAAAATTAACGACCTCGAATCCAGTAGCGGTTCTCAGTCTCAAACCGGAGACCAGACCCGCAGCGCAGGAGACGAGCAAACGGAGGAAATAAGCCAAGCTACTCAGCAGGGTAGTACAACAAGTTCCCAGGAGAAGACCCAGGAGCAGAAAACTGAATCCACCTTAGGTCAGACAAAGCAAGAGGGACAATCGCAGACCTCATCCTCAGGGACTCAGAGCCAGACTCAAACCAGGACTCAGCGAAAACCTGCAAAAAAAACACCCACCAAGAAGCCAACAGTTTCGAAGAGCAAACCTCCGGTCAAGCCGCCGTTCAACTTAAAAGTCGCCTACACCTTCAAAAGAGTCAAAATGTCCGGCCACTACGAGGTCGATTTGAGGCATCGGCTCAGAGAGGAGCGGGTCATGGTCATGAGCGGGAACATCGGGGACGTTTACCAGCAGTTCGGAGAGGACAAGAGATTCTTCAGCACGGTTTCGCTGGATGACCCGGTCTTCCAGGAGAGGATGATCGAGGTCATCCTTGATGGACAGGACTTCGAGGATTTCAAGGACTATATCAACAGCGTCTCAGTGCTGTTCAAGAAAGAGAGATGGG
>Ga0209427_10003695_pt1 | contig 17888 bp, 19 predicted proteins | sample DeeMarSWOR136_30_FD_187465 | JGI IMG/M metagenome (GOLD analysis project Ga0209427, IMG submission 187465) | Marine sediment microbial communities from White Oak River estuary, North Carolina - WOR-1-36_30 (SPAdes) (version 2) | ecosystem: Environmental > Aquatic > Marine > Intertidal zone >...
ATCGTGAGGGAGTACTTTGGTAGGGCCTCCTTTGGAAGGGTAATTGGGATGATGCTGGGCATGGCAGCAATGGGTGGGGTTATAGGTCCCTCTGCGGCTGGATGGACATTCGACAACTTAGGGGACTATCACGGCGTATGGCTTTGTTTCACCGGCACCATTATCATTGCCATCGTATTGTTATTGCGGCTGAAACCTCCCCGCTTGATGGGGGAAAAATAAGAAAGCGCTAAAATCCATTCCAAAACCTCCCCAAACATCGATATCCGCGATCAGTTTGATCATCTCCATCCCTCTTATCTCTCCGTCGAATTCCGGTACGCGGGAAAGGACTTTTCTGCCGAACTGCTTATAGATCTTGTCGAGACAGCCCCTCTGCATCTCGATCCTATTTCTCAGGTATTCAGGGATATTGTCCCGCAGCAATTCCGTTAAAATGACCCGATTGACAATAAACCCGGAAAGGGGGACTCAATACTTTGCGAAGAGATCGTCCGCATTGAGTGTATCGGTGATGGTCATCTTCTCCGGGGTTAATACGAAGAAGAAGGCTGTTTTCTCGATGTCGGTCATGATTTTCGATCAGGTCCCTATTCTATCCTTTGTGCTAAGCTATTTCCCGAGTATCTCTCCATAGAACACTCCAAATATAATTGTTTTCTAAATATCTATTAATCAAATATAGGCATATATAAAGATATTTGGAGAAAAAAAATTCATATTTGGATAAGTTATCTTTTTTACTTGACAAATTTCTTTTAATTTGATAAAAATTCTATTATGAACCTGGGCGAAACCGTCAAGAAGAAACGCAAGCAACTAAAATTATCCCGCATCAAACTCGCCAAACTATCCGGAGTCCCTTATCAAACCATCGACAACCTGGAATCGGGCAGGGTGACCAACCCATATATCGACACCGTCGCCAAGATCGCCGAAGTTTTCCATATCCCCCTGGATTTATTGTACCATATTGACAGTGGTCGAAAGATGATCGACCTTCCTGAGGATATCATCGAACTACTCAAAAGAGAGAAAACCAAGTATGTTCTGACCTTGATTACCAGTGCCAATATTGAGGGCATATCCGACATAAAGAAGCTCTGCGAATTTTTACTCTCCATTGGGGAGAAATTCGAGGATTAACTGATTGCAAATCTTCTGTCAAACCTACCCCAGGGGCAAATCTTCCTCTTAACTACCGTAAATATTTCAAGAATCTTGTCAGCCGGCAGTATGCCGAGGGGGTCCCCCTATGCTCGGGACTTCTGCAAAATTCAACAGGGAATTCGACTGAGAGATCACTGCAAACCTGGGAACGAAGGACCTAAGGGGAGTTGGCGAGGTCAGGTGGACATCTATGGGCCTTCCCCTTTTCTTCAAAATGGGCATATTCCTGCAAGAAATGAGCGAGGATGAAAAGGAGAGGTGGACCAATTTGGTGACACGCCAAAGTAAGAACATTCGTCGAAATGCCATATCAGATTCAACCTGTTAAACCTAAAGTCGACCTTTCTCCTGGAGATGATCGCCGATCCCCTTGAGAACTGGCGATGGACGCCAACATTATTTCGCCTGGTAACCAAACCTGGAATCAGGGGAAAGGGTTTTGCCTGTACCATTCAACGAACCAGACAGACTAGATAAACCCAAGTAGTGGAATAATGGAATGATGGGTTCACGGACAGATATTACCCTGATGGAGGTTGGAGGAGCATCCGCCTGCGGCGGACTTGAGGCTGAAGGCCAGGAATCCTTTGTCTCGTGCCTCAGGTCCTTCGTTCCTCAGGATAGACTCAGCGATCCTCGATCTTGCCCCGTGGAATGGCGGCAAGCCTACTCCATAGGGCGAGCGCTCCTGAACCAAAAGTAACCCTTTTTCCTTTTTTGGTACGAAATATTCTTTTGAGAGAAACCGAACAAACGAAATAAACGAGATAAACCAAATAAACCAATAAATGCTTTACAGGAAAAACCCCTCGCCCGAAAGCCTTTGACGTATCTCCCTGCTTTGTGGTACATAGAAAGGTAAAAGATTAACGCCTGTGCGATGGGAAGGGGGGATGGCTTAAATGGCAAAGGGTTATATTTACGAACACATGGTGGGACCCCGTGACGTAACAGATCAGTCGATTGCTTATGACGAGTCCTACATCGAATGGGCTTGTACGGCAAGGGAACGTATGGTTGCCGAGCACTTGGAGACCCCGCTTCGACTCCTCGTTGGTGAGACCTACTTACGGTACAAGACTCCGGCCTTTCTTTACGATCGACTGGAGATTCGAGTAACGGTGGGTGATTATAACATTGAGAAGGGGCGGGTTAAGCTGGACTTCCGTTTCAGCAACCAGGCCAGTGGGCAGATGCTGGCAGAGGGATACCAAGTCATCTTTTTCCACGACTTCAAAAGCGGCAAGCGGACTCCAATTCCGGAAGAGTTTATGAAATTGGCTGATATTGGAACGGTGGAGAAATTGTGAGATTTCCGGGGTACGGGGCGATTAAAGAGATGAACCAGGCTGGAAGGCATTCACATGGTTTTGCATTAGGGGCTACTGACAGCTTTCAATCGAGGGTTTAAACTCCTCCTTTGTGGCTGTTTCAGTAAGGCGGATCATCTCATACCACTTGGACTCTCCCCGCCATTTCCCAAGCCTCTCTGACATGGAGCGAAGAATTTTGCACCTGGATCATCGGTTTTGTTAACCGCATGGCCCGTGCCTATCACCCGTGCACCCCCCTCAAGACGGCGCGCAATCCAAGATCGAACGTTCCCCACCTCTCCCATCCCAAGGAGCATCTCCATTGCCTGAGCATTGGCACCGCCGTGAAGTTCTCTCGAAAGCCCACCCAAAGCCATTGCAACCGAGGCATACGTATGAGCCCGGGTGGAGGACACCTGTCCTGCACCAAAGGTGGACGCGTTGAACGTTCGATCGGCATGGAGAATCAGGCAGGTATCAAAATTCTTTGCAGTTTCCGGATCACAAAATCTGGCTGAGATGGATTTGAACCTGAAATTTCTGAAACACGAATGATGTATCGCGGCTACAGGTAATTATGTAGCCACTGCATATGTCCTTCGGATCATAGGGAACTATAGGAGGCCAACTGTTTCTGCCTCTTGACACCACACCAAGACAAAAATTTCGGGTAAAGTTCGGAAAGAATTGATATAATGGGAGGCGTTTTGTCCCTCGATAGGGTTACTTCAGTATACCGCAAAGCCAGCAAATTTACCTTGAGGAGGATCTTATGACCAAAGTATTAATCGTGGCCAATCGGTTTTCCGAGGTTTCTCCACAACCGGTCGATCGTCTCAGGGCGGAGGGGTGGGAGGTTATCGAGCGATATCACGAGATTGGAGCCCTCCGCGAGGATACTTTTGTGGACCTCATTAAGGACGTTGAGGCCGTTATCGTTTCGGCAGTGGATGAAGTAAGTTCACGGGTGATTGAAGCGGCGAATAAATTGGCAATAATTGCGAGTAGAGGGGTTGGTTATCAGGGCGTCGACTTGGAGGCTGCCACCCAAAGGAAAATCATGGTGACCAACACACCGGGAGCAAATGCAGACGCGGTAGCGGATCTGGCTGTGGGCTTCATTATCGCCCTAGCTCGCCACATTCCGTTGATTGACCGTAGGACGCGGCGAGGAGAATGGCATCGTATAAGGACAAGGGACGTCTACGGGCAAACATTGGGACTGATCGGATTGGGAGACATAGGTAAAAAGGTGGTAAAGCGAGCAGTTGGATTTGACATGACTATTATCACCTATGACATTGTTCAAGACCCGGATTTTGCAAGGCGGTTCGGAATCCGTTATGTTCCATTGGAAGAGGTACTCCGCTCTTCGGACTTTATCTCCATTCACGTTCCCTTGACGGAATCGACAATGGATTTAGTTGGCCAACGGGAAATCAATATGATGAAGGAAAGTGCGTTCCTCATCAATACGGCGAGGGGGGGCATCGTGAACGAAGAGGCACTGTATCAGGCCTTGAAAGACCATAGAATTGCTGGGGCTGCTTGCGATGTCTTCGTCGAGGAGCCCACTCAGAATTTGAAATTATTGGCCTTGGATAACATGATCTCTACAGCTCACATCGCTGGCTACAGCGACAAAAGCTGGTCGGCAATGGCCGAAATGGCTGTGGACAACGTCATCGCAACCCTCAAGGGGGGGATTCCACCTAACCTTGTAAACCGTGACGTGCTCGATAAGAAGGAACCTTAACGGCACGTGCTCCGGATCCCAGGTCTATCGCAAAGATTGAGTGGAGGGGACGGATCGCCCTAATCAAGGAGCCCAATGGGCCAGATCGAAATACTCAGAAATCAATCGGTAGAGAAAGTCTCTCATGGCCACCCAGGTCGCCTTTTGTCTTGGGAATAAAAAGCCAGTCCCATGGAATTTCATCGAAAGCCCGCCGCCCATAGGGGTATCTGTCGTAGGGGAAATAGAAAAATTCCGCATAGAGACACCCTGATACGATTCCTGCCATCCTATTCGGCACCATACGGGCCTCGTGAAGGATATCGGGAGCCGGTTCCCCTACATGTATCGTATATTCAGCCATCGCTTCAGCCTTTATCTTGGCGACTTCAGAGATGTCTATGAATAGGTCCGGCATCTTAGTGAGCACCTCTGGTGTCCATAAATTCATCTCAGCATAAAGTAACAATTTGATCGCGTGAGGCTCATGGGCTGTTTCAATTGAATTGTTTTTCGCATAATAACACGCCTTGTTTACCATCCTGTTTACAGAGTCATGATGCATTGTGCCATACGTAGTGTCCCCTGGGAGGTGTGTGATAACAATGTCCGCTTTCAGTTTACGAATTATATCCGCTACGCGGCGGACGACTTCCTCTTCGTCCTTAACTATGGACATGCTTAATGGAGCGTATTTCAGGAGTTCTACATCGGCACCAATTTTAGCAGATGCCGCCCTACTCTGTCTTTCGGCTTCTTTGTGGATTTCTTCCATGCTCAAGGAAGGATCGAGTTCTCCTCGACCGAGATGTTCCTGAAATATGACATTCGTCACCTTATGCCCTCTCTTGGCATACTTGGCAAACAACCCACCTGCGCACTTTATCTCATCAATTGGATGAGCGACAAAAGTAACGAGGCTTAATTGCGACTTCTCCCCGGTCATTTCAAATACCTCTCCCCCCTTCCGGTAACGTCTAATCCTCTTGGATTAATTCAATCAAGACACCGTTAGTACTCTTAGGGTGTAAAAAGGCCACCCTCTCATTTTCCCTCACTTTTCTCGATTGTTTATCAATGAGTTGGACCCCCTTCTCTTCCAACTCCGTGAGGCTCCTATCAACATCCTTCACTTTATAGGCTATATGCTGAATTCCCTCACCCTTCTTCTCCAAGAATTTTCCCAACACACTGTCCGGATTAACCGGTTGCATCAATTCAATTCTCACCTCACCTATTGGGAAAAAAGCGATCTTTGCCTTGGTGTAAGAGGATTCGTAGACCATACCGGGTTCAATCCCAAAGGCGTCCCGGTAGAGTTTCATCGCCTGATCCAGGTCTTTCACTGCAATCCCTATGTGATCGATTTTCTCAAACATGACTCCTCCTCTTAGAATGAGTCTTCCTCAAGAAATCAGAGGGGGATGGTCCCATGCTTCCTCTCAGGCCTCTTTTCCCCTTTCCCCCTGAGCCTCTCGAGAGATGTGATCAGAAAGGGCCGTATCTCCCTGGGTTCAATAATGACGTCTATCCATCCTTTTTCAGCCGCCACGTATGGGTTAGCAAATTGTTCCCTGTACTGCCTCACTTTCTCCGCCCTCACCGCCTCAGGGTCTTCAGCCTTTCCAATCTCCTCTTTGAAAATGATATTGGCAGCCCCTTCGGGTCCCATAATGGCAATCTCAGCTGAGGGGAGAACCGCTGTCAAGTCGGTACCGACCAGCTTGCTGACCGACATTCCCGACATGGCTCCACCATAGATCTTCCGGGTAACCACCGTGACACGAGGCACCGTGGTCTCGCAATAGGCATACAGCATCTTTGCGCCGTGGCGAATGATTCCCCCATATTCCTGCTGGGTCCCGGGGAGATACCCAGGGCAGTCCACGAAATTGACAATGGAAATCCCAAAGGCGTCACAGAACCGAATGAATCGGGCAGCCTTGTCCGAGGAATTGATGTCGAGACAGCCGGCAAAAACAAGGGGTTGATTGGCGATAATCCCAATGGTGTGCCCGTTGAGCCGGGCAAAGCCGATGATGATATTCCTGGCAAATCCTTCCTGAATTTCCAGAAAAACTCCATCATCAACCACCAAGCGGATCAGGTGCTTCATATCATAGGGCTTTTTCGGATCATCGGGAATGATATCCTCAAGTTCGTCTTCCATTCGGCCAATGGAATCCTCAGTGGATCGGATGGGCGGAAGCTCCCGGTTGTTGGACGGGAGATAGCTCAAAAGTTCTCTCACCAGATCCAGACATTCCTTCTCTTCCTTGGAAACAAAATGGGCCACCCCGCTTCGTGTATGATGGACCGTTGCCCCACCCAGCTCTTCTGAGGTAACCCGCTCCCCTGTTACCGCTTTGATTACTTGGGGGCCGGTGATATGCATCCGACTGACCCCTTCCACCATAAACACGAAGTCGCTGAGGGCTGGGGAATAAACAGCTCCCCCGGCACACGGGCCTAGAATAACGGATATCTGAGGGATAACACCCGCTCCCAGCGTATTCCTGTAAAAAATGGATCCATAGTGGCCCAGGCCCTCCTGAATACGTGCCCCGCCTGAGTCGATCAGCCCGATGATCGGGCTCCCTGTATTTATCGCTTTTTCCATCACCAGGCAGATCTTCCTGGCATGCTGTTCCCCCAGAGAACCTCCGATTACCGTGAAATCCTGTGCGAACACATACACCGTCCTGCCATCGATCAACCCCGATCCCGTCACCACACCGTCCCCATAGAACTTCTTCTCCAACTCGCCAAACGAGGTCGGCTGGGGGGTAATGAACATACCGAGCTCCGAGAAGCTCCCGGGGTCCAGCAACTGATCCAATCTCTCGCGGGCCGTGAGCTTGCCACTGCTATGCTGTCTCTCAATCCTCTTGAGGCCTCCTCCCAACTTGGCCTCTTCTCTCCTCTCCCTCAATAGATCGAGCTTATCTTTATCGCTCAACTTCACATCCCCTTCCCTGCTCATCTCACCTCTTTTCAACCTCACGCTGGATAAACTGAGCAATTTCTTCTAGGGTAGACGTTGGCCTGAACACCTCCCTGACCCCCATCTCCTTGAGACGGTTTACATCCTTTTTGGGAATGATTCCCCCCACCAGGACAAACTTATCCCCTATATCTTCTTTCACCATCTTTTCCATCAATTCCTCGCAAATGGATAGGTGGGTTCCGGACAAGATGCTCAATCCGATCACATCGATGCTTTCCTGAACAGCGGTCCGCACGATGGAATCAGCGGTCTGTCTGATCCCCGTGTAGATTACTTCCATGCCAGCATCCTTCAGCCCCCTTGCCACCATTTTGGCGCCCCTGTCGTGTCCGTCCAACCCGGGCTTTGCAATCAAAACTCTGATAGGTCTTCTGGATGACATCAATCGTCCCCCCCCTCAAAAAACGGTCACCGGACTGGCCTCCCCATAGATCTCCTTGAGTTGACCAACAATTTCTCCCACCGTGGCATAAGCCCTCACCGCATCAAGGATGGAAGGCATCAGGTTCTCCTTCTCGCCAGCAGCCCTCTTGAGCGCTTCGAGGGACAGCTCCACCTTTTGGTTATCCCGATCCTCTTTAATTCGATTGAACCGATCGATCTGTCTGGAGCGCGTCTCAGGATCCACCTCAAACACCTCCAGTTCCCGATCCTCCTCGTCAATCTCGAATCGATTCACCCCCACCTTAATCATTTCACCCGATTCCAACTTCTTCTGTACCTGGTAGGCCTGATCCGCCAGCTGTTTCTGAATCGTCCCGTCTTCCACACACCGGAGGATGCCGCCGAGCGAGTCGATTCTCTCCATTTCCGCGGCTATCTCCTTCTCAAAGAAATCGGTCAAGGACTCAACATAGTATGAGCCCCCCAGGGGATCAACGACATCGGGTATACCGATCTCGTGGGCGATAATCTGCTGAATCCGTAAGGAAGTCCGAATTGCCTCATCCGTGGGGATGGCATAGGCCTCGTCAAAACAGGGAAGATTCATTGATTGGGACCCTGCGAGCGCCGCCGCAAGGGCATAGAAGGCGATTCGTGCAATGTTATTCAGCGGCTGCTGTTCCGTCATGCCTCCACCCATCCCACCGGTGGAAAACTTCAGTTGCATCGCTTTCTCACTCTTGCTGTTAAATCGCTCTTTGAGAATCTTCCCCCACAACCGTCGGGTAGCCCTCAGTTTGGCAATCTCCTGGAAAAAGTTAAACTGAACGCCACCGGCAATTAAGTGGAAGGAGAGCAGCGGTGCGATATCATCAATGTCGTAGCCTCGATCCAGGACCTCCCGAAGATAGGCAATCCCCGTCAGGAACGGATAGGCAACGCCCTGAACAGGGGTGGCCCCGCATTCACAGATATGGGTCCCGGACACGCTCACGGAATTGAACCTGGGAATCTGCTTGATGCAATACTCGATGGTGTCCCCGATCAAACGAATGGAAGGTTCGGGAGGAAAGATGTACGTTCCCCTGGCGATATACTCCTTAATGATATCGTTCTGAATCGTTCCCCGTAATCTGCTCGGGTCGACGCCCTGCTTTTCGGCGGTAGCAACATACATGGCCAGAATAATGCTTGCCGTGGAGTTGATCGTAAAAGAGGTACTAATACTATCCAGGGGAATACCCTCAAAGATCTCCTCCATATCCCTCAAGGTATCGATGGCGACGCCCAGCTTGCCAACATCGTCCTTGGCCAGGGGATCATCTGAATCCAGCCCCAATTGTGTCGGCAGGTCGAGGGCGAGGCTGAGTCCTGTTTGTCCCTGCTCCAAGAGGAATTTGAATCGGCTGTTGGTATTCTCGGAAGTCGAAAAACCCGCATACTGCCGCATCGTCCAGAGTTTTCCACGATACATCGTGGGGTAGATCCCACGGGTGTAAGGATATTGACCCGGATCCCCAAGGGAGGTCTCATAGTCGAATCGAGGCATATCCTCGGGATCGTAGAACAATTTAACCTTTACCCCCGTATTGGTTTCCGTAAGGTCGGAATCCGCCTTCGGATTGTCGCTTTTTTTCTCGGATCGTTTCACCTGTTTGGTCATTTTCATACTCCCCTAAATGATCGTCCCGGGAAATCTATATGATTTTCTCCTGCCTCAATTGTTCTATCTCTTCAGGCGGGTACTGTAATATTTCTCCCAAGATCTGTTCAGCATGTTCGCCCAACCGTGGCGGGGCCCTGAATACTTCCTGGTCGATTTCAGCCATCTTAATGGGATTGCCCACAATTTTCAGTCTCCTCCCTTTGCCATAATCGATCTCGACAACCATATTGCGGCTCAGTATCTGGGGATCTGAGAGGGCTTTGTCGATGGTATTGATGGGACCGATGGGAATCCTCTTGTCCAGGAGTTCCAACCACTCCTCCCCGGTCTTGGTGAGGAATACTTTCTCTAGAATATCGTACAGTTCATCCTTGTTCTCCAATCGATTCTCCCTGGAACAGAATTTCGGATCCACGGCCATGTCCGAGGCTCCGATCGCATCACACAATTCAGCAAAGATATTTTGCACGTTGCAATCAATCACAATATCAAAGGTCTTCGTTTTGAATGCCCTTATCGGATGGATCGAAGTGTGTCCCGATCCCACGGGTTGCGCAATTTCATTTCCCACAAAATAGTACTGGGCGCGGTACGTGAGCAATGAGATTTGGCAGTCCAACAAGCTGATATCGATCTTTTGACCTCGGCCTGTGTGTTCCCTCTGATAGAGAGCACTTAATATCCCGTTGGCAGCAAAGAGACCCCCTGTCAAATCACCCATGGGGGCGCCCATCCTGACGGGCATTTTTCCCGGTTCTCCGGTATAGCTCATGACGCCCCCTCTGGCCTGGATGATAAGGTCGAAGGCAGGTCGGTCCTTAAGGGGGCCTGTTTCCCCATATCCAGAAATCGAACAGCAGATAATCCGAGGGTTTATCTTTTTGAGGGTATCATAATCGACTCCGAGCTTCTTGACGACTCCTGGTCTGAAATTGTCAACCACCACATCTGAGGATTTTGAGAGCGCATAAAAGATTTCCTTACCTTTTGGGTTTTTTAAATCGAGCGTCATGCTCTTCTTGTTCCGATTCATCGCGATAAAATATGCGCTTTCACCTTCGAAGTAGTGGGGAGGCACCCCCCGTGCGCCCTCGCCGACACCAGGTCGTTCGATCTTGATTACCTCCGCCCCCAAATCACCTAGAATGAGGGTGCAATAAGGTCCAGCCATGATGAGTGAAAGATCAAGTATCCTTATGTTGGATAGAGGTAAACCCATTTGGATCCCCCTTTCAAGACTACAGCCTCCATAACCTATCGAATGTGAAGCTCCCCGCCCACAGGGCGGGGCTTCCCGGGCACGCAGTGGCGAGCAGAATGCGAGCCAATGAAAGCTCAATAGTAATTGTGCCCCTTGACTCCGCCTACAAGACGGGGTTTGCTGGGTACTTGCCGGTCAATTGACTTCGTAGCCGTAATGCAATGAATTGAACTCTTCATTCTCGATAAAGCCTGCCATCTCATAACACTCAGATGATACGCAGAAACCGTAAGGTCCTGGGAGCCCCCTATTTCGATTTATAGTATTAGTATCTGAAATTTTGTCAAGTAAAACCATCTGGAGTTTCCGGAGTTTTTGCAGAACACCGTTGTTCCTGAGCGTAATCTACTGGAAAAGGGTCATTTCGGAACAGGTCGTCGCCCTGGTTCCCTGGAGCGAACATTATTCAGTGCTGCATTGGTGCGGTGCTGAAGTCATGCCGTTGGGGCGCTGAACATTCCTATACGCTATGGAACGAATCAGCGCCGAACAAGCCCTCTGTGCAGTGGAGTGAACCCTGTTACATAGTAACCTATTGCCTTGCATCAGAAGGTAAAATAGAGGTACTTAACACGGTGAACCCTAGAATTGTACAAAATTCTTTCCAGTGAGCGAAAGGGAATTGGGACAACAGACCGCAGAGCTTTTGAACGGAGGGATAAGGGTGTTCACATATCGAAATTAAAAGGGACATAATCGCTAGGCTAACACAAAGAGAAATACTGAAGTTGACAAATGGTTGGAAATTGAAGATAATATATGTTTATATTATCGTAAAAAGACAATGAGGATGTTGCTAGAATGGGTAAACCTGTCGAGGAATCGAGGCAAGGCCTGAAAATTGGCCTCATTTTCACGGGTCAGGGATTTCAGCGTATCGGAATGTACAAGGATCTCTATGATGAATATCGCGAGTTCAAGGAAACCTTCAAGGAGGCAAACGGCGTCCTCAACTACAAATTGCAGGACATCTGTTTCAAACAGACCTTTATGACCCGTATCGAGACGAAGCTGGAGCATATTTCTGAGAGAGCAGGAAGTTTCTTCGAGGAAATCATAAAAGTTCCCAAGATCCATCAGACCATGTTCACGCAACCCATCATCTGTGCCGGGGATATCGGCTGTTTCCGGGTGTTGATGAAGGAAGTCCCTGGAGTAAATTACCACGTCATTGCCGGCCATAGTCTGGGGGAATACCCCGCATTTATCGCCGCCGGTGCCCTGACCTTTCAGGATGGCATGAAGGTGGTCAAGAAGAGGGGCGAGTATATGCACGATGCCTCTAAGAACATCGACTCCGGACTGTTGGCCATTTTGAGTAAGCAGGGAAGGATTCCCAGGAGCTATATCGAAAGGTTATGCCGAAAATATTACGTCAATCTTGCCTTGCACAACTCGGATTCTGCTTACATCGTCGGGGGTTTAAACCACAACCTGAGGAAAATGGCCGAGGAGGTCAAACGGAAGAAACGATTCACGCCCCTACCAGTCCAGGTTAGCGGGGCATTCCACACATATTTGATGCAGCCGGCCGCAGAAAGACTCAAAAAAGCCCTGGAGAGCATCCCATTCAACCCAACCCACACCCCAATTCTTGCCAATACGACCTCCGATGCCATATCCGATCCTAAACATATCAAGACCGAGGCATACCGGCAGCTAACCCAAACGGTAATCTGGAGGGATATCTTGTGGAAAATGTATGAATCGGGAATTAACCTTATTATCGAATTGGGTTTGGGATCCACTCAGAGAGGAAATGAATCGGCCTTAAGCAAATACACCAGGCAAACATATCCCGCCGATCAACTACCCGAGATCTTAACCATCGAGGACAAACCCTCACTGGATAAGACCAAAAAACGGTTGAAGGGTCTTGGGTTTTAAACCATCCTTTTTCCAAAAACCGGCTCGATTTCCCCCATGCTCCTCTCAATTTCGAATCAGGGATGGGAATCGAGTTTCATAAGGGGAGAAATGTTTCTTTCATCGGAGGAAGGCAAATGATGGAGGAGTACAAGAGGTTTAAGGTTGCCGCGGTTCAAGCATCCCCCGTATTGCCCATGAACAAAAAGGCCACAATTGATAAAGCTTGTACTTTGATAGAGGAGGCCGGAAAACATGGGGCTCAACTGGTTGTATTCCCCGAGACCTTCGTTCCCATGTACCCCAATTGGTCCATCGATCTCCAAAATCCCACGGAATGGGCTAAAAACCTCTTCCACTTGACAAAAGAGGCGGTTGAGATTCCGGGTAAAGAAACCGGACTATTGGGAAGGGCGACAAAAAAAGCCGGCGTTTATCTCTGTCTTGGAGTGAACGAAAAAGTGAAGAAGTATGATGGTATGCTCTTCAATTCACTGGTATTTATAGGCCCTGATGGCGGGATTATTGGAAAGCATAGAAAACTACTCCCCACTAATCGAGAAAAGGTGTTCTGGCATCGGGGGGATGGGGTTGATGTTAAAGCTGTTTATGAGACCCACCTTGGGAGGGTGGGTGGACTGATTTGCTACGAACACCTGCAACCCTTGCTCAAATATGCTCTTTATGCCCAGGGAGAACAGGTTCACTGCGCCTGTTGGCCTGGGTGGCCTCACTACCCTCCTCCGGGTCGGAGCAATAAGCACGTGATCGATGTCGTCACTCGTTCTTATGCCCTCGAAGGGCAATGCTTTGTCATTCTATCATCCCTCTACGTTCCAAGACAGATGGGGCAAAAGGCTGGATTAGGAAATGCAGCCTGGGCCTTTTTCGGTGGGAGTGGGATAATAAATCCCTCAGGGGAATACCTGGCAGGGCCCGTATTTGACCAGGAGGATATTCTCTTTGCCGATATCGATTTGAGCCTCATACCCATAAGAAAAGCGGCGGTTGATACCACGGGGAGGGATACGAGGTGGGATATTTTAAGCCTCAATATATATGATGGGGACTATGTTCCATACAGAGAGCTGACTCAAGCTGAAATGGTGGAAAATAAGGAGTCGGTTACATTCAGCGATCTCATGAATTCCGTAGGGAGAATGAACTCTACAGTTGATGCTTTGGTAACGAAAATGGACGCTCTTATTGAAAAAGATGGAAAACGCAAGAAATGATATGTGGAGCGATACCACCCTAACCGCATAACTGCTGCACCGCAGCACTGAAGGCTGAAACCTCGGGATTCAGATCTTTCCAGGCTTACTCTTTCCCTGTTTTGAGCTCGGCCCAGACATTTCGAAATTTACCGCTCACCGGATCGCGCATAGGCGGTTCCTGGGACCTTTCAACCCTTATCGAGGGCAAACCCTGCACCGACAAGTGTTCATTCAAGCGGGAAGTGACCTCTTCCCAAACCTTTGAGCTATCGTACCCAGGCGCTGATTCGAGCCGCACGGTCAGGACTTCTTGGCCCGTCTGAATCACCTGATAGCACCTGACTCCTGGCGTCTCCTCAACTACATTTGCCAGGGCCATGGGTGCAAGCCTTATGACCTCCCCACCTGGCCCTTGGCAGGATATGATCTCGTCACGTCGACCCTCCACCCGGATAACGGGTAATGAACTCCCGCAGGGACACGGACCTGGAATCAATGTAATGCTGTCTCCCAAATCGTAACGGATGATCGGCTGCGCCCGGTTGGCCAGATTGGTTAACAGGACCGTTCGGGAAGCCTGACCCGGTGGGACCGGCTGATAATGCGCATCAACTAGTTCCAGAATCAGCCAGTCGGAATTCAGGTGGAGTTGACCTTTCTTACAATCAAAGGCGATGCCCATGAATTCCGACGAGGCGTAAGCATCCCTCACCGAGCAAGTGAAGGCCGCGGCGATCTGGTCACGGACCATGGCACCGAGCCACTCGCCTGAAGTGGCCACGAAGAGTGGTTTGATCCTTAATGTGCCATCCCTTTGCGCATCTGCCAGCAGTGCCAAAACCGTGGGATAGCTCACCAGGAATGCTGGCTGAAGAGCATTCAAGTCCTTCATCAGTTCGCCAAGGGGTGTCAGAACGGAAAAGGCCCGACTGCTCTTGAAAAGCCGCGGACAGATCCTGGGATATAGCTCATTGACAGCGGCACCAGCAAAATGACCCCCAGTCGCAATCACGGTTGCCCCCCGCCCCCCCCGCAGGAGGAAAGTCAAGAGATTTCTGGAGGTCATCCAGGCACGTATCCCTCGCACCATCGCCAGAGTCGCATAGACCGTTAGGGCATCGCCGTCGTGTACGAAGATGCCAGCCCTTCCGGTCACACCCGATGAGGTCCAGACTGCATAGCGGCCCAGATAGAGACCGCCAATCAGTGTTTTGTCGGCTATGAAGTTCTCTACGCCGGCCTTGGTCACCGCCCGGTCGGTCACCCAGTCGTCGAAGTTTGCCATCAGTTCATGCTTTGTCACCGGCGGTAAATGTCGTAGATCGTTGATGGGAAACGTAATATGCCGATAGAGCTTCCTGTAAAAGGGGGAATGGATCCTCGCGAACTCGATGAGATCTGCGAGCCGTTTTTTTTGGCGTGGTACAATGGCTGACGTTTCACCGCGGCCGGTGCGCCACACATCCCAGGCGAGCCTCAGTATTTTCCGGTGGCTCATCATGGCAAGAACTCGTCTTCTTCTGTTCAAGAGGTTCTCTAGACTGAGGAGGTTTCAAACTAAATCAGGCAAACCCACTCATCATTGCTCAGGCTGCGGGTCTCCGTGAATGACTCTTTCAGTCCGAGCAACAAGGGAACGGCCGATTTGGCAAAATAGTGGGATAAAAAGCGCTAGATGAGAAAAGAGGGAATATCCTCTCGTTACGTACCCTCAAGACCCGTATTGTATCTATCCCGAAAGGGACAATGCATCGCGTTTAACCACTAAGCAGTTTTCCGGCATGGGCCAGATTTTCAGCGGGATAATCATTGATTACGATGTTGACTTTTTCGGGTGTGGTCCCAGCTACCCTGACCACAGTCTCCGTTATCTCCTTCGCTAACTGGGCCTTCTGATCTTTGGTTCTCCCTTCTTTCATACTGATGGTGATAATAGGCATTTCACGAACCTCCTTTTGGATGTTTTGTTGTAAGCCACACCAAGCACTTTTACCAACGGATCATACCAAAATGATGTAAGACTCACAACAGAAAAGCATGCCCGTTTTTATTACTACTCTAGGCTAAAATTTGCCCCTAGTCTATCGGATAGCAATTGAGCCAATATGCGGCTCATCTCACTGCCGATATGCGAGCAGTATTCAGGGTTGCATTTGACTTGTGCACGAGCATGAAGGCTTCACTCAAGGCCTCTATCGTTGGGGTAATCACGGAGTTGTCGGCACGCCCTTTAAAATTGCAGTCGCTCCTATGACCGTAAAAAAGACGAGCAATGTGTTGGCAACGGTGATGAGGGCTTTCTGAACCTTTTGATGTATGGTTGTGTGATGTTCAGGTTCGGTAGCGAAGGCAAACGCGATCATCACGATTGCTGAAAAAAGCAAGGGCCAACCCAGGTGTGTGAATTCAAACCCCCCGGTCTTAAAACCTTTGAGCGTTTGCCAAATTCCACTGACCAAGAATGCTGCCCCGGAAAATGTTCCCAATGTAGCCCATGTGTAAAAGCGTTTACCGATGTTTGCTACTGGACGAACATCCTGTGCAAAATCCGCAGTGCCCTGTTTTTGCTGGGCGGTCATTTTCAATCCTCCTTCCCCGATAAGGGTGCATCTATACCCTGACGGCAAATTGTAATCCCTGCAAACAGAATGTCAATCAATATTATTTCTATTACGGTCTCACACCGCTGGGAGAAGTTGCCAAAATAACTTTAAGGAATTTTAAGATTTCATGAGGTTTTTGTCCTTCGAAATCGTGTTATCGAGATTATACGGTTTAAGTATTTGATTTAATGAGGAAAATTCGTTCAAAATTTTTGGATAAATGTATGTTGGGACTATCAACTAAAAAAAGGTTTTTCTTTCATATTGATTCATGGTAATAAAATCAGTAACCGAAAATCAGTCTTTCGGTGAGGATGAGACGGAGATTCGGGTTTAAGCGAACTAACACCCTGAACAGAGCAAGATCTGGAATGACAGATTGGCTGGACAACCAGGTTGCCGGAGTGAAGGGGGAGCCTTGCTTTCCTCGCATGTAAAAATAAGGAAGATAAGCAATGCCATCATTCCCTAAGCCCAGCTTTACATTCACCTATGAGCCAACCAAAGAGATTGATGCACTGAGGGAGTATCGAGATCGCAAGCCAGGTCGCAAAATCCCCCACAAACAAGACAATCGCCTCCTACTGGCAACGTGGAACGTTGCTAATCTCGGCCTTCAAAAACGCGCGGCAAGGGACTACCTGGTGCTGGCTGAAATCCTGAGTTGGTTCGATCTTGTAGCGTTGCAAGAAGTTAATAACAGGTTAGCCGGACTGAGGAGCATTCAGCAATTCCTCCCCGCTTCGTACAAGGTGTTGTTTTCTGATAAGGCGGGGAACAATGAGCGATTGGTTTACCTTTATGATGCCGCCAAAGTAACTCCACTGGAAATGGTAGGTGAGATAGCCATACCTCCAAAAGATCATAAAGATATTAAACTGCCTGGTATCAACGCGTCCTTTACAGGCTTTGACCGCAATCCTTATGTGGCTGCATTTAGAGCAGGTAAATTCACTTTTGCCTTGGTGAATGTTCATCAGTTTTTCGGGGATGACGAGGCGGATTCCATTGAGCGGCGAAGCCTTGAAACTTACGCTGTAGCCAGGTGGGCCGATCTGAGGCGTAAAAGCAAGAATTCCTATACTACCAACATCATAGCTTTGGGAGACTTCAATTTACCTAAAGTTGGAAAGGGTGATCCAATTTATGCAGCACTCACTGCTCGTGGACTACAACTCCCCGAACATTCCACAAGAATTAGCTCCAGCATTTCCTTTGATAAGGCATACGACCAGATAGTGTTCTTTCCCGGGCCGACAAAGAAGAGGTTTACGAAAAATTGCGGAGTGTTTGATTTTGATGGCGCCCTCTTCCGGGAGCTCTGGGAAACGCGCACCGAAAAACAATTCAGATCGTATGTACGTTACTACATATCAGATCATCGTCCCATGTGGGCAGAATTCAGGATATAAGAAACGCCTAACGGGAAAAGGGAGGTGGTGGTAATCCAAGATGATTTGATAGTAAGGAAGAAAAACAATGTCTTCTCGTTGATGCTGAATCAACCGGTGTTAAGAAAGAGCTTACCGGCTCAATCTTGACGTCATTGTAAAAAGTCGAAATAAGGCGGCAAAGAAAAAAGATCCAGATGCAAGGCGCGCAAATCCTGAGGAATGAGGCGTACATAGAAGTACGCTGCAATGACGAAGGATGAAGCGGAACGCAG
>Ga0209427_10003698_pt1 | contig 17883 bp, 18 predicted proteins | sample DeeMarSWOR136_30_FD_187465 | JGI IMG/M metagenome (GOLD analysis project Ga0209427, IMG submission 187465) | Marine sediment microbial communities from White Oak River estuary, North Carolina - WOR-1-36_30 (SPAdes) (version 2) | ecosystem: Environmental > Aquatic > Marine > Intertidal zone >...
CCAGAGGATGATTATTGATGCCAGGGCGAACAGACCGTAATCGATAGGACCGAGCTTTCGAGCAAGATAAACAGCCGAGATAAACCCAGTCGGTATAATTAAAGATTCGGCTAAAAAAATTCTTATGGTCCCCGAAATTAAATGGCGGCCAGCCCCTGAAGAAGGTTGCTTCATTTTCTTGTTTTAATCTGGTTGTTATGCCGAAGTGCCTTATCGACTTGCCAATTAGTATTCATAGGAATATCCTTCTAAAAATGGGAAGTGTTTCATTTTTTCTTTAACCTTAATTATTAATTCACCATTCCATAGTAAGTTTTTACGGGTTTTGTGAGTAGACCTAAAGACAATACTCGCACAATCAGTCAGATAATCTTCAGGGGCGTCGACACCTAAAAAGAAACAAATTTCCCGTAACAGTTTTTGGGGATTGTAAATAAAAGATTCATGCCGAAATTCAAACAATTCATCTTCGGGTAATTGTTTTTTTACATCTTCTATAGTTTCACAAAGGGAAAAATAGAATTCAATGCTTTCTTCAAGATCCATTTTATGTCTTTTGGATATTGTGCTTATGTTATCATATGGATTCCTGACAACATGAAAGAACCTTAAATTAATTTTAAAAGATTTTCGTAATTGTTCGAGAAGTTTTGGATAGGAGCGCAATATTTGAGTAGAACCTAGTCCTTTTTTGTCCCCTAAAATTCTCAATTTTTTATATGTTCCATGAAATTGATGCGGTACTTTGTAGTTATATCCGCTCCATCTGCGCCCTGCTTTTATAAATTCACGAGAATTCTTAAGTAGAAGATAAAAAATCTGATTCTTGCTAAAACCTGATAATAAGTATTTCAGAGTATTTAATTCGTGTGCAATAATTATATTGGGGTGGGCGTCAAGCAAGGAGCCGACTAAACTATGTCCGCTTCTTGGATAGCCAATAAACATACAATATGTCTCAATACATTGAAATAGTTCCCTATACCTAACAGCCCCCCATAAAGAAATCGGGTATTGTCTAACAAATTCCAGAACGTGTCCTAGGATTTCATCTTTTCTGACAAATTCGCTTATTCTTGTTATGTTATAAAGGTTTCTCAATTTAATATTCTTATTAATTAAAAGGAACTTTATATATTTATCTAATTTGACTTTATTGCAAAGATTATACACTCCAGCTATCAAAATCAGATCCCGTATATTCTCGCAATTGATTGATGTCATCTTTTAAATGTTTAACTAATTTATCTTTTATCTCATCGGTCAGTAAAGGCCTTTCAAACTTTGTCGAGAATGGTATGTAAAGTATTTTTCCAATGTTCATTCTCATATCTGTTGAAAAAATTTTTGCAAAATTTGTTTCAGACATTCTCTTTAAGAACAGACCTATCCGGTTTTTACGCCCTTTTTCTTTGGAGTCATGTTTTATTATCTGGAACCTAGGGGAATAAAAATCCTCATCAACATCGAGGAATCTGAATATTTTCTGAAGGGTTTGAATCCGTTGATTATATAGATCCTCCAAGGTAATTATAAGAATATTGGATTTTGGGAAATAGACCAAGAATTGCTCTAATTGCATGAAGTACATGCTTCTTAAAACATAGAGATTGTTGTCAAGTTGGCTCAAAGCGTCTTCAATCTTTCTATGCTCTAAGCCTATTGCATAGTTTTGTACATACTGGGAAATGATCCGTTCAATCGGGTCTCGGACGCTGTATATTAACTTAGCATTAGGTATTACCGAATGCATTTTTTTAGGTATGCCTTTTATAAGAGGATAAATCGTATATAACGGTGATGATTCCCCGAGAATTTTAGTATTGCACGTAAAATTTGATTTATACCAATCAATACCTCTATTCCAGTCTCGATCATTAGCGAAAAAATTCAGCTCTTTTTCTTTTGACATAAATATTTCTGGATGCAACCCGAGGTAATAATGCAAACTTGTTGTCCCGCATTTTGCAGCCCCGATTATTATCAAATTGGGAAGGGTTCCTCTTTTTTTTTTATCTCTGAGTCGGAATTGCATCTTATATTACATAAATAGGCAGTTAATAAAATATAATATTTTTTGAAATCTATCTCCAGAAAAGGTGTCGAAAAAAAATATCATATAGAAAAAGGCCTTCTTATCACCGTTTCATTGCCGTGATAGCTATAAAATAACCTGTCAGATAACGTGTGGGACAATAAGCTAATCGTTCAAATAATCTTAAGATGTTTAAAAATCGTCTTACTGTGCCCTGGGATGCGGTCTTCTCTAGGAGACGGGATAATATAACAGCTAAGACCCTTGGGCAATGCATAATTGCTGTGGTTGATAAAATATCGAAGCCCAGTTGATTCAGTATAAGGATTAGATGTCGAGGTGTACTAGATTTTCCGACATAATAGGGAACAATGCCTGAACGATATAATAAACGAAATGGGATTATGCTTCTCAGGAAGATGACTGGATTTGCCAGGTTATCGAGAGTAATGATCAATTGGCCCTTGATTCTCAATACTCTGTGCAGCTCGCGGAGACCGTTCATGATCTCTATCTCTGAACCGAAATGGTCTAGTGTTGAGATAGAAACGACAGTATCAAACCTGTTTCCGTGAAAAGGAAGGCAGCGTATATCTGCGACAATTCCTTTGAGGTCATTGTGAGTCCGTTGGGCCGCCTTTACGATCATAGGAGATATATCCATTCCAATAATATCTTTCACTTTTAATTTCAGAAGAGTATACATGCCCTTGGATTCCGCTTCATCAAAAAGATCTGTTTTAAGTAACCGGCCTGTTTTGCCGTGTGTCAACCACTGATCCAGCAGGGCAGTATTAACGGCGTCGCTATGAGAGCGCCATATAAGATCAGGACTGTCCTTTTTAAATGTTTTAGAGATGGAGTCCCAGTATTTAAGATCGTCAGTCATATTACTTTCTAATGATTCAAATATTAATGCCTGTTAAGGCCACTAGATCGTGATTTGGCATATTATAAAAATTTTTTGACTTTCAAGTATTTTTCCATCGCTAACTCCTCCACGCCCCTTCTTAAGCCTGAGATAGTTTTTTCCACCCTTTGATTAAGGGTCAATTTTTTCTTCTCCCCTTAAGATAAGGGGAAGATAGGAGGGGTTAACATCTAAGGGCCCTTTTCCTGGATTATTGATTCATATAACTGCAGGATCTTATCTGTGTATATTTCACGATCAAAATTTTCAAGGGCATACTCGCGTCCTGCTTGTCCCATCTGTTCAGCAAGTTCACGATCCTGCAATATATGCTTTATAGCCTCCGCAAGGGCATCGACATCCCCGGGGGGGACTAGCAGACCGGTTGTGCCGTGCTGGACAATCTCTGCCAGGCCACCGATGCGGCTTGCTATTGCTGCTGTGCCGCGGATCATGGCCTCAGCGGCCACACTTCCAAAGGCCTCCACCCACAGGGAAGGAACGACCTGCACCCATGCCGAATCAAAGAGTCTTTCTAGCTCCGTACGGCGAAGATGTCCGGTCATTGTGACATTGGATGATATCCCGAGATCGAAGATAAGAGACTTGAGATAATTTTGTTGTTTCCCATCTCCTGCAATGATAAGCCTTGCCTCAGGGATATGGGGCAAGACCTTATTAAATGCCTTTAATAATTCATCCACACCTTTTTCATATTCCAGGCGGCCGGCAAAAGCTACAGTGGGGGGTAATGAAAGGGGTGGGCGGGCATCTCTCATGGAAACAGGATTCCATATGACATCCACAGTTTTGACCCCATCTTCAAGTAGATGGTGACGAACGCTATGACTGACGGCGATTACCCTGTCAAAATTGCAGCGCCATCTCCTATAGAGCCATAGTTCCAGGATCTGAAAAAACAGGGAACGCAGGGGAATACATCCCTGCCGATAGCAGGGAATGCCTGGCTTAAACTTGCAGATGGAACCATCGGACAATACCTTTGTATTCATTGGGCAAACAGAGCGCAATATATCCACATGATGAAGGGCAGGTATATCTTTCAGCAAGGGTAGAATAAGGGGTGAAAGCTGCGTAAGAAAATCTCTTATATGGACCAGATCCGGTCTGAATTCATGCAGTACCTTCCAAAGCTTCCAGTAGGCCCATGGATTTGCCGTTTGAAGTAAAGTAAGAAAGCGTGATAATGTGCCGATACATTGATAATCAGCCAGAATATCGCCCTTTTGAACGAGTCGAGCATTGCTAGAAAAGATACGAACATCATGTCCCCGTTGCCTCAATCTATCGCGCAAATTCAGAAACTGGAGTTCTGAGCCGTATCCCTCCATCGCATAATCATTGATAAGCAGTATCTTCATTATATCCCCACTAGTGTCTGTTAAGCGATTTCCAGTTCAGACCTCCCACGTACCGCCTTTGGCACCTTGCATCTTATCCATAAGGAAAAGATCTTGAACCAGATCCTAACATGGATGTCAGTTATCCGCTGATACGGTTTATAATAGAGGGAGACATTATCCGTTTTACAGCCCCTGCTTATCTTTGATTGATACATTGCGGGGCCGAAGTATAACCTTGTCATGCCCTCTGATATGGCATCCATGATGGGCCGATAATAGGCGATATTAAAATAGGTGAAATCATTGCCAGCTATCTCGTGATCGATACCTAATAATAATCCATAGCCTGTCTTCTGTCTTTTCATCAGGATACTTACTCCAGTAATGACCCCTTTTTTTAGGGAGATATAAAATACGGCATCCTTGCCCAGATGCTCTTTTGTCTTCGTGATAAAAGGCAATCTGAACATAAAGGGTCTTTGATTATATCTCATGTAATTATCGTTTAATAATGCATATAACCTGACTTCATTTTCTTTGAGATCTTCTATTGGTCTGATAATAACCCCTTCTTTTCTGTTCCTGTTTATTTCGTTGTTAATTGCCTTGTTTGTCCCTTTTCGAAGATGTCTTACATGGTTTACATATTCGGGGAAGGACTTCCATTCAATATCAATGTAGCTTAATGACATATGCCTGGTTCTGCGGTAACCTCTTTCCTTTAATAGCCTTGCAAGCATATCCTCGCTTTCCATGACATTGGGGAAGGCAATCGGGAGTCTTTCCCTTGCTCCTTCCTGTTCAACGGCCCTCAGCAGTTCAATCATGATGAATTCCTTTTGAACCGGCCTAAGTCCTTTTAAAATCAGGAAATGCTGTCCATAGCAGAAAATCGGGCAACAGATGAGGGCGGGGAGAAAGGAAAACCCCAGTCTTGAGAGGGGCACTCTTATCCTTCCGAATAAAAGGTCGTCGAGCGTCTCAACTATGTCGGATTTTTTTTGATAATAACAAACGGTAGCACCTGCAAGCTTTTCAGCGTCCTCAAAGAGGATATATCGCGGTCTCATATCTTCAATGTATGTCTCTTCAACGGTCTTAAGCCAGCCATGGCTGGCAAAAGGGTTGTCATCAATCAGTGCATCCCATGATTCCCTTTTTACTTTTTCGATGCTATTAAGGGTTCTGATTATATGCATTTCTGAATCCGCTATATATTTTTTTGTATGATCCGGTTTTTATTCAAGTCTGGTCTTATATTTTCTTAACCGGAAGCTGAAATGCCATTTATGAAAAAGGTTGATAAGCAGTCCCAACTCCATCTTTTTTGCACCCAGTTTTTCCTTGAACTTGATCGAAGGTGCATTGAAACATTCCGAAATGCTGAAAAATCTATGCCTTCCCAATTTGTTCATCTCTTTATACAGATGGTAGCGTATATATGGAGCTATGCCTTTGCCCCTGAAAGGAGACAGTGTATGCGCGTCAAAAAGATATGCCTCATCTTCTTTGAGGGACAGATTGCAACCTTTGAAGTGACAGCTCTTAAGATCACACCATGTAAAAGCGGCAAGTTTACCCTTATATTTCATGCCGAAACAAACCTTACCGTCCTCTAATCTTTTAAGGAGGGTTTTCTCCCGGATATTTCGGAAAGGGATTTCCGCCATCTTCTTCATGTCCTCGGGCCCCAGAAAGCCTTTATCATATTTTTCAAAGCCGGCTTCTAGGTGAGAGAGAGGCTTATTGAAAAGTTCTTCGGAAAAAATATAGAAAGGCATGATAGTGATCCCCAAATTGCTCAATCCGTCAAAGATAATTTGAGGTGAGGGATTGTGACGTACTTTCTGGAATATATATTTTAGATATTCCGTTATTTTTCTAATAATACTCATGAGACACCAAGGATTTCTCTTGCTTCTCTATTGGTGTAAGGTTTTAGGCCAAGTGATTTTGCAATTTCAAGTATCCTTTCTATTAATAAGCGATTAGTGGCCAATTTCGTTCTCTCTTCATCAAACCAGATATTATCCTCAAGCCCAACCCTTACACCACCACCAACAATCAGGGCCATAGCGTTCATTTTCAGTTGTGAATTTCCTACACCTCCAGCTGACCATATTGAATTTTCGGGTAATTCCTTTATCATAAGGCCGAGGCTAAGTATGTCCGCCTGAGCACAGGCAATATTCCCGAGAATAAGATTAAAATAATATGGAGGATTAATAAGGCCTTTATTAATAAGGTATTTTGCGTAGTTAATCATACCAAGATCAAAGGCCTCCATTTCAGGTCTGATATTGCTATCCAGCATCTTTTTAGCCAGCGCCTGTATCATTTCAGGGGAATTGATACTTACCTGTTTATTGAAATTTAGGGAACTGAGCGTCAGACTCCCAAAATCCGGTTTCAATTTGCCTTTTAATTCAAGGACCTCTGAACGTTTTTCGAATTCAAAAAAATGTCTGCCACTGGTTGAAACGCATAACACTAATTCCCTATTTGTCTTTCGTATGCCACGTATGATCTCCGCATATACCTCCTTTTTATAGGTCGGAAGGCCAGTATCAGGTTCACGGGCATGAAGATGCACCATGTTTACCCCTAATTCTGCGACCTCAAGTACCTGTTCAACAATATCTTCCGGTGCTAAAGGCACATTAGGTGTCATCTCCTTGGTGGGTATAAGTCCAGTAGGGGTGAAATTAAAAATAAACTTATCTTTCATGATTATGTATTACCTCAAATTCTATCCAGTGCTGTCATGTATTCATAGTTTTCTCTTTCCCTTATGATCTTATGGGAGCCGTCCTTAACCAAGACTACTGCTGGCCTGGCAAAAGAGAAATTATTTGAGAAGGATGTGAAATACGCACCCGCGTCCATTATAGCCAGTATGTCCCCGGCTTTTAGTTCTGGCAATCTCCGGTTCCTATATAATAAATCTTCAGGAGAACACAAAGGGCCTGTTACATGATATCTGTCTTTTATCCTGGCGCTACATCTGTTAGCGAGGAAGCACCTGTGATACTCGAAGGAAAGGGGGAAGGCGATATTCTGCATTCCACCGTCTGTTATGGCGAAACTGGCGCCACTTTTTCTTTTTTTAATTTCGCCTACCGTTACTAATAGGATCTGTGCATCACTGGTTATCGCCCGACCTGGCTCAAAGATCAATATCGGCCTTTTTAGCCTGTACCTTTCAAGATTGTTAATCAAGCATCTGGTGATGGACTCTCCGAAGCCTTCAATGGAAGGACATTCGCTGATATCCGGTTCTTTTGGCGTGATCCCGAAGATTTTATAAAGGGCCATTTCAGGGAGAGATAATGTCTTCACCGCAGGCACTCCGAATCCTCCCCCTAAATCGAGATATTTCAGTTCCAGATCGAGTTTTTCTTTTAACTTATTCATCAGTGCCACTATTTCCTTAATAACAGCACTGTGAAGTGATGTATTCCTTATCCCTGTTATGAAATGGACATGAAGGCAGCAGGGATCCAGGAAATCAGATTCGGCCATTTCCTTGAATATGGCAATAATATTATCCCTGTTATTCTGTATGCCGAATTGTGCCTTCCACCCGCTTCCCGGACAGATCCTTACTCCAACATTAACATGCCTCCTGATTTTACTGGATACCATCTTAAGCAGCTTGATTTCATTTAAGGAATCAACATTTATTAATCCTACCCCTTTCTGGATAGCTGTCATCAAATCTTCTTTTAATTTATTAACTCCATTGTAAATTATCCTTGACGACTCAATTCCAAGCTGGTGGGCCAACCAGAACTCGTAAGGAGAGACGACTTCTGCTCCGCAGCCTTCCTCATGGAGTGTTTTCAAGATTGCAGGAATACAATTGGTCTTGTAAGAATAAAAGACTTGGGTCTCGGTATAATGTTTATTAAAGGCATTCAAAAATCGGTGGTAATTGGTTCTTACCCTGTTTTCATCAATCAGGAAGAGAGGTGTCCCATATTCTCTTGCTAGGTCGACGACATCGCATCCGCCAAAAACAAGATGATCTTTATTATTAATATCTAATCCCCAGAGACTTTTATCCATTTGAATAACACCAATTCCTAATCTCTTGTTAAACCGGACTCTATTTTTATTTCCTGAGGGAGGCAATTTTGTTGTAAACCCATCCAATAAACGCACCGCTCAGGGTTCCAAGGACAAAACCATAGGCAAAGCCAATAAGACTGCCCAGAAAGGTGACCCTGTAGCCGATAAAGTACTGGCTCAGGAGCCTTAAGTGCGCCCCTACATGCTCTCCGCCTTTTAAGACGAGCCAGTTTGTGGCAATGAATATAATAAGGCCAAACAAAAGACCCAGGACAAGCCCAAATGCCTTAGCGTTCAACAAGAGGGTCCCCTTAAAGAGCCTTTCCTGTTCCGCTACCTCGTTTTGTTTTTCTGTCTCCATTTTCAACACCTCCTATAATATTTTTGGAAATAATACAAATAATTGAAATCGCAGTGAACTTAGTGACATTTTGAATAGAACGCTATCTATTTTGACTTAAATGTATCTTCCCAATTATGGTCCTTTTGTTTTTTTGAAGAGATTTAATAAGTTAAGCAATTCATTTTCGATCTTATAGTGAATTTTGTCCAATTGCTCATATTCCTCATCTGAATTTGCCCAGCTTCTCTGAAAGTGACAATGCAGGAGTGAAATTCGCCGCAAGAACCAAGGGCGAAATTAAGGTGATTTAAATACTCTTTCAGACTTCGTATACGGTAACCTTCGGAGATGTTTCTGGATATGCTGTGTGCAGCATCTATGCTATTAGCAGCTGATTTTTTGAGTTCAAAAGGAAAGTTGATAAAAATTTTACAGGCGAGAATATAAAGAGAAATGGCATCTTGCCAAACTCTGAGTTTTTTAAATCCCCTATTAACATTTTTTCGTTCCATTATGACTTTATCTCATTAAACTTGATATTTTTCAATGATGTATAAATCCTATTATTCCATCATTCCAGCATTCCAATCGTGCTTATAAATAATCAAAAAAATCTTTTAATGTCAGGATCTCGGTCTTCTTCCTCAGCCAGAATATATATAAGCCGAGGAAGAGGTTCCTTAGATAGGCGAACAGCCAGCCGAATAGGAAGCCCCAGATAAAACTGTAATCAAACGCTATAATAGAGCCTTTCAGAGATACTGTATAGCCTGGAAAATATTGCGCAAGGAGCCGAAGATTGGGGCCTACAACCTCACCGCCTTTTAGTACAAGCCATATCGTAGCTAAGAAAACGAGGAGGCCGGAAACTGAGCCAACAGCAGTCGCAAAGGCCAGTTTGTCCATCTTGGCGAATGTCTTACTGAGTATATTTTCTAAGACAATCCGCCTGTCGGGGGTCTTTCTGTCTTCTTCAAGATACTCTTCATCTTCGTTTACGTTCCATATATCATGTTTGGCACCGGAATAATTTTGAACAGCCTGTATGCCGGTCAGCATCGAATGATCCATATTGTTATACCGATGTGTTCCTCCGCGGCCGATACTCTGGATATTATCAAAAGTAACGAGATATTCCCTGATAACATCCAGGTTTTCTTTATATCCCTCATTATAAACCGGATATGCGTCAGGCTGTCGAACTACATAACCGTCGCTTATATCACTGACTTTCGCTAATCCAATCCGGGACAACTCTCCGGATGCCATGTCTATGAGATCAGCGTCGTTCATGCGCCAGATATCGTCGTCCTGATTGCAAAAGTATTCCATGCCTATGCTGGTTTTATCTGTATCCGCGACCATGGCTGCGCTCCAGTTCTTGAAGTTCTGGATACGACCTACCCTGACATCAGGGCTGTGGATATATATCCACTGATCAGGGAAAATATCCTTCTTATTCAGAATAAGGATAACAATAATAAAGGCTCGATAGGAGAGCCTGTTGGCAGCCTTGACTACCTTATCTGGCGGGTCAGGCTTCATAATGGATATAAGTTTGGGTATCGGCATGCTGGAGATGAGGTGTTTTACCGACGTTTCGATAAGCTTATTATCATTTAAATATTCAATGCTTACTATTGAGCTATTTTCATGCCTCAGTCCTGTGACTTCAGAGTTGGGCAGTACCAGACCGCCCCCTTCCGTGATATATTCCTGAAAGCGCTGCCACATCATCCCGGGTCCTTTTAAGGGATAATAAAATTCATTAATCAATGTTTTGGTCTTTTGAATGTCCAGAAGGGCGTTTATCATGGCCGCCATTAGTGACAATCCCTTTATTCGCTGGGCGGCCCAGTCGGCCTTTATTTTACTGCAGGGGATGCCCCATACCTTTTCCGTGTATGTTTTGAAGAATTTCTCATAAAGACGTTGGCCGAACCGGTTGGATACCCATTGATCAAAGGTATCTTCATCAGGATAGGGTCGCATCTGAGCCTTCAGGTAGCTTAGTGGAATCAAAAGGGATTCAATGAACCCCAGGTTAAGAAGCGTGTTCATTATCCCAAGGGGGTAATTGAAGAAACGTCCCTGATAATAGATACGGGAGAGACGGGGAACCTTGAGCAGATCATTGCCCAGCATCTCCTGCCAGAGCCTGTTGATCTTGGGGACCTTTGAAAAGAAGCGATGCCCTCCCATATCGAAATAATAGCCCTTGTAGTATTCTGTTCGAGCAATCCCTCCTACCTTGTCGGCCTTTTCAATGACAATGGGCCTAATACCAATCTTTATAAATTCATATGCCGCTGTAAGTCCGGCAGGACCGGCTCCTATTATGACAACAGGTTTTTCGTTCATGGTTTAGTCTTAGTTAAATAGATAGATTGTTTATTCGTTAAATTCTACTCATTGGCCGGACGAGTGTATCAGGATATATGTCCCTGTATTTTTTTTAAAAAATGATTAGCAAAACCTATCAGAAACGCAAGCCCTGAGTAAAGAAAATAAAACCAATGCCATGGTATTGTTTTTAGCATAAAAAAGGTGCCGCGTTTTTTTCTAAAGAACAAATATAGGTCCATGTTAAGAACTAAGAGCAATGTAAGTAAAAGGAAGGGAATGAAAAGAAGATGTGGCATGTACAAGGATCCTGATAAGGAAAAAATCAATAGGTAGGCGGAAATAACGCTTATGCGGTTTGATATCTTCAGATTGAGGTCATCAAGAAACTTCCTTTCTTTAAGGATCAGCCTCGTCCAGGGGATGGCCCTATAAAAAAAGTCTGCCTTTAACAGAGAAGACACATCCCAATGTTTCAGATGTTTTACATTAAGGGTTTTTAAGAGCCTGATCCTGTAACCGGCCCTTTTTAGACGATAACCAAGCTCTATATCTTCTATTGAAGGCCAACGAAAGCCCTCGTCAAATCCTCCTATTTTAAGAAAAACCTCACGCCTTATGGCCCCGCAGGCCCCCCAGAAAGTCGAGGCATTGTCGCTGGAGGTCTGGTGAACGTAGTGGTGAAAAAGATTCTTATACTGTGAAAGAAAATTGGTCTCAAAGGGCTCGTCATCGTATGAGCCGAAGACAGCTGCTATGTCAGGGTCATGGTCAAAGGCTTCGATAACAAGGCTTATCGCATCTCTGGCAATGTTCACATCGGCATCTATAAAAAAGAGAATATCCCCCTTGGCCTTTTGAGCGCCAATGTTTCTTGCCCTTGCGGGTCCGCCGGTTGTTGGAAGCCTCAATATCCCTGCATTAAATTCTTCCGCCATACGCCATGATCCATCAGAATCACCATCCGCTACCACGATTATCTCATCAGGATGAGTATCACTTTCAGACAGGCTTAAAAGACACCTGCGAAAGTTATCACCGCCATTATAGACCGGTATAATTACTGAAACCGTTTTTTTTACATAGGGTACATGCATAAATAAGCGCTACAATCCTTTTCCCAGTGCGTCTTCAATCACTAAAGCCGTATTTATATACATCCAGGGCAAGATAATGCCTTTCTTCTAACAAGGGATATATCCATCTGATGATCTTGCTGTTTATATACTGAACATTGTATAGATCCCAATATCTGTTGATTGCGACATAGAAATATTCAGGCTGGGCAAAGGAACGTTTTTGAGCCTCTTTTTTAATATAGGCCCTGATATTGTCCAGGCTATCCGATGGATTTATCAGCATGGGTGTTACCATGCCGCCTTGATCTTTTAGATAATATTTTATTGCCAGAGGCGGGCAACTTGTAAATACTACGGATCTGCATGTTTCTTCTTTAATGTCATTTGCATAGGCGCGCCAGTCGGGATTCGGCAACCATATTGACCATTTATCCTTGTTAATTGTCAACATCAAGATTGAACCGGTCAGGGTAATAGTAAATATAGCCGATAAGATGCCATATCTAAACTTCGGGGAACTAATACTGTTTGCTCCGTAGATAATAATTAAGGCATAAAAGCATAGAAGTATTGATCCTAAACTCCTTTCAAGATAAACATAATGCCCTTCCCCGTATCGTAAAGACATATACCCTGTCATGCAGAATATCATGATAATGGGAACCAGAAAAACTATATTAATGAAATACCCCGGTTTGGACTTGATAAACAGAGATATCCCTTTCAGCAGGGCAATAATGAATATAATACTGGATAAAAGTAAAAAGGCCCATTGCCATAGCCCGTGAAGGCTAGCCAAACCTCTGTATACATGGATATTAAGTATGGCATTGCCGTTTGGGAGTAAATTACAGAGAAGCAGGTAAAGCTCCTTCAATGTAAGAGGTTTTAGGTAATAACGAAGCATCTCTTCTGTGTGGGAGATTTTAAAGAAGAACAAAGGAGATGTCAGGCCTGCGGTGAGAAGAAAAGCGAACAGGATTTTTCTAGTTTTATCCCATGAATAATCCATTGCAAGATTGACAATACTCATTATTAGAATAGATGTTAAAGGCAATAACAAAAGAAAGTCTGTAAAGATGCCCAGGACACCGGAAATTATTGCCAGGATAGCCCATTTCCATTCACCCCTCTCAAGGAGATTCACATAGCTTACAAATATCAGGACTGTAAAAAAGATCACCATGCTATTATTTTTTGCTTCTGTTGAATACCATATATGAAATGGCGAGATAAGTAGCCAGATCAACACGCCCCAGGCAATTTTAGGGCCTAATCTCCTGTAGCTCCATAAACAGATAATTATGATTGATATATATCCGAATAGAAGCGAAGGGATACGGATACTTATTTCTGAATCACCAAAAATGTTGATCCAAACATACATAAATCCATTGTATAAAAAATTATGGACATCATGAAATAATAGCCTCGTAATATTGTCTTTATTTAATATCAGAGATGTCCTGTAGGCTTCGTCATACCACAGGCTTTCCAGGAGTCCTGGAATCCTTAACATCAGGCTTGCCATAAATAATAGGATTAGAATAATAAAGGTCTGAGAGTTTTTTATTCTCAAGTTCAATTGTTTAACTCTTCTCTTTATTACCAACTCTTTTGGAGATGATCAGTAAATCATTTTAATTGTATATCCCTGTTTTGATGTTTTTCCTTATAAATAAAATATAGGTTCCTGGAATAGATAAAAACACCTACTGATTGGCCTAGAATAAATACAGGATCTTTACGGCCAATTGAATAGATCAGGAGGAGCCCTCCTCCAATTAGGCTTAAAAACCAAAAAGAAATGGGGATCACACTCTTTTTTGCCCGCTCGCTCGCGATCCACTGGACCAAAAATCTTGCAGAAAATAATATCTGTGCGGTAAAACCGAGTACGAGTAAACCGAGATTCATAATCTCCTCCGATCAAAATATTCAAAATATTGGATATAGTCCCTAATCGGATTTTTTAGATATTTTGTAATGGAAATACCTTTTTTTCAGCCATAAGATACCGAAAGTATCAATCAGCCCGATCCAGAGCCTGCTGTTAATATTGTATTTTGTCTTCCCATGTATACGAGGCCGGTGATTTACAGGAACCTCAGTGATTCTATATCCTTTCATAGTGAAAAAGGTTGGCAGAAATCTATGTATGGCTTTAAATTGAGGAAGGTATTTAACACATTCACGCCTGAATACCCTGGTTGAGCAGCCTACGTCTCTTACTGTTTTACCAGTTACCAAATTGCGGAAGGCATTAGCAATATATGACGAGATTTTGCGCATAGGGGTATCCTGGCGATTGTAACGGTAACCCTGGATAATATCCCACTCACCGGAACGAATCATATTAATAAGAGCGGGGAGATCAGATGGATCGTTTTGACCGTCCCCATCTAAGGTTGCGATAAGATTACCTCCTGCTTCCTGAAAACCGGCCCATAAAGCAGCTGATTGACCTGCGTGTCTATGAAATGACAGAAAGCGATGGCGAGGGTCTTCTTGATGTAAACGTATTAAAACGGAGAGGCTTTCATCTATGGACCCGTCATCTATCCATATGCATTCCCATTTCCAAGGTTGCTGGTCAAAAACAAAATCTATTTCTTTAGCTAAAGACTCAATATTAAGGGCTTCATCCTTTAAGGGGATGATAATAGATACGGAAAACGTGTTGTTCATATTGAAGGTATTCATAAATTGCTTTTTGAATAATTGTATTGCAAATGAACGACTCTCACATGACTCATATCTGATAACTTATATATATTTGATCATTTTCTCAATGTTTTAATTCAGCGATCTTTTATTATATCGTTCGAAGTGTGATTGTGGGAATTAAGGATTGCTTGACATACAAGGTAAATATCTATAATAAAACCATGATAATTGAGATCATGTTCTTAGTGCAATTCGAATTGAACTATTTGATAACGGATTATTTAGTAATTTTCAAAAAAATACATAGAAAGGGACATAATCATGAAGAAGATATTGTTTGCCTATGTTTTGGTTTTCTTGATAGGTTTTTTGTATGTAAGTCCGATTTGCGCGGCTGACGTGAAGATCGGTGTGATTGACACCCAGAAGATCATGAGGGAATCCAAGGCCGCACGGAATGCCAGGGCGACGTTCTTAAAGGATGTTGAAGCCAAGAGAAATACGTTGAATGAGAAACAGAAGGAGGTTCAAACCCTGCAAGAGGAGATAAAAAGTAAAGGGAAAGATATGGCAGAATCGGTCAGGAAAGAAAAGAACGAGAAACTTAGCCAGGAGATCAAGGAATTCAACCGACTCAAGAGCGACTTTGAAGAGGAATTAAAAAAGAAGGATGCCGAATTGACCCAAAAGCTTTTAAAGGAGATACAGGATATTGTAACTGAGTATCGTAAAAAGGAAAAATACGCGATTATCCATGATAAACAGACACTTGTGTCTTATGACGAGGCGATTGATATCACGGATAAGATTATAAAATTATATGATATCGTGAAATAATCTGAATGATACAGGCATGTTATGACGCAATTATACGAACCTTGACAAATAAACAGTGATCAAGTAGAAAACAGTAAACTTAGATAAACGCCGGTTAGAATAAGATACGACCGTCATTCCCTGGCGTGATAGGGAATCTAGTACAACCGTCATTCCGGCGAAGGCCGGAATCCAGAGGTTTTTGATAATATATAAAGAAGGGAAGATAATTATGAAAAGGATATTATTGACGCTTAGCATTATCTTTATGATGGGTTTTGTTTTAGTAACTTCAGCTTTTGCGGCGGATCTAAAGATCGGTGTGATCGACACACAAAGGATCTTGGCGGAATCCAAGGCAGGAATATCGAGCCGAGCACTGTTTCAAAAGGAGATTCAGGAAAATAACAGCCGACTCCAGACGAAACAAAAGGAGGTCCAGGCCTTGCTGGAAGAACTGGGTACAAAAGCTAAGGAGATGACAGCCACGGCCTTAGCAGAGAAGCAGGAGAAATACTCAAAGGCCTACAAGGAATTAACCCGCATGAAGAATGATATTACACAGGACCTGGAGGTCAGAGATAATGAATTAACCCAGAAGCTTTTGCAGGCGATAGGAGAGATCGTCGCACAGTATTCTCAAAATGAAAAATTCACGCTGATCCTGGAAAAAAACTCGCTTGTTAGTTATGACAGTTCGGTTGATATAACCGATAAGATCATACAGCTATATGATGCCGCACAGTGATAGTGGAAGAAGAAAAGATTTATATATTTTTCCGTGGTTCTTCAGCCTTGTCTTATTTTGTCTGCTCTGCCTTTTACCCTCTCCGGCAGCAGGTCATCCACTGCTGAAAAAGCATATCATTGAATATAATTTAACGGCCATAGAAAAAAGCCTTAAGGACAATTCCTACAGGGGAGAGGCAGGCATGCTGAGGATCAGGCCGGAGGTAGCAAACAAGCTTGGTATCAAGGCCTTTATTGACGAAGATTATCAAGAGGCCATTAGATTGTTCAAAGAGGCGGAGAAGGCCCTTGATAAGGCCAAGAAGTTTATGCAATCGCGGGAAAAGGGGAGATCGCCAGGCTATTTTTCGAAGAACATAGCGGATAATGTTATACTCTACAAAACAATCTCCCAGGAGGCCAAAAATAGGCTGTTAGACTATAGTTCAAGGTTAAATCCTGAGATTGACCAGAGGCTTAACAACAGCATCTGTGAAGTAGTGCTCGACAGACTATTGGAAGAGAGCCTCGCTAAGACACATAACAGATTACGTGATGGATTGGCATATCTATATAACATCTGCCAGGTGGTAAACAGGAGGGATTTCCCATTAACATCAGATAATATCCCCTTTGTAAATTATGTATTTAACAGTTTTCTGGAACAGGCCCCGGAAAAAGATATTGAGATATATGATCTTGATAGGGACAGCGGGCATAGGAGCGCCGGGCAGGATTTCGACTGGAAGGCGGCCTTTGGATCAGAGATATCAGAATTTGTGGGTATTATAGAGACAGTTCTTAAAAAATACGGGGGAGAGATACATGATGTTGATCCCCTGCTTTTTGTCGCTCTTATGAAAAAGGAGTCAGATTTTCATTCCCTGGCGATATCTCACATGGGCGCGGCTGGCCTGACGCAGATAATGCCCTCGACGGCAAAGGAGATGGGTATGAATAATATCTTTTTGCCGGAATATTATAATGATGCATTATTACTCGTGAAACAGGAAAGGGATAGCAGGAATCAGGCCATGGATGCCCTTTTCAGGATAATGGAAGATGAAAACAAGCTCCGGTACGCTGAGCAGGCCAGGTCATTGATGCAGGCATCTTTGGACTTACGCCAGCAAAGGGAGACCTTGATTAAGAGATATAAAAAGGAGTTGTTAAGAGAACGGACGGATGAACGCCTTGACCCGGCCAAAGCAATTGAATATGGCCTTATCTATTTCGCAAGCCTTCTGAAGGCCCGTCAAGGCGATATTAGTCTCGCGCTGGCCTCCTATAATGCGGGAGGGCAGCGGGTTGAGGAGCATAATGGTATCCCGCCCATTAGTGAGACAGTCAGCTTTAGAAATGAGGTCTTGCAGTACTATCACGATTATCTGATCAAGGCTGAAAAAACAAGAAAAGCCTCGAATCCTTGAATCCTATCTCTTGTCCTTATAGTTTACGGGCACTTATCCTGTCCCTTTAGAAACATGGTGTGATTCTTCAATCCATTTCAGCCATATCTGTTTTCG
>Ga0209427_10003699_pt1 | contig 17881 bp, 18 predicted proteins | sample DeeMarSWOR136_30_FD_187465 | JGI IMG/M metagenome (GOLD analysis project Ga0209427, IMG submission 187465) | Marine sediment microbial communities from White Oak River estuary, North Carolina - WOR-1-36_30 (SPAdes) (version 2) | ecosystem: Environmental > Aquatic > Marine > Intertidal zone >...
ACCCTTTAACTTTTTTGGGTCAACTCCCTGTTTTTCTCCAACTGCTATGTACATTGCTAAGATAATAGCGGTTGGGGCATTTATGGTCATGCTAGTAGAAACTTCATCAAGAGGTATTCCATCAAAAACTTTCTCAAAATCCTGTAGAGAATTTACAGTCACCCCTATTCTCCCTATTTCGCCTATACATATTTTATTATCTGAATCATAACCCATCTGTGTAGGAAGATCAAATGCGACAGAGAGACCCTTTTGACCTTGTGAGATTAAAAATTTAAATCTGGCATTAGTTTTTTCTGCATCAGCAAAGCCCCCATATTGTCTCATTGTCCAGATTCTACCACGATACATGTTTGGATAAACTCCTCGAGTAAAAGGTGGAGTTCCCGGAAACCCTAAATCTTCAATATAATCTAAACTTTCAATATCTTCTGGTCCATAAACATGCTTTAAAGGTATTCCTGAGGGGGTTTCAAATTTGTCTTTACGTTCACCTCTCTCAGTAAATTTAGATAGTCTATGTTCTTCCCATTCTAATCTTTTGTTTTTTATTTTTTCAATTTCTTCCTTAGAGAACATTTTCTCACAGTCTCCTCAAATATAATTACTTCGGTGAAAATACATAATTATATATTTCTTTTCCATCTAAATCATCACAAATTTTAGTATAGATGGGCTTTAATTCCATTCCTGTTTCTAATTTATTTTGAGTTGTTATTTGTCCAAGAGCTTTAATGTCATTCTCAAATTCAACAACTCCTAATGCGTAGGATGATTTATTCCTAAACTCAGTAGGAGGTGCGTTTAAGATTGTAAAAGTAAGAAGCTTACAGGACCCTTTAACCTCTATTATTTCAAATTCACTATTTTTACATTTTAAACATCTTAGATGAGATTTGTATTGTAAATATCCACATTTCTTACACTTTACCCATTTATATGTTTCTTCTCTTTCCATTGCGATCTCATCTTTTCAAATAATAATTATAATATAATATTTACTAGTATTAATATAATCTCAATAAAATTAACTTCGAGATTATTAAATTTTATAATTCAGTAGACAATGTTGAATATTTTTTATGCAATTCTTTAATGATTGCGTTAAATGCTTCAATAACACGTTTTCCTGTTTTAGCTGAAGTCATATAATAACCAAGAAGATTGAATTCATTAACTACTTCTAGAATATCAGAATCGTCAATGCTCTCTTCATCAACTAAATCTACCTTATTTGCGAATAGAATTATTGGAATTTCTCCACAATATCTCACTATTTCATTATACCAATCGGGAATACATTTGAAACTCTCTTCACCTAATCTATTTTCTTCAAGACTATATACAATTATCGCTGCTTTACTATTGTTAAAAAAAGAAGGTCTAAGGAAGTGAAAAGTATCTTGCCCTGCTATGTCCCAAAATTGCAATTTAATTTCGTCATCATTTATTACATCATCATAAATAGATAATTGAGCTCCAATTGTCTTAATATAATCCTTAGTGAAATTACTTTGTGTAAATTTTTTAATTAAGGAAGTTTTTCCTACTCTAGCTTCCCCGGCTACTGTAATTTTAAAAATATACCTTACTTCACTCATAGATAATCAATCTTGTAAATCATCAGACAGTTTTTTAGATTTCTGATATAATTCATCAATTATTTTATTAAATGCTGTTATTACACCCTTCCCCGTTTCTGCTGAAGTTAAATAATACCCAAGAAAATTATTTTCTTTTACTATTCTTTCTATCTTCGAATTATCTAATTTATCCTCGTTTATCAGGTCTAACTTATTTGCAAATACAATGATTGGAACATCTCCGCAATGTTTTTTAATCTCTTGATGCCAATCTGATACATGTTCAAGACTCTCTTCACCAAATTTATTTTCCTCAAGGCTATATACAATAATAGCTGCTTTACTGTTTTTAAAAAAAGATGGTCGTAGGAAATGAAAAGTATCTTGCCCAGCTATGTCCCAAAATAATAATCTAATTTTATCTCCTTCAATTTCTTTATTATAGGCCGAAAATTGTGCCCCTATTGTTTTAACATAATCCTTCTTAAATGACCCTTGAGTGAATCTCTTTATTAGCGAGGTTTTACCCACTCTTCCATCTCCGATCACTGTTACCTTAAATCGGAACCTTCTCCCATCATCGCTCATAAAATCCCTGAAAAAAATAAGATAGGTATATCTTTGATATTTAAAAAAATATATTTAAACTTAGATCAGTTATTTTTTAATATAAAATTTTTGTTTCTGATTAAAATTATTCAATAATTTGCAGAAAAGGATAATTGATATTAATCAAATAAATAATTTCAAAATGAAAAAAAAGGTTAATTTATAAATAAAATCATTAAATCCAATTCCATATCTGGTTGGATTTAAAAGAATTAAATATTCCAACTTCTTCTTTTTGTATTTTTCTTCTTTAAGACCCTCTACTATTTTTTTATTGATTATTTAATTATGCGATTAATGAACTCTTTATGTTCTGCTAAACCGTTTTTTATCTTAATCCTTTCAAAATCCTCTATATTTTCCTTTTTCATTGTTTTTCGCCCCCTATTATTATTTCAAAAAATATCAAATGGAGGGGGATAATGAGGATCCCCCTCCCCCTGATTTGGTTTCTCCCTGACTTTAAATTTGGCTTGTCGGATGAAATGAATCAGCATGATGATAGGATGATTGTTAATAATTTCCGTAATTCCTATAATGGATATTGCTTCTGATCTTTTCCACAGGAATTTTTTCTTCTAAATACTTGGCATTATATTTTGCTTTTTTCATTAATTTCAATAACGCTTTTTTAACTGGCTTCTCCGCTGCTTTTACTTTTATTATCTCATAATCTTCTTTAATAGCAGGGAGTTCTTCTACAATAATTATATCTTCTAGTACAAACGGCTTTTCTAATTCCTTTTTCTTGATTAATACTTGAACCATTTAATTTACCACCCCTATTTATTATTTCAAAAATATTGTAAAATTAATAAACCCTAAAAGCATTGTATTTGGAACTAAAAACTATATCTGAAGTATGTGGTATTTCTCTTGCTTCTTTTAATTGAATAACTTCTTCAGAATATCTAGGATTTACATTCTTGTATATTGTGTGTAGTTCTATTTGTTTTTTTACTAATTCAGTTTCTTCTTGATCTCCTTTTGAAGCCTTTTTCAACAAAATTATATGTAGTTCCTCATGCCAAACAAGGGAATCTTTATTTACTATGACTTGTTTCATTTTGATTTTCAAACTCTTCTTATTATTCATAAGATTAGTTAAATCACGGATTCATTAATAGTTTAGGTATACGAAGTTTAAACGGAGTTTAAGACTTTTTTTAGACTCTCATCAGCTTTATAAACAAGATATCGCTGTCTAGTATAAGTTTATTCCAAAGAATTAATAATAGAGTATAGAAGATATAATAAAATACGGAAAAAACATATGACATTTCAGCGATTAAGTTTTAAAAATTTCTTGACCAGTATTCTTCATGAGTTAAATTGTTTGGGATGTCTCTAGTTCCTTTATAAATGCGAGGAATTGTTCTAGAATCTGTCATAATCCTTATAAATTTATAATTGGATAGATGATCAAGAGCATCCTTAAATTGATAATAAGACTTAAAATCTTGGATTTTTCCTGTGATATCGATTAGATGATAATCAAATAGTAATTGATCGATATTTGGAAATTGATCAAGAAGCCAATAATTCTTACAATCTTCTAAAATTTTAACTGCATATTGAAAGTGACTTAAATGAGTATTCGAAGAAAAACTTGTCATAATCACTTAAATGATAAAAATCTTTACTTTTAAGGTTTTCAAAAACAGAAGATTTTTATATGAATAAGTGAGATTGTGTTAATAATCTTCTACTTGAAAATTTGCTTACCAGGGTTTAGTAGAACAGACAAAGTTTTAAATCTAAAAACAGGATATTGCGTAAAAAATATAAGATTTAAAAAAATTATATATTTATTTAAAACGCTTTAGTGAAATCGAATTTGGAGCCAACGGAAGCATGAATTCTTTCTTTCGCTTCTTTAAAAGAGATGCCTTCTTCAAAATATCTTGGATTTAAGTCCCCAAGAATTTCATCCATCTCATTTTCTATAGATGTTTTTTCTTCAATTTCACAACTTTCGATTATTATTATTTTTTGATTAGTTTTGGTCATTTTTTTTTCACTTTTTTTATTTTTTTTCTTAAGAATAATTTAGGTAAGGTTTAATATATAGTTTGATTATATAAACTCTGAATGGAATCTTAGACCTTTTTTAGATAGTGTTATTTTTTTTCTTATATTTATTTTCTTTTTTATCCACAGATAGTGACACTTTTTGAACTCTAATTAGAGTTTGAATAATAAAATATAAATAAACCCCTTTCATATATTAATTATAAGCAATATTAATTGACAATAGGATGAATTTTGGTTAATTATCCCCCTGACGATATAATAAATCCTTCCTTAAATAGGCCTAATTATGAATACATTATTCTTTGGATATTGAGCAATAATGAAGTATGTACTTGGGCAGATTTAAAAGTAAAAGTGAATAAATCAACACTTTCTATTTATTTGAATAAACTTATAAAAGCCGGTTATGTTCAAAAAAATGATTTTAATCAATATAGTATCACATCTAAAGGAAGAGAAAGATATTACCAATTAGGTCAATCCAAAAAGGGTGGAAGAGATTTAAGTTATCCTCCAAAGGTAATTCTTGATAAAAGGAATTATGATCACACAATCCTATGGATGGTCTATAATAATAATTATTGTAAATGGGGAGATTTCCTCGAAGAACCTTTATCTATTAATCAATCATCTTTATCAAAGAATATAAATAGGTTAATAGAGAAGCGATTTATAGTAAAAGAAGATAAAGAATACAGAATTACTCGATCGGGTGAAATAGAATATTCTCAAATGTTAACTTATTATGATTTAGACAGGCAGTCAATTTTAGAAGAAGAAAGTAAACGAATTAGTAAGTTAACGCAAAAAACGCTTAATTTTTTTACAAAATATGATATCAATGAAAGAGATATTCAATTTCGATTTCTTAATAGTGTTTTGAAGTTAGATTACGAAAAAGTAAAATCAGTATTAAGAGAAGAAGAAGATTTTCATAAAATATTACTTTTTCTTGCTATTAACCATCCAGATGATTATCCAAAATATATGTACCCTGAAGAATTTTCTGAGAGATATGATATTAAAAAAACCACTCTTGATTACTATATTGATGAAATAGTAGAAGATCAAATTTTCTCTATAAGATTTTTCAAATTGGAGGCATCTCCAGATAAATTTTATTACTTTCAATCAGAGGAAAAAGTAGAAAAGATGCTTAGCATTATTACAGAAGAGCATATCACAAAATTTACCTACTTAAACAAGCTTTTTGAGGGAACATCAGATTTAATTCTTCCTTTAAATATGAGTTCAACAGTAAATGCTATTTTAGAGGAAGCTTGCCAAAATTTATTCAATGAAGGATTAAAAACATCATTAAGAAAACTCTTACCTGAATATATCAATTACTTAGCATATAAAATCGAAAGAGAAAAGAAGCTAGAAGGTGTTTCTAGTAAATTAGAAGGAATTATTTGGCAAAATATTCCTCAAATATTACAATCAGATATTTATAAAACATCTCAATATCAATTTATAAGTGAAAGCGAAATGAATTATTATTTAGATACGTCAATATTAGAAGTGCTGCAACCATACTTATCTTTCTGGTTTAAACCTGAAGAATTAAATTTAAAGATTCAGGATTATTTAAAATCGAAAGAATATGATAAAGCTTTAAGACTGGAAGAATTAGCAAAAAGTTTTACCAAACCTGAATCGGAGATAAAGAATTTGGTACTTATAATTATTAAGGGGATTATTCTTTGTCATTTAAACCGAAATAAAGAATCAATAGAGTTCTTAAAAAGTAATGTGGATCTATCTATTATTAATAAAGAAGAGGATATATATGCGCCTTATCTTTTTGTGTTAGCTTTCTCACATATGACTCTTGGAGATATTGAAAATGCTCTAAATATGGCTAATAAAGCAATAGAAATATATCCCAAACTACCTATTTCTCATGTATTAAGGGGATTAGTGCTTGGTTATAATCTTATTTATTCATTCGATGCAGATAAAGCAGATAACGAAAATGGAATAAAAAATATAGAAAAGGCTGTTAATCTAGAATCAAATAATTTCAACAAAGCAAGGTATTATCAATTACAAAGTCAAATCTTATATGAATCGAAAAATTATGATGATGCTCTAGAATCAGTTGAGAAAGCTATTAAATTAAATCCCAAGGTTTTAGATTTGTATAATTCAAAAATTAGGATCCTGATGTATTTAGATCAGTTCGATGAAATTATAAATATAATAGATAAATTAATCGTTGATTTCCCTGAGGCAGAAAGGAATCTTAAAATCAAAAAAATGTATATCCTTAAAGAAAAGAAAAATATTGAGGAAGGTTTAGAGATTATTAATGAACTAATCGAAAAATATCCCGAAGATAGTAGTCTTATTCTTCATAAAGTTTATTGGTTACAATATTTAGATGAAAAAGAAGAGATTATTAGGACTATTGAGGATCTAATAGCAAAAGAGCCTAAGATGGGAATATATCACGACACGTATGGGGAAATTTTAATGAATTTTGAGGAATATGAAAGAGCTGTAAAAGAATTCCAAAAAACAATTGAATTAGCTAGTGAGGAATGGTATATCAATGAAACATATATAAAGTTAGGAATTTGCTATAGGGAGCTTGAGGATTTTGATTTAGCAATTGAATATCTTAGGAAAGGTCAAGAATTTACCAACAAACGTTTTTGTGACCTTGACACCAAAAGGAAATGGCAGGCAATAGTTGATGTCTATTTAGCAGAGATTGAGCAGCTAGAAATGGAATTTTAATATAAAAGGATATATTATTTTGTTGGCAAAGCCTTAGCTTTATTATGTAATTTTTCAATAAGAGTATTAAAAGCGTCATGGACACCGTGCCCTGTTTTTGCCGATGTCAAATAATATCCAAGAAATCCTAGCTCTTCTACTTTTTTTTTAATTTCGGAATCATCAAGCTTATTTTCCTCAACTAAGTCCACTTTGTTAGCAAATAGTATTATTGGTATCTCTCCACAAAATTTTATAATATTCTCATACCAATTATTCACATGGTCAAAACTCCTTTGACCTAGGTCGTTAGCTTCAAGACTAAATACTATAATAGCTCCTCCACTTTCTTTATAAAATGAAGGTCGTAGAAAAAGAAAATCATCTTGACCGGCAATATCCCAAAATATCAATCTAATCTCATCTCCATCTATTTCTTTTTCATATTTGGAGAATTGGGCACCGATAGTCTTAACATAATCTGTCTCAAAACTACCTTGAGTGAACTTCTTAATCAATGATGTTTTTCCAACTTGTCCATCACCGATTACTGAAATTTTAAAACGGAATGCTGCGCCAGTCATCTACTGATTTTTATTGAAAACAAATTTTCATTATTTGATTAATAGTAGATTAGATGTTTTTTAATTTAAAATTTTAGTTATTAACGAAATCTTAACAACACAATATTCAATCATTTAAGATTATAAGATTTGAAATAAGAGGAATATTGTATTAAAAAAGAAGTTTAATCATAAATTAAAAATAAAAGAAAGAAAAATTAAAAATAAATTATTTGATTAAATCCCTAAAAGCAAAATTTTGGGGATAATTATTTATCCTTATCAAGCCCTTATTTGTATTTTTTCTCATTTTTTTTACCTCTTTAACAGGTTTTTTCTTAATTATAATTTAGATTGGATATTATATGTAGTTTAGTTTTGTGAACTTCATGCGAAGTTAGAATTATAAGGAAAGTTAACGAGATTTATATGGATATTAATTTTTTTTATAAGAAAAAGAGGGGTAAACCAATTAGATTTGAAGCAAGGTTAGTTTTGAATTCTATCTAATTAGAATTAGAAATTTATTAACTATTAAAAATTAAAAAAAGAAAATATAAAAAAAATTTAAGTTTAATTAAAGGTCTTTCAATCCAAATTTAAATTTATCTGGATTTAAAAGAAAATCTTCCATGGAACATTTCCATTTATCATCCTTACTTTTTCTCATTTTTTATTACCTTTCATATAAGTTTTTTCTTAATATTAATGTAGGTTAGATATTATATGTAGTTTTTTCCTATAAACTTCGTGCGAAGTTAGAATAATAAATGAAGCTAGCGAGATTTATATAGCATTATGAACATAATATATGTAATAATAAGTACTTTTTAATAAATAATTATGAGTACTATAAATTTTCCTCCTAAAGAGATTTATGATCCTCCAGCCTTAGAGAAAAAGAATTTTGAACATATCATCCTTTGGATGTTATATAATAATGATGAATGTGAATGGGCTAATTTCACTCAAAAACCACTCGAACTTCGCTTATCTACGCTCTCAAAATATCTATCATTAATGAAGGGGAGGGGACATGTAGAAAATATTTCTAGAGGCCATTATAAAATTACTCCTGAAGGAAAAAAGAGATATCTTGAATTATCACAAAATAAAGAAAAAGGTAGATCTCTAAGCTATCCCCCTTCTATCATTACAAGAAGAAGAAATTATGATCATTGGATTCTCTGGATAGTCTATAACAATAACTATTGTAAATGGTCGGATTTTATTGAAGAAGATTCACCAGTAAGAATTAATCAATCTTCCCTTTCTAAGAACATAAACTTACTAATCGATAAAGGATATATAGAAAAAGAAGAAAAAAAGTATATGATTACACGCTCTGGTAAAGTAGAGTACTCTAGAATGTTACAAGGATATAATTTAGATAGACAATCAATTTTAGAAGAAGAAAGTAAGAGAATAGAAGATATTACATTGAAAACTATCAAATTCTTTGATAAATATAATATTGAAGACAAAAATATCCAGTTTAGATTGCTCAACAATATTTTGAAATTGGACTATACTAGGGTTGAAGCAATGCTTACAAATGAAGAAGATTTTAATAAAATCCTACTTTATATCTCGATTAACCATCCAAGTCAATATTCTGAATATGTTACCACAAAAGAGTTCTCTGAATCTTATAAAATTAAACAGTCAAAGTTGGAATATTATATTGATGAAATAGTTGAAAACCAAATTTTTCCCATTAAATTTTTCAAACTTAAGGTACAACCAACTATGAATTATTATTTCCAGGAGGGGGAAAGATTAGAAATAATGCTTCGAGCGATAATTGAAGATCATATTACTAAATTTACCTATTTAAATAAGCTCTTTTCAAGGATATTAGATATTAATGATGTATTAAATGACATTTTAGAAGATATCTGTGAGTTATTGTTTCCTAATGAGTTAAAATCATCTTTAAATGATTTTATACCAGAATACATTAACTATTTAGCTTATAAGATTGAAGCAAAAGTTGAATTTAAAGAGACTCTTGACAAATTAGAAGGGATAATCTGGCAGGATATGATAGATATCTTTCAAACAAGGAGTGTTGAAGAACTACAAGAGGATTATAGGGAAGAAATTGAAAAACTTGATGTAAAAATTAAAGCAAAACCAAAGAATCTTGATTTATACTATTCGAAAATTAGGATATTAATTTATTACAACCAATTCAATGATGTATTAACTATGCTTGACGAGATGCTAGAAATATTTCCTGAAAGTGAACTAGATATTAAAATGAAAAAAGCTTCTGTTCTTAGAAGGATGCAAGAAGTTAATGCAGGTTTAGATATCATCAATGAATTGATTACAAAATATCCTCAAAATAATGACTTAATTAATTATAAGGCTTATTGGCTCCAATATTTGGATAAAAAAGAAGAATCTCTTAGCATAATCCGGGATCTTGTAGAGAAAAATCCTAATAATGCAATGTATCATGATACTTACGGAGAATTATTAATGTATTTTGAACAATATGAAGAAGGTATACAAAAATTCTTAAAGGCTATAGAATTAGGAGGCAGTGAGTGGTACATTCATCAAACTTTTATTAAACTTGGAATTTGTTATAAAGAGCTTAAAAATTTCAATCTAGCTCTCGAAAATCTCGAGAAAGGGAAAAAATTAACAGAAAGCGGTTCAATAGACGATGAAACAAAACAAAAATGGATCACAATTGCGAACCTTTTTCTATTAGAAATTGAACAATTAGAGGAATAAATAATGATATCATTTATTTTTCTCTACTAATTGTTCCAACTCCTTGATTTTATCAGATAGATAATTTATTCCTTTTTGCCAGAATGAGCTGTCTTTTAAATCAATGCCTATTTCTGAAAGCATTTCTTCAGGTGTTAATGAACCTCCAAGAGAAAGTAATTTTATGAATTTTGGTACGAATTGTTCTTTTTGTTCAAGATATAACTGATATATCGAGATTACCAATAGATTAGACATATTATATGCATAGACATAGAAAGGTACTTGTAAAAAATGGTGAATAACAAAACAGTAGTTAGCATAATCTTCTCTAATGTTTTCAATTGAACTTCCAAACATTAATTCCATTTCTTGTATAAATATATCTTTAATTTCTTCTGTGGAAGGTAATTGCTTTTCAAGTAGATTATGAATCCTTTTTTCAAATCTGTAGAAAGCATTTTGTCTATGAGAAGTACTAAACTTTGATTCGATAAAATTACTTAAAAGTGAAATCTTTTCTTCTCTTGTTAATCCTGTGTTCATTAAATGGTCAAAAACTAGAATTTCATTGAAAATAGATGCAATTTCTGCAATAACCAGTGAGATCCCTATGTTGATGAAGTTTTGGTTTTTCAGATTGTAATAAGAATGAAATGCATGACCAAGCTCATGAGATAATGTTCGTATTGAATCAATAGTACCAGTAAAATTTAAAAATACGAAAGGATAATGCTTTAATTTCCCATTAGCGCAAAATGCACCACGATTTTTTCCTTGTCTAGGTGTAGCATCAATATGCCCAGATGAAATCATTCTTTCTATTATCTCTTTAAATTCTGGGAAAAATTTTTCAGCAGCATCTTGTATAAGTTCTATAACTTCCTTATACGAATAACTTTTTGTTAATTGGCCAATCGGAACATAAATATCTGACATATGGAGTTCAGGAAGATTTAAAACTTCTTTTTTTAAATTATAATATTTCTCCACTATTGTATAACTCTTTGTTGTTAATTCTCCTAAAATTTCAACAATCTCATTACTAACTTCATTCTCAAGATTTCTTCGTGATATAGGTGTGTTGAAATTCTTTTTTTTACATTCTAAATCCCAACTTTTCAAAGTATTATTAAAAGTATGAGTGAAAATCATCTCATACTCTTTATATTTGGAAACAATGGTATTTAGTGCTCTAAATCGAAGATCTTTATCATGGTGATACATAAAAGAAAATAATTCTGCTTCAGTTAGCTTTTTCATTTCTCCTTCTACTTCAAAATCGAAAATAAAACTGCTTTTCAATTCATTATAGAGTTTAATGAATGCGTTAGCACCTGTTATATCTTTCATCAAAATTATCTGTTCTTCCTCCTCCGAGAGTTGATGTTTTTTTTTCGATCTATTAAATTTGAGAGCATGATAATAGTTTATAAGTTCTGGAGCATCTATTAACTCGTTAAATTTGGAATCTGAAATCATGTTTAATTCTAAATTAAAAAATAGCAACTTCTCCTGAATTTTGGCTTTATGGTCTTCTATCTTCGACCGAAATGATTTCACATCGTCGTTTAATGAGTTAATTGAATATTCCAAACGTGAATAGCGATCTAAATTAGTTAATTGTTCAGATACTTGTTCATATTCTTGAAACCATTCTAATAATTGTTTGGGGGTAAGCGAAGGATCAATTAATTTTCCTTTGACTTTCTGGTAAAATTCTTCAACTGATTTTTCTAATTCTTTAATATCCTTTTCAATTAATGGATCATCGATATTCTCATAAAAATCAGTTAAATCCCATTTAATGATTTCTTGTTCCATATAAAAAAAAATAAGAAATTGTTATATGAAGTTTTCTAAATTAACAACTAATTCCTAATTTATCTACATCCTTTCGACTAGAATTGAAATTATATTATTCCCAAACCCACCAAAATTGCAGCTTATTCCCGTTTCTGCTCCTTCAACTTGTCTTTTTCCAGCTTGACCTCTTAATTGCCATATTAATTCTACAACTTGAGCTATACCCGTTGCACCTAAAGGATGTCCTCGTGCTTTTAATCCTCCTGAAGGATTTATAGGAATTTTTCCACCGATTTGGGTTATCCCTTCGTGTGCTGCTTTTGCGCCTTCTCCTTTTTTAAAGAACCCAATATCTTCTGATTGAACAGCTTCTAAGATCTCAAATGCGTCATGTAATTCTGCAACATCAATATCAGAAGATGTTTTATTTGCCATTTTATACGCTTGTTCCGAACATAATCTTAAAGCTTTTAACGTAGTAAAATCCTCCCGCTCAAATAGGATGTGGGTATCGGTTGCCTGACCAATCCCAGAGATCATAATGGGTGTATCACAAAAATCTTTAGCCTTTTCAGCATTACATAAAACAAGAGCTGCTGCTCCATCTGAGATGGGACATATATGAAAGAGCCTTAAAGGATCAGCAATTATAGGATTCGTTTTATCATCCTTAAGGAATTCATAAACATTACTCCAATTTCCTCTTCCTTTTTGGATAGCACTTTTCATAAAATCATCAATTGTCTTTTGAAAATGAGCATTGGGGTTTAAAGCTCCATTTTTATGATTTTTAATTGCTATATCTGAAATCCAATCAAGTTTGGCATTATATTTTTCGAGATAAGCCCGTGTTAACAAACCTGCAAGTGAAGGAAGAGAAACACCATGAAGTCTTTCTGCTTCTGGATGGGTTAATGTAGCAACATTGGAAGTAACATAACCAGGAGTGGTAATGTGAGTCATTTTTTCTCCTCCAACTACTAATACTAAATCACTCATACCTGAAGCAACCGCTTGAAATCCCACCTTTATTGCGGATCCTCCACTAGCAGGACCGTTTTTAATATCATCAGCTCCAGCGGGAATTAAACTAATTCTATCAACTAGAGCACTTGCAACTCCGGAGATGTTATTAAGAATTTCTGGACTCATTACACCTACGTAAACTGAATCAAAATCTTTTTCATTGGCATTTGCATCCCCAATTGCTTCTAAAGATGCTTCACATAAGAGATCCATCAATCCCTTGTCTTGCAGTCTACCGAATTTAGTATGTCCTACTCCAATAATTGCTACTTTTTTCATAGTCATAAAGAATTATAGGTGTTTAAAAAATCTTCTTAGACTTTTTTAATTATCTCAAATTAAATTATCTATAGATCGTCTTATAATTATAAATCTTGTAAGAAAGAAATCTGAATCGAAACTCTTAAAAGAGGTATTAAAAATTGAGATTTAAGTATATTTTTCCTTTACTTGCTTTTCTAATTTGTATGATTTTAATTACGATTTTTTTAATACAAGATTTTATGTGGATAATAATTCCTTCATTTATAATATTTTATCCGATGCCATATCTTTCTGCGCTTAAAGAAACAGTAAAGAACAGAAATGCTGTTATTAAAATAAAAAATAAATCACCTTTTATGATACCTATTTTATTCTTCTCTTTACCGACAGTAATAATCAATATCATTTTTCTTTATACAAATTTAATCTCTTTATCTCTATTCTTTTTGATTTATTTCATTAGTCTGGTATTCTACTTTTCAGGGGTTTACATATTAATTCGAGATTTAAAAAAAATTTTTGAGATTTCGATTAAACCGATTGAACTTGATGAAGACCCGGATAAAAAGAAACTTTTATTAATAAATCCTGTAAATAAAGATGTCGCTGGATTAACAATAAATCCTTCTTCAACCTTTCCACCTTTAGGTTTAGGAATAATAGCTGCTTTAACTCCTAATAGTTTTAACATAAAATTAATTGATGAGAATTTTGAAAACTTTGAATATGAAGACGCTGATCTTGTAGGGATAACTGCTTTTACTTCTGTTGCGAACCGTGCATATGAAATTGCTACTCTTTATAGAAATAACAATATCCCAGTCATAATGGGGGGAATACATGCTTCAATGGTTCCCGAAGAGGCTTTAGAATATGTTGATTCTGTAGTAATAGGGGAAGCAGAGAGTATTTGGTCTACAGTTATAAATGACTTTCTTCATAATAAATTACAAAGGAAATATGAAGGAGTTCATTTAGAGTTAGAAAATACTATTATCCCAGATAGGCAGATATATAGTAATAGATATCTATTTGGGACTTTACAAACTTCAAGAGGATGTCCCATGGATTGCTATTTTTGTTCGGTAAGTGCATTTAATGGAAGAAAATATAGACAACGTCCATATGAAGAAGTTTTAGATGAATTGGAACAAATGCCTCAAAATATGATTTTCTTTGTAGATGATAATATTCTTGGATATGGTAAAAAAGCTGAAGAGAGGGCTATTAATCTTTTCAAAGGAATGGTGGAGAGAAAATTAAACAAAACGTGGTTCTGTCAAGCATCATTAAATTTTGGAAGTAACGAAGAAGTCATAAAGTGGGCTGCGAAAGCAGGATGTAAAATGGTATTTTTAGGGCTAGAATCTGCTGATCCAGAAGAGCTTAAGGCAATGGATAAAAAATTAAATCTTCAGCTTGAATATGAGAGGGCTTTCAAAAATATTAACAAGTACAAAATAGCTGTTTTAGGAGCTTTTATATTTGGTTCTGATGCGGAAACAGAAGAAAGCATGTTTAGGAAAGTTAAATATATATTGAAAAACCGTATTGATGTTATTCAAACTACTATTCTAACCCCTTTACCAGGAACAAGACTATTTAAGGATTTACGAGAAAATAAAAGACTTTTACTTACTAATTTTCCTCAAGATTGGATATTCTATGATATGGGACATTTAACTTATAATATTAAAAATATGGAAAACGAAGAATTTCATAGAATGAATAGAAAATGTACAAGAAAACTTTATTCAAGATTTTCGTTGTATAAAAAATTCTTTAAAACATGGATTCATTGTAGAAGTTTGTCAACAGCAATGTGGGCATTTAATTCTAATAAAAACTATAGAAACGTTTCTTTATCGATTACTTAAAAAATTATATTTAATCTTGAAAAAATACAAATAATCTTGAGTAATTATAAATTTATTATCTTGAGAATTTAATAAGCTCAATATTTAATGAGATAATATCAAACAGATTTCATATGACTATAATAATTACTGAAGATCTATGCAAAGGCTGTGAATATTGCATAGAAATTTGTCCAGAGGAAATTTTTAAAAAATCAGGAAAACTGAGTCAGAGAGGATATTCAATACCAGAAATTTCCAATTCTAATTCTTGTACACATTGTAAAAGATGTGAATTAATTTGCCCAGAGATGGCAATAACCATAGAAGAGGAGGAATGAGATAATGCAAGTTCCTACTGTAGATGAATTATTAGAACCTAAATTACAATTTGCGACTGGAAATGAAGCTATAGTATATGGTGCTTTATTAGCTAATTGTCGTTTCTTTGCGGGGTATCCTATAACTCCTGCTACAGAAATTTTAGAATTAATGATGAAATACTTGCCTATTTTAAAAGAGGGATACTGTATCCAAATGGAGGATGAAATTAGTTCATTAGCAGCGATTATTGGTGCTAGCTGGAATAATTACAGAACTATGACTGCTACTTCTGGTCCTGGTTTTTCCCTTATGCAAGAAAATATAGGATATGCTTGTATGACAGAGACTCCCTGTGTAATTGTAGATGTTCAGAGAAGTGGTCCGTCTACAGGTCAACCTACGAAAGCAGCTCAGGGGGATATAATGCAAGCAAGATGGGGAACCCATGGAGATCATTATATTATAGCTCTATATCCCAATAGTATACAAGAAAATCTCTGGTTAACAATAAGAGCTTTCAATTTAGCAGATAAATACCGAGTTCCAGTAATTTTACTATCGGATGCTGTTATTGCCCATTCAAGAGAAAAGCTAGTAATTCCCTTTCAAAAGAATGTAGAACTTGCTAAAAGAGTACCAGTTACTATTGATAGAGAGAAATATCATCCTTTTCGAACCGGTTATACTCAATCAACTAAAGTCCCTGAAATGGATAAATTTGGAGACGAATATTACACGCATTTGACAGGTTTAACTCATGATATTAAAGCATATCCTGCTACTGAAAGTGCTGAAATACATGAAAAGTTAGTAAGACGTTTTTATGAAAAGATTGCGGATAATAGACAGGATATTATTAGATTTGAACAGAAATATATTGAAGATGCCGAAATAGTTGTAATATCTTATGGGATTTCTTCTAGAACCGCTCTTATGGCTGTTGAAGAGGCACGAAAAAAAGGATTGAAAGTAGGATATTTACGATTAATAACTATTTGGCCGTTTCCTCATGATATCATTTATGAACTTTCAAATAAAATCAGTAAGTTCATAGTGGTTGAAATGAATCTAGGGCAGATTTATCACAAAATAAAAGAACATTCTGGAAGTAATTGTGAAGTAGATAGATTTAATTCCATAGGAGGAAAAATACCTCACCCAAAAGAAATAATGAAAAAAGTAAAAGGTGGACCAATTAAAGATGAGATCTTCGACTGAATTAAGACAAAAATATTTGAGGGAAGAATTATTACCTACGCTTTTTTGTTCTGGATGTGGTAATGGACAGATATTAAATTATACTATTCGAGCTATAGATGATTTAAACATCTCACAAGATAATTTAGTCTTTGTATCAGGTATTGGATGTTCCTCAAGATTACCAGCATATATAGAAGCAGATGGCATTCATACAACTCATGGTCGTGCTATTGCATTTGCAACAGGAATAAAAATAACAAACCCTGATTTGAATGTTATTGTCTTTACTGGGGATGGTGATTTAGCTGCAATTGGATTAAATCATTTTCTTCAAGCTGTTAGGAGAAACATAGGGATTACAGTTATTTGTGTGAATAATGAAACATATGGTATGACTGGTGGTCAATTATCCCCTACTACTCCTGTTGGATATCCTACTATCACATCACCTTATCAAAATATAGAATTTGCTTTTAATCTTTCATTCTTAGCAAAAGCAGCAGGAGCTCCTTATGTAGCACGCTGGACAACCGCTAATTCAAGACAAGTTATCAATTCAATAAAAAAAGGTCTGCAAAAGAAAGGATTTTCGTTTATAGAAATTATTTCACCTTGTCCTGTAAGTAAAAAGCAATTCAAAAATCCAAAGGATTATCTAAATTTTTTCTTAAATGAAACAGTTCGTTATTCTTCTAATGTTAATAATGAAACTTCTGCTCGAATGTTTAAAGATTTAAATGAATGCTTTACAGGAGATTATCTTGGCAAGATCATTATAGGAGAGATAGTAGATGTTGAAAAACCATCTTTTCATGAATTATATAAACAACTCAAGGAGAGAAGTTTGAATGAATTCTGGAAAAATAAAGCAAAATGAATTTATAGTTAAGTTTTGTGGCTTAGGAGGTATGGGAGTAATATTAACAAGTATTATCTTAGGAAAAGCCGCCCTATATGATAACAAAAATGCTGTTCAGACTCAGTCATATGGTCCAGAACAAAGGGGTAGTATAGTAACAAGTGATGTTATTATTTCTGATGAAGACTTAATATCTTTTCCAATAGATCAGAAATTAGATTTTCTAGTTGCATTCAGTCAAGATGCCTATAACTCATATAAGCAAAAAGTTAAAAAAAATGGTTCGATTTTTATAAATTCGGATTT
>Ga0209427_10003701_pt1 | contig 17875 bp, 16 predicted proteins | sample DeeMarSWOR136_30_FD_187465 | JGI IMG/M metagenome (GOLD analysis project Ga0209427, IMG submission 187465) | Marine sediment microbial communities from White Oak River estuary, North Carolina - WOR-1-36_30 (SPAdes) (version 2) | ecosystem: Environmental > Aquatic > Marine > Intertidal zone >...
ACGTGCCATGATATAACCAGCTACAACATCATCCTTATTAATAAAATAGTTACGTGATGCTCTTCCTTCTCTCATTGATGGACATTTGTCTGGAGTTAATTCTTTCATTAAATCAGGAAAATCCCTGAACATTCTTGGCCCTAATCCACACCCAGAAGAATTCTTTTCGCCTGGTTTGCGACCACGTTCAAAAAAAACCGTTTTTAAGCCATTTTCTGCTGCTGTTTTTGCGGTAACAGAACCTCCAGGTCCCGCACCGACTATTATTAAATCATATGTATTCATTTGAATCTCATTTTTTATATTCCATTTTTAAAAAATATAATTGTTAAATAATACCGTTCAATTATATAAAATTTAGTTTTTTATGAAAATATCTTAATAGATGGAAATATTTTATGAAGCAAAAGGCTTCAATTAGAATAATTAAATCATGAGTGAAGAACGATTATACCAAGAACTAGTTAAAATCTGTGGTTTGAAATTTATATCAAATAATCCTGAATTATTGCAAAGCTATTCTACGGATTTAAGTTTATTTAAGGGAAAAGTACCAAGATATGTGGTCTGGTTAAAAAAAACAAAACAAATTGTGGAGATCCTAAAATTAGCAAATAGAATTGGATTTTCAATTATTCCAATAAGTTCAAGTTCACCTCTACATTATCATGGAGATACAATTCCCCACAAAGACAATTCTGTCATTCTTGACCTTTCTAGAATGAACAAAATCCTTAACATTGATAGGAAAAATAGAGTTGTTATGGTCGAGCCTGGAGTTGTATTTGAGCAAATAATTCCAATCCTAAAAAAAAAGGGTTTAAGACTTTTACAACCTCTTTATCCTAGAGACGGCAAATCTGTAATTACTAGCGCACTTGAAAGAGTACCAACGACAATTCCTCGTTATCAATGGGATAGTTCTGATCCATTATTATGCACCGAAGTTGTTTTTGGGACTGGAGATCTTTTTAGAACTGGCACTGCAGCAGGTCCTGGAACAATTAAGAAACAAAGGAAATCCGGTCAAGCACAAGTAAATCCAATGGGTCCAACTCAATTTAGTCCCTTTAGATTACTACAAGGAGCTCAAGGAAGTTTAGGAATTGTAACCTGGGCTACTCTTAAACTAGAATTAATGCCTACTGAGCAAAAAGTTATACATTTTCAAACAGAAAATATTCAAGATATATTGGAGCTTCAACATGAATTATTAAAGTTTCGATTAGGTAATGAATTGTTAATTTTGAATAATATTAATTTAGCTTGTTTGGTTAAAAAATTACCAGAGGATATAAAGGAATTATGTAATTCTTTAGCTAGGTGGAATTTAATACTTATTCTAGCGGGTCGGGGAAAATTAGCTGGTGAAAGAATAGCATATCAAGAGGGAGATTTAGGAGACATCATTAGTGATCTTAAACTTGAACATTTGGGAAAGGAAAATATATTAAGCGATAGTGAGATTATATATGCTTTAAATAACTCAACTTCTTATCCATGGAGAAAAAGATTAAAAGGAAACTTTCAAGATATTTTCTTTATTACTAATATTGAGAAGATTTCAAGATATATTAATTTGGTAGAAAATGAAATAGCTGAAGATCTTGGTGTTTACATCCAAGCGATCAATCAAGGAACCTCATATCATTGTGAATTTGATATTTACTATAATCATGAAGATGAGGAGGTTCAAAAAGATGTATATAAAAAGCATATTGACTTAAGCATTAAACTCATGGATGAAGGCGCTTTTTTTAATAGACCTTATGGAATCTGGGCAAAAGAAGTATTTAAAAGACATATTAACTCAACAGAAATAGCTTTAAAAAAGTTAAAAAAGATTTTTGACCCTAATAATATACTAAATCCTGGAGTATTATGTTTTGATGATTAAATTAAGAATTAAGGATTTAGATAAATCTTGACTAATTAAGATATAAAAGATTTTCATTTTCACAAATGTTAAATATTTATTCTTTTATTATAGAGGAATCTTAACATTGCGCTTTTAAGTAATAGAGTTATTGATTATGGGACCTACTGTCTTTTTAGTTGAAGATGATGAGGCACTTGTCCAAAATTTAAAAATTTTCATGGAATTGCATGATATTAAATTAATTTCTGCTTTCAATGGAAATGAAGGGTTAGAAACGTTATCAAAACTTGATAATTTACCTGATATCATAATTAGCGATATTTTAATGCCAGAAATGGATGGTTATGACTTCTACATGAAGGTAGCAGAAAACTCTAAATGGTCAAGGATTCCATTCTTCTTTTTATCAGGCAAAACTGAACCAGATGATATAAGATTCGGGAAGATGCTAGGAGCAGAGGATTATATCACAAAACCCTTTAAATCTAAAGAATTGTTAAAAAGAATAAAAAAGACAATTAAAAAGCATAATAAAATTAGTGAAGATTCCAAGATTTTAGAGGAAGAATTAAAAGAAATATTGAAATATGAAGAACCATCTTTAAAGAAACATAGGAGAGCAGATTTCTTTTATATATTCTACTTAACTTGGAATAATGAAGGCGAACCTAAAATAAAGGATTATTATCCCAAAAATGAAATTCCTTTACTCAATCTCCGAGAGCTCACTTCTCAATTATATTCTACCTTAATAAAAATGTATAAATTCGAAGAAATATCAGAATCAAGCCAATTTACACTCAGAGTTGTAAGAGATTTAGTAGATGCCTATGCATTAGTGGATAAAAGCAACACTAGTTCCCAAACTGGAGCAGACACATTTATGCTTTGTGCAATTACACCCAATTCTCATTATTTACAATCAAAAATGATTAGAGATGTTCTTAGTAAAATCGCTTCAAAGATACAAGCAAATAAGGAGTGGAATATAAGGGATTATTGGGAACAATTACTAGAAATTGAATAGATTTCGTGAAAATAATCTTAATAAAATTCTAAAGTTGTGATTATTTAATAGTCATTTTTGAAATAATTAATAAATACTATTTTATTCAATTAATAATTACATTATTTCATTAAAATTGAGTAATTTACAATATAAAATTGTCAATATCATAGAAATATTAGGGGAGTTTCTACCTCAGTGAAAGAACAAGAATATCAGCAAATGATAAAACGCTGTCTACGTTGCTCTATATGTAAATGGATTCCACAATTGCAAATTAAAAGTCAAAAATACGCTACAATTTGTCCTTCCATAGATTTATTTAATTATCATGTATATAGTGGAGGTGGACGTATTATTTTGGCCCTTGCTTTGGAAATGGGAAGAATTAAACCCTCAGAAGAAATACGGGATATCATATATAAATGTACCGAGTGTGGGGGCTGTGCTGTATCCTGTAAGTTTCTAAACACTTTAGAACCACTTGAAATTATAATCAAACTCAGAGAAAAGCTAGTTTCTTCAGGATTTGGACCAATGCCAAAACAACAACAATATATTGAAGCTGTAAAGAATGAACATAATCCTTACAATGAACCTCATGGAAAAAGATTAGATTGGCTTCCAAAGGATATTAAGTTAGATCCTAGTGCTAAAACATTATATTTTGTTGGATGCACTTCCTCTTACAGGAGGAAAGAAATAGCAATAGCAACTACTCGCCTATTGAATGCTGCTAATTATCCCTTTAGAATTTTTGATGGTAAAGAATTTTGTTGCGGAAGTCCTGTTCTTAGAACTGGAGATAAAGAATCATTTCTAACCCAATTGAATAAAAATATTGATATTATTGAACAAGAAGGAATTGAAACTGTTGTTTTTAGTTGTGCGGGGTGTTATAATACCTTTAAAGTAGAATATCCTTTAGAAAGGGATTTTAAGTTCAAGATATTACATACAACTGAATTATTTAATGAATTAATTGAAAATTCTAGATTGCAATTGAATAATCAAGTTCCCTACACTGTGACTTATCATGATCCTTGTCATTTAGGGCGTAATTCAGAACAATATGACGAATGGGATGGAGATGTTTTAGATTTGATGCCTTTAATTTCTATCAACATGCCTGAAAAACCTAAAAGAAATGGATCAAACGGAATTTATGAAGCACCAAGAGAAGCTCTAAAAAAAATTCCTGGGCTAAAGCTTGTAGAGATGGAACGAATTAAAGAATTTTCATATTGTTGCGGTGCAGGAGGAGGTGTAAAATCAGCATTTCCAGAATTTGCCACTAAAACTGCAAAAATTCGAATCGAGGAAGCCGAAGATACTGGATCAGATATCATTTCTTCAGCATGTCCATTTTGTTCCACTAATTTAAAAGATGGAATTAATGAGAAAGGTTCAAGTTTAAGATTTTATGATATAAGTGAGTTATTATTAATGGCCCTTGATTCACCACAGAAATCTGTTAAAAAATCATCAACGGAGGTTACTTAAGTGGTTTTAAAGAAAGAAATTCTAAAAGAATTTGAAGCAGTTGTCGGAGAGGAACATATTGATGATGGAGATGTTATAACCAATGTTTATGCTTATAACTGGTGTATGGAAATTTTTAACTATATGGATGGCAAAGAACCAATACCATTCTCGCCGACACCTAAAGCAGTTGTTTTACCATCATCTACAGAAGAAGTTCAAAAACTTGTAAAGTTATGCAACAAGCATAATATATCCTTTAAAGTTCAATCTACCGGCCTTGGCCCCTGGAATCAGCCATCTAGTGAAAACTGCATTATTTTTGATATGCGTAGGATGAATAAAATTATAAAAATTGATGAACAAAATCTCTATGCGGTTATTGAGCCATATGTTAGTGGCGCTCAGCTTCAAGCTGAGACTATGAAGCACGCTTTAACGATCCACATGCCCGGTGCAGGTCCTCAGGTATCTCCACTCGCTAGCGCTACATCTATGAATGGTCCGGGGTTTACTTCTCCGTCTACAGGGCATAGTGCTAGAAATGTGTTAGGTGTAGAATGGGTATTACCCGATGGAGAAATTATAAAACTCGGATCCTATGGTGTAAAGAATAATCCTGATTGGTACATTGGGGATGGTCCAGGTCCATCATTAAGAGGTGTAATGAGAGGTTGGGCGGGTACAAAATCAGGACTCGGAGTCTTTACTAAGGTAGCAGTAAAATTGTTTCCTTATCCCTGCAAAACAGATTATAATGTTAAGGGAACTTCTCCAAATTATGACTTTGATATCCCAGATTTCATGAAATTATATGTTATGGATTGTGGGACTTTTAAGAAACTTGAAACTACAATGTTAAGAGTTGAAGAGGAAGAAATTTCATTTATGTGTAGCTTCTTGTCTAGTTTTGCCGTAATGGCAATATTTTCTAATTCAATTGAAAGTTTGATGAATAAATTAGCAATAGGAAGGATGAAAGCCCCGCTAGTAGTAATAATAGCTGCTCGTACAAAACGAGAATTTGATTATAAACAGAAAGTAATGGATTTCTTATTAGAAGAATTAGGTTTAAAAAACATTATCGGGAAGCTCTATACCCCCAATCCAATATTCTATGCTGAAGCTCTTCGTTCGAATTTAGGGTTACATGGTTTTATTGCAACGGGGGGTTTTCAGTCTTCGAAAGGAGTCGCAGATACTGCAAATGTATGTCTTCGAAGCACGAAATCAAACATTTCTTTAAAGCAGGAGTATATTAAAAAAGGGGCAATTGCAAATGATTTTGGTGAGGGTACATGGATGACTTCATACGAATCAGGGCATTACTTTCATATGGAATCCCCAACCATGTTTGATCAAACAAATAAGAAGAGTGTTGAAGGAATGGCTGAATACATGGAAAAAAGTAATCAACTAGACTTATTAAAACATCTTGGTGCTCCCTTTTTTGTTGAAGGTAATCGAATGCATGAACTCTTTGGCCCCCATATGTCAAATTATCATATTTGGTTAAGAAAAATTAAAGAAACATTCGATCCTAATAATATATCTGATAGTGGGTTTTATATTTCAAGTTCATAGAATTAAATTAATAATGAAGTGTAAATAACAATGCCATATGCAATATCAGAAGGTCTGCGGATATATTATGAAATTTTTGGTCAAGGGAAACCGATTTTATTAGTACATGGATGGGGCTCAGATTTGAAGCAGAACTGGGTGGATACAGGTTGGGTGAAGGAACTTCAGTCAGAAAGACGTGTTATTGCTCTAGATTGTAGAGGTCATGGTCAAAGTGATAAACCACACGATCAAAAGGCTTATAGTTACAGTGTAATGGCCCAAGATGTTTTAAGTGTTATGAACCATCTAGCTATTTCCAAAGCTGATATTTTTGGCTATTCTATGGGTGCTTTTATGGTGATTCACTTGTTGGGACATAATCAGGAGAGATTTACATCAGTGATTATGGGTGGTATTGGAGAAGAAACTGAAGAAAGCAAGGATGCACGTTTTATAGCTGATGCATTAAGAGTAAAGGATCCATCTCAAATTACTAATCAAATGGGTCGTGTTATTCGAACTTTTATCGATTTAAATCCAAATAATGACCGTGAGGCTCTTGCATTGTCTGCCCTCCAAATATGGCCTGAAGGATATCCTATTCAGCTCGGAGGTGCTGGATTAGCAGATGTAGTTATCCCAGTCCTCATAATAAACGGTGAAGATGATAATCCATATGTCAGAAGTGACCAAAAACTTACAAATGCTATACCTGGTGCTCAATTAGTCAGAATACCTAATAAAAATCATATCTCAGTTATCATTGACCAACAATTCAAGAACGAGATCTTAAGTTTTCTCAAAGATCAATAAAGGAAAAAAAGGTGAAGAAACAAAAACAAAGAAATTAGGAGAATTTGTATGATAGAATCAAAAGAAGAAAATAAAAAAGTAAAGGGTTTTGCAATCCTTATTAATAGTATTTTAACACCTCTAAATACTAATGAAAAATTTCAAGAAAAATTTGGAAATACTAATGTAAAAATTCTTTTAAATGCCTTGAACTTAAATCATGCTGCAATTCTTATAGTTGATAAAGGATTAATTAGGGTTGAAAGCATTCCAAATAAACCAAAAGAAAATTTAGAAAAGCGCAAGGTGGGATGGGACGCTTTTATAGAGATGAATACACAAACTTTCCTTGCTATTGTTATGAATCGAATTTCTTTATTTAGAGTGGCAAAAATGTGGTTAACTCGCAAAATAAGAATGAAAGGAATAAGAAAATTGTTTATATTATTAAAAATAATAAAATTTTTAACGAATTTAAACGAGTAGATTTTTAATGAGTACAAAAATTAAAGAAGCTTGGTTAGGACCAGGTAGGAAGGATGGTCAAATTAAACCAATCACACCAAAAGATGATGCATTACATATTGATATGGAAAAGAAAGGAACCAGAGAATGGTGGTATTTTGATGCTCGTCTTGATAATGGATATACCGTTGTAAGTTTTTTTCGTGCAAAACACGAACGGACAGGAAAAACAGGAGTGGAAATTACAATCTATAAACCTGATGGGGAGAAAATACAGAAAGTTATTGATTATTCTCATTCTGATCTTAAAGCTTCTCGGGATATACCTGATTTGCAGATTGGCAAAAATTTCATTAATGTTGATTTTTCTAACCAAGAATTACCCACCTATGAAATATTTCTGGATGAAGGTGAATATGGGCTTCATTTAAAATATATTGCCAAAACTCATGGTTGGAAACCGGGACACGGATATATTGAATTTGGAAAATCAAATCAATTTGGATGGGTTGTCGCTCTACCTCGAGCAGACGTTGAGGGAACTATTAAGGTTAACAACGAGACTATTCAGGTAAAAGGTATTGGATATCATGACCATAACTGGTTAAATTTTAATTTTGCGATGATAATTGACTATTGGTATTGGGGTAGAATCTATTCTGAGAATTTTACTGTGGTTTTTGCTTATATTAAATGCAATAAAAGAATGGATAATTATCCAATACAAGTTCTTATGATAGCAAAAAACGAAAACGTAATCCTTAGTATAGGGGATTATGAGTTGGTACAAAATAACTTTGAATTTAACGACAAGGCTGGAAATAAATATCCAAAGACTTTAAACTTTAATTTTGGCAATAGTAATGAAATTATCCTCGAAGTTCAAGAGATAATAGATGCTGATAATTTACTTTATGAATTAGGACCCATAACACGTTTTTTAGCGAAAAATCTCTTAAGATTAAAACCAGGTTATTTTCGTTTAAATTCTAAATTTCAACTAAAATTACAAATTGAGGGAAAAACGCAAGTAGAAAAAGGAATCACGCTTCACGAAATGGTTATTACAAAATAAATGTATTCTACTTTTTTTCTTCTAATGCTTGTTTTGGGAATAAACGTTCTTTTAATTTCACTGTTTGAGTATCCATATCATATTCTACTAATCCTACTTTAGCCAGCTCCTGCACTGAATGTAATACAAAAGCTCCTCCTATACCTAGTGTCGTTTTTAACTCATCTCTAGTCATTACTTCTTTATCTCCGTGTAGTGTTAATAAAATTCGATAATGAGTCTGTCCTGCCCATATCTCCGAAACTAATACAGTGTAAATAGAAAGTAAAGCACGAACTCGCTCAAAATTATACTCTGCTTCTTCAGCTTCCTCAGCAACTTTCATAAATTTAGATAATTCGACTTTAACTTTCTGATATTCATCTAGTAATTTCATTTGTTCTTCTGTGAGACTACCAATTTTTTGATCCCTTTCTTGTTTTTCAAGTTCTAGCTTTTTTGTTTCTTCTTCTAATTTATTCTTATCTATTTCTAATCGCTGCTTTTCACTTTCCAAAGAATTTTTTTCTTTTTCTAATAGTATTTTTTCATTTTCAAGTTGTTCTTTCGCTTTACTAAGCTCTAATTTGTCGCTCTCGAGTTTTAATAATGCTGTCCTTGAACTTTCTAACACATCAATAAACTCCTTAAAACTCGCTTCAGCAGCTTGGATAGTTTCATCAAGAGTACTTAAAGTTTTTTCTTCTCCCATTGGAAACACAATTTATTTTATTCAATTATTTTTATTATATTTATTCAATTAAAAGATTTTTTAAACATGACTGAAGGGAATAGCTTTCATCGTAAGACAAAACTAATTTTAGGGGTATCTGTTCCTGTTTTTATTATGGGGCTTGTATCTTTTTTTACTGATGTTTCTAGTGAGATGATTCAAAGTATTTTACCCCTCTTTATCATAGACCTAGTAGAAGAAAATCCCACTCTTATTTTAGGTTTAATAGCAGGAATTACAACTGCTATTGCTAACATATTGAAAGGAGTATCAGGATGGATGAGTGATAAAATCAATAAAAGAAAACCTTTTGTAGTAGCAGGATATACTGTCTCTAATTTGTCAAAACCGTTCATAGGTTTTAGCCCTTCTTGGGAATTTGTCTTAGGATTAAAAGCGACTGATCGAGTTGGTAAGGGACTTAGAACATCTTCTAGAGATACTCTTATCTCTTTTTATGCACATGAAAAAGGAAAAGCTTTTGGAATGCATCGTGCTATGGACACGTTTGGAGCTGTTATGGGAGCACTTTTAGCATCTCTTTTTTTATTTTGGGCGTGGAGTTATTCTGCAATAATATTTTTCTCTATATTCCCAGGTTTTTGCGCCATAATATTAATTTTATTTATTAAAGATGTCGATCCAACAAAATTAGATGAAACTAAACTGAAATATTATGGAGTACAAAAAATAGATAAAGTAGACAAAAATTTCATAAAGTTAATTATAATTCTTGGAGTAATTGAATTTGCTAGTTTGGATATATTTTTTCTTCAGGCACGGTCTATAGCTTATATATCTTCAGGATTAATTTTTTTAATACCTATTTTTTATTTGCTAACAAACATAATTTATATGTTATTTTCTCCTGTAACAGGGTCGTTATCAGATAAAATTGGACGTAAGCCAGTGATTGTAAGTGGATTATCAATGCTGTCGATTTGTTGCATAGTATTAGCATTTCCAATAAAAACTTCATTATTTTCTCTTATAATTATCATTTTTATTTATGCCATCTATGGCTTCTATTTAGCATCTGTAGATCCTATTTCAAGAGCCTATATTGCTGATTTAGCAGGCAAAAATAAGAGAGGTCGAGCCTATGGATACTATTACCTTTCTGTGGGACTTATCTCATTAGGAGAAGCTTTACTTTTTGGATTTATTTATGATACATTTTCCTACACATTAGCTTTTCTTTATACAGCAATTCTATTATTGATATTTATCTTGGTATTTGTTATTACAGATTTTTCCAAAATTATTCATAAAGACAGATAATCCTTTTAAGTTTACTTTTTTTCATATAAATTAATAAATATCTAATTTGGGGGCTGCCATCCTTAATGAAAGAAAACTTATGTATTTCCTCTATTGATGTAATTCGAGAAGCAATTAAAAGTTCTAATAAAAATGCAAAAGATTTCGAAGTGAACCCTAATATTTTAATTATTTTTTCTGGATTTCTTCTAAATTATTTAAGAGAACGAGCTAACCTTGAAAAGATTGAATGGTTAATGCCATTTCATCCTTATGCTGCACCAGAACAAATTTATCGAGGAAAATTTCAAGATATATCAATTACAATATTAATACCTCCGATGGGTGCCTCTCCAATATCATCAATTACTGAAGACTTGATCAATTGTGGGGCAAAAACTATTTTATTAGTATGTGGATCATGGGGAGTTGGTGAAAATGTTAAATTACTCGATTATATAATTCCCACACATGGATTGGGATTAGACGGAACATCAATACATTATGGTCGAGAAAAAAATGAAGAAACTGAATTGAATAAAGCAGTTATAAAAGCTTTTATTACTGAAACAAAAAAAAGAACTGAAAATTATCATATCGGGAAAAATTTTTGTAAAGAAGCATTTTATCAAATAAATAAAGAAGAAATTTATGAGATAAGAAAAAAGGGTTGTATTTCAATTGAAAATGGGGAACTAAATGTCCTCGCAACAATCTGTAATCAAAATTCGATAAAATTTGGAGCAATTTTTTATAGCTATTATAATCCTCTTGAAGGCTGGAAAATTCCTTGGAATGACACTAAATATAAGAAATGTGTACAACTTGAAGGTGATATAGCTTTAGGGACATTAATAAAATTGAATAAATAAAATTAATAGAATTTTCTATTTTTTTTCTGTCCATAATTCAGCTAAATATAATATGACCTCGGCAGCTTTTTGTAATGCTAAAGTAGGTATATGTTCTTTTCTTGAATGAAATAATAACCCTCCTGTAAATAAATTAGGGGTAAGTATGCCAATAGCGCTAAGCCTTGCCCCATCCGTACCTCCTCTAGTAGGATGCATTAATACTTCTAAACCTGAATTTTGAATTGCTTGCTTTGCCAAATCAATAATAGTTTGCTTTTTTTCCAAAAATTTTATCATATTTTGGTATTGATGCAAGAAATCTACCTGAATTTCTAATCCTGAATATCTAATTTCATATGCATCCTTTAATTTATTAATATAATTCATCCGTTTGTGATTATTTTTTTCATCAAAATCTCTAATTATTACTTTTGCTGTGGCTTCTTCTGGACTTCCTTGGAGTTTGGTTAAATGGTAATAACCTTCTCTTTTTTCTGTATGCTGTGGTGATTCAGCTTCTGGGAGTTCACTAAAAAATCTGCATGCTATTTCTATAGCATTTATCATTTTGTTTTTTGCATATCCAGGATGGATATTTAAGCCTTTGAATTTAAATGTAGCTCGCCAGGCATCAAAGCATTCATATTCTAATTCTCCCATTTGTCCACCATCAATAGTATAACATATTTTGGGAAGTCTTTTTTCATCCACTTTAGCTATTCCTAATCCTGTTTCTTCATCTGGTGTAAAACAAATAGTTATTGGTCCGTGTTTTAAATCAGGATATTTATTCCATGCGGCACAAGCTGTCATTATTTCTGCGATTCCTGCTTTATCATCAGTTCCTAATAATGTGTCTCCCTCAGATGTTATGATATCAAGACCTAGATATTTTTCTAATAATGGAGAATCATCAAAATGTAATTTTAAGCTTTTATCTTGGGTGAATTTAATGACACTGCCGTCATAATTTCTATGAAGAACAGGTTTAACATTCCTTCCACTTACACCATAATATGTATCTAAATGAGCTAATAAACCAATGGGTATTTTCTTTTCAAATCCTTCACTAGGTGGTAAAGATGCATATACAAATCCATATTCATCATGAATTATATCTTTTAGGTTTAGTGCTTTTAGTTCCTCAACCAATATTTTTCCTAAATCGAATTGGCTTTTTGTAGTGGGGATAGATGTCCCGTTTTCATCTGAAGTAGTACAAATTTTAACGTATCTTAAAAAACGTTCTACAGCATCATCTAGCAGAAATTCTTGTATCTCTTTTGAAATTTCCATATTAATGAAAATTATTCTTAAATTATAAACTTGAATAATCTCTTAATAAAGTGTAGGTGATTTGAAATTATCACTTTCCTTTATATTTTGGTTCTCGTTTCTCAAGAAAGGATTTATGACCCTCCCTAGAATCATCTGTTTTCATATTCTCATTAAACAAATAGGCTTCATTTTGTAATGAACTAGTGAGATCATTGACAAATGAATAATTAAACATAGCTTTATTATAACCAAAACATCTAGTTGGCATTTTAGCTATTTTTTCTATGAACTCTTTAGATTTTTCGTTGAGCTCACCTAAAGGATACACCTTATTTACTAATCCAATCTTGAGTGCTTCCTTTGCATCCAAATGCCGTCCAGTATATACTATTTCTGCTGCTCGTGCAAAACCTATTAATCTTGGAAGAAACCAACTTGCACCATGTAACATACAAATTGCTCTCGTTATTCGGTGATCTCCCATTTCTAGATTATCTGCTGCTAATCGAAAATCACAGGCAAGTGCCAACTCAAATCCAGCGCCTAAGCAATATCCATGCAATAATGCTATAATAGGTACTTGAATCTCTCTTATTAAGTAAATAAGCTTATGATGTGGCAATGAAAATTTTGGATCGAGTTGACCATACTTACCCATATTTTCTAAATCATCACCTGAACAAAAAGCTCTGCCAGATCCATTAAAAACAATAGCTCGAATAGAATCATTTTTTGTTATAGATTCAAAAACTTCTAAAATTTCCTCTATAGTAGGGAATCGTAAAGCGTTTAGTTTGTTAGGACGATTGAGAGTTATAGTAAAGACTCCTGAATCAAAACTAACATTAATATCTTTATAATCTTTTTCTAGAATGATAATTCTCTCCTCCTTATTTTGATATAAAAATTATAAAATTATGAATATTGATTATTTGTAATTATATTTAAAGAAGATCAATTAGTTATAGCTTTTCAATGAAAAATGAAAAGTCTATTTTCTATGAATTTTACTTAGAAAAGTTAAAAGAAAAAAAATTAAAAAAAAATTTACCAAAATCCAAATTTCTCATCTAACTTAGGTCCAAATACAAGGAAATAAGGAATCGCAAGATCTAATACCCCTGCATATAGATTAATTATGGGAGTAAAAATTAAAACTGCTGTTTTCCCTGTAATTTCTTTTAGTCCAAAAATTTCAAAAAACGGGGGTAGGGTAGCATAATTCAAGTTTTCTAATCCCCAATATGTAATAAAAAAGAGATAGTTCATAAATATCATCACTATGATTCTAAAAACTATACTCAATCCTCCGGTTATTACATAATATTTTGGATTCTTTAATTTTAGGCTATTAGTGGTATCCCTTTCCCATAATTTTAGAATTAAATAAGGAATAATGATTAAAGGGATAGTAGCACAAAATTTAAAGAGAGGGCCGATCCAACCACTTGGATCAATAAGTAGCAGACCAAAAGAGCCTGTAACACAACTTATAAATCCTGCATAAGGACCAAATACTAAAAAGCAAATGATCCATACCCATGATACCGGATCAAACATAGCTATTCCCCAATTCGCAATTCTGGTTGCATCAATAATTGGTTTGAGCGTAATTGCCATAACGGTAGATAATGCCCCAAATATAGCGCCTCCAGCGACTTGTAATATCAACTGTGAGCTTTTTGATCTTACAACCTCAATTTCTCCTACTCTAGCTTCAGACATGTTATACTCTTAAATTTTTTGCTTATTATTACTTTTTGAGAATTGGAAATTCCTATTTAAATTTACGGGTAATAAAGATTTCTAATCTAGACGATTAAGATCGGCTATATACTGAAAATATTAAAGATTATTTTAAAATATATGAATAAAGATTATCTTTAATGTGAATTGACATGTATAGATTATACAAAAATTATTGCTCTTCTTTCTTATTAAAGTTATAATCTACCCATTTTTGGAGAATTAAAATTAAATTCTAATTTGTTTTTTCCAAATCTAATATATAAAATAAATAATTATTATTTTCAGAATATAAATGACCTAAATTCGCAATACACTCAAATCCAAATTTCTCATATAATTTTCTCGCACTTTGATTATTTTCATCAACAAAAAGAAAAATACGCCTTGGTTTAATTCCAAGTTGGTTAAAATGGTCACAAACAGCTTCTATAGAAATTCTTAATAACTCAGATCCAATTCCTTTTTTTCTATAATCATCATAAACATAAAGTTCTTCAAACTCAACCACACCAAAATTAGGATCCTCTTTTATATACCACAATATTTTCCCAATTATTCGGTTTCCATCTTTAGCTAGAATTGTATTATTGTGGGAGAGATAACAATCGGCTCTGTTTTTCATTATGTTTTTATCATTAAAATGTTGAAAGCTCTCTGTTAATTGTTCTTTATCTGCTGATGTACCCTCTACAATCTTAATACCCTTCACTTTCATTTCAACAATTTTTTTTGTTTAGCATCCAATTCCAACCAATCACTAATGTTCTTGAGTTGTTTTCTTGAAGATCCACATAAAATTTTCAAGAAAGGGAGTAAATTCTGAATGAAATCAATCTGTGAAATCTCATATTTCTTATTTAATTTCTCAACTAAATCTTTTTGACTACCAGTAACAGAAAAATAACTCCCTGTACTATATCTTGGAAAAACAACTCTTTGAAAGCCTTTCGCTTCAGGAGTCTCTTTTCTAGATAATGCAACACCTCCCGCAAAAAGGTCAAAAAAATAAGGTAATAAACCCCAATATTGATTAATACGTATTCTACCAAATATTTCATCTGCTAAAGAGAGATTTTCATAAGCATTTACAAGTTCTCTATTAGTTTTTATGAATGTTGGAAGATTTTCATTTACCCACTTGTACAGAAAATTATAATCAACATCGGATCTGTCTGTCAAATTTCGAGCTTCTCTTAAGGAATTGACATGGAATAAATCTCTTATTAAAGTGAAAATTTCCTCTAAAGAATCTCTACGTAGGCTAAGAATAAATTCTTTTACATCTCCTTCTAATTTTCCTTGACTAATTCCTTGAATATCATTTATTACTCCGCGCAAATCCCCATTATTCCTTTCAATAATTAATTCTAAATCTTCTTCTTTGAGTTGGGTTATATTCTCGTTTTTTAGAATGTTGTGAGCAATTCTTAATACTTCTCTTTTAGGTAATGGATGGACTTCAAACCTACGAATTTTATTGTATAATGCTTGAAGACTCGTTTTATATTCGTTTGAACACATTATAATAGGAAATTGAGTATTTTGGACTAATTCGATAATAGTCGGAACGGCTCCTCTATCTTGGACGCCGTAAATACCATCTACTTCATCAATAAGAATTAATTTTTCTTTAGATTCAGTTATAAAATCCATTATACCTCGTGATTTTGTAGTTTCTTTCAACTTTTTCTCTAAGGTTGCCCTTGTTCGTGTATCAGATGCATTTGTTTCTATAACTTCCATATTTAAATCATTTGCTAGAGCATATACAATTGATGTTTTTCCGATTCCCGGAGGACCTTCTAAGAGAACAGCTGCTTTTTCTACATCAATTTGTAAATATTCTTTTTGTTCCTTTTCTATGACTATCTTATTATATTCTCTTATCTTTGCATTTTCGTTATTGACTCTCCTTCTTTCGATAAAGAAACTTTTTATAAAATCGACTAATTCTTCATCCAGTTTTACCCTTTGACCACTTACCCGCGCTGTAGGTAAGGCCATTTCCTTTAGGCTTTTTGGTCTATATTTTTCAACCCACGGCATTTTAACGGTCTTAGACACTATCTTCACCTACAAATATTGACTAAATAAACAAAATTTAGATAATAAAGCAGATATTTGAATGTCGCTATCTCTCCCATTGAGTGCCCTGAAATCAGCCTCAGCTATTAGATTAATCATCTCACTTCTCGCGTATCTGCTTAAAGGTAATTTATTAATCTCATTAAGTATAAGTTTGAATAACTCATGAATTGTATAATTGTAATTAGAGAGAATTTTACGGGCTAATTCTCTAGATTTTGGAAAATCCCCCTTCAATGATATTAATAGAAGATTCCTTACGAGATCATTTTGAAATCTTTGAGCATTTTCGTATATGACATTTTTATCGATTTTATTTCCAGAAACACTACTTAATTGTAATAGATCTATCGCTTGAAATATTCTACCTTCAGAAATTTTATACAATATTTCAATACTTTCATCGGACAATTCAAGTGATTCATTATTGGCAATATCACTCATTAATTTTGCAAAATGCTCTAATTTTACACGATGAATTAAAAATATCTGACATCTGCTTACTATTGGATCTATAATACTTGAAATTTTTGTTGTAATTAAGATCATTCGACAATTAGAACCATAAGTCTCCATTAATCTTCTAAAACCTTGTTGATTGCTTCCCAAAGTTTCAAAATTCTTTACAACTAATATTTTAAAGGGTGAAGCCCCTAAAACTTTTAATTGAGCAAAGGGTTTTACTTTAATTTGGATAAATGCTGGTGTTGTAATTCGTCTTCCTGCTATACTCCCTACTTTACTTGTAGATACATACGCTTCTGACCTTGCCTGTTTTCTTTCTTCTTCATTCAATGGAAGATTTGCATATACTAATTTAAAGTTTGCTCCAAATTCTGTACCTAAGAACTCTTTTGAAAATAAGGTTGCAAGAGTAGTTTTACCAATACCTTCAACGCCAATGAAAAGTAAATGTGGAAAATTTTTCTGGTGTATTATATTCTTTAAAGCTTTTTTGATCTCGGTTTGACCACAAATTTGGTCTAAGTTTTTTGGGTAATATTTAATTCTCCAAATAGGGATTTCTTCAGTCAAAATTCTAATTTCTTATTCTTTAATTTTCTCTATAATTTCCGCTATAAGTGCTGAAACTTGGATATTTTCGTCTGCACCTTGACTTATTCGATAATCAACATCGGCAATATATGATCTTAAAGCGGGCACCTTATTAGGGTCTATATTAATATCCGATAAAGTATTAATTAATTGTCTTATAAAATTCCGACTATCAAATGTTTCAATCGAATTTATTATTTCTATTGATTTCATAAAATCTTTATTCTTGAGAGCTATAATTAATTTATCCATAGTTCCTTTATCCAAAAATCCTGAAATCTTCAAAATCTCGTTAAAATCTAAACTACTTAATAGTTCAACAGCAACGGCCATTTGAAGAGTATTAATTGCTTTTCTTAAATCTCCCCCTGAAATGAAAAACAGATGTTCATAAAATTTTTCTGATTTATCCTCTGGGATCTTCAGTTTTTCCTCTTTGACAATAAATTTTAATCTCTCAATAATCTTTTCCTTAGGTAATTTTACAAACCTAAATACAGCACATCGGGAGATGATAGGATCTATAATTCGATTTATATAATTGCATAATAGAATAAATTTGATATTAACTGATGCTTTTTCAATAATTCTTCTGAGAGCTTGTTGAACTTGACCT
>Ga0209427_10003704_pt1 | contig 17870 bp, 11 predicted proteins | sample DeeMarSWOR136_30_FD_187465 | JGI IMG/M metagenome (GOLD analysis project Ga0209427, IMG submission 187465) | Marine sediment microbial communities from White Oak River estuary, North Carolina - WOR-1-36_30 (SPAdes) (version 2) | ecosystem: Environmental > Aquatic > Marine > Intertidal zone >...
TGCGCGGCCACATACAGGACTTGGTCATCCACTGCCATACTGCCGCAATCCAGGAATGCCCCGAGCCGACGTGAATTGGGAACCTCGATTTTCCACTCGATTGTTCCGTTATAAGCATCTACGGCAAAAACGACATTATCTCCCGGAGCAAAAAGCCGCCCATCCTTAAAAAGGGGTGGCACATTACGGTGGTGACGGTCAATCATATACCTCGGCCCAGGCCGGCCGAACCACTGGACCACCATGTCGCCTTTGACGATTTCGTCTCCGCTGCAGGCAGTATTGCCAGGCTCTGCGTAAATGTGCGTCCATTCGCCTGCGCCTTCCAATTCTTTACGTTTTGTCCAGGCTAAAACAATTTCGCCTGTATTGTGCAGTTTCCAGTTATCAAGAAATGGACGCTCCCATTTTTCCAGCTCTTTTCTGTTAAACTTGTTCTTTGGCAAGACAAAAGCAATAATTCCACCATAAGGCCTGAGTATTCTAAAAACCTCGTCCGCTGAGGAAGGAAGCTTGCCTGTGCGAAGTGTTTGGTCTGAAATGACCAGATTCGCGAAGTATTTTGTATATGGCAGTGTTGCAGAATTTTTGTGATGAACAACAACTCGACCAGAGAGGCCCGCTTTGTCGATGGCATTGCGAGCAGCCGCTACTTCATCAGCGTCTTCTTCAACCACGATGATCTTCAAATCACTCCTGCGTGCAAGCTCATACGCCAATCTTCCCTTGCCACAACCAAGTACAAGGCAATAGCCTTTTGTTATCCCGGTTTGTTTAATTATATACTCTGCGGCTTTGTCATATAGCTGCGTTAAATTATCATCTTGAAAAGGATTAGCATCTTTTTTAGCTGTTATAACTTTCTTACCACCTTTGACATTGCTTTTGAAACAATGTATCTTGCCCCGGTCCGTACTGACATAAAGACCGCCATTGACCACACTCAAGCCGAACGCTTTGCCGTCAACAGGAGCAGCCCAAATAGCCTTACCACTATCCGCCTTGAATGCGGCTATTTTGTCCTCTCCCCCTAAGAAAAGAACATCGCCTGCTATAATCATCGAATGTGGATATTCACACGCAACAGTCCATAAGTAACAGTCTTTCATTTTTTTCGATAGCTCGCTGATTTGTATCGTGATATTGTTTAACTCCCTGCCCAGTTTCTCTGCTTCTGCTGTATTTTTGTCCGCCTTCTTGATCTGTTCTTCGAGCTTTTTATACTGGTCGGTTAATTGATTTCGTTTCCTCGACAACTCGAGATACCGACCCCGATGAAAGGCCGAGAGCTTTTTTTCGGCTAACATGTATGCTGTTTGGCCGTTCACCAGCATTCTTAAACCACCGAAAGTTGCGATTTTGTACTGCGTGTCAACATCGGCGGCATTAAGCTCTTTCGAGCCGCGGCCGGGGCCGGTTACGAGAACGTTTTCTGCCAGCAGCGCGAAGGTTCCGCCAGCACCTGGTAACTGTCCCAGTAAACTACCATCGGCGCGGGCGAAAATCGCCGGGTTTGTTCGACCTGTCGGGACATATAGCTGCTCGTCCGAGGCTAACATATAGCCCTGCGGTGAGACATCCACTTTCTGCTTCCATTTTACCGATCCATTCTCAGCACTGAGCTCGAATAAGAACGTCCCCTGATTAGGGAACAAACCGGCGGCACTATATAGATTTCCCTCATCCACTAAAATGCCCGTTCGTACCGGCCAGGTCGATATTATTCGTTCATTGCCCGGAACCATAAGCTCGGCGTCAGCCGCCCTGTACTTCCATATAAGTGAGCCGTTATCACGCGAGAGGCAATAGACATACCCATCGTCAGAACCAACGTACACATTATTCCCCGAGATAGAAGGGGCCAGTCGAACAGGCCCTTCCGTAAAAAACGTCCAGCGTTCTCGGCCGGTCTGTGCGTCCAGCGCATAAACTTTATCATCCGCCGATGAGGCAAAGAATACCATATCACCGGTCCCAACTACATGAAACGCCCTGTCATATGTTACTGTTGCCCTTAGGTTATAGTGGTGATGCCAGAAATCCTGCTTTGCAGGGAGCGGCCATGCAGGTTCTGGTCGATGTGCCGCCTTGAACACCCAGGATTCGCTCAAGGGCAGCTCCAATTGCTCAGAAGTAACACCACTTCTGTGGTTGTCATGCATAAAGGTAGGCCAATCATCAGCTTTTATGGTTCCGGGAATAAAAAGAATCACAAGGTAAAGCAAAAATAAAGAAACGTACTTGTACATCCGTTACTCCTCATTTGGATTCCCGCCTTGCGGGGTCCCAAGACACTTGAAAAACGTGGCACAGCTCAATTTTCTAATAGGATAACAAATCAGAATTGAAGATGCCAGTATATTGCTCACTGCTCAGCATGCTTAACAGAGAAGGTTATTTTGTGAGCAGATCCACCATCAGATTCCAGAAGCGTTCCTCATCAATGGCCAGGAGGATGCGGGCCTTTTGAGTGCCTGCGGATCCTTGTTTGTGATAGCCGAGGCTTCGACCGTAGTCCAGGTTATAATCTGAATTGACATCGACCCAGCGAGTTTCTTCTTCAACAATTAACGCCGGATCAATGACAACCGCAGCGGCGATGGTATCCCAAACCAATCGAGTATAGTCAGGATTCTTTTCAAAGCTTGGCCCGTACTTTTCCTTAAACATCTTTGCAATCGGTGTCTCAACAGCCGTAACGCGATCAAAAACTTTCTTGTTGAAACGATATTTCTCACAGACATCTAATCCTACAATGAGCTGCTCGGCAAACCGGGCCCGAACAGCCATTTTAGCCGCCTCCGGGTCAAACCACCAATTAAATTCGGCTGACGGGGTTGTATTTCCCGGAGTATCAAACGCTCCCCCCATGTATACAACCCTCTTTATGAGGGGAATAATCTCCGGAGCCATTCTTATGGCTATTGCCAGGTTCGTGCAGGGACCTATCGGCATAACGGTAACTTCTCCCGGGTTTTTCTTGATAGTATCAATCAGAAAGTCCACTGCGTGCTTATTCACTGGTTTTATTGTTGGCTCGCTTCCAAATTCAGCGCGATACACGTCAAGATATGATGATGGTTCAGCTCTGCTGAAACAGCCGATATAGCTTGAGCTGTAACCAAACATCTTCCGCTCAATTTCCAAGTTTTCATATCGCCCTGCTCGAAGTGGATAACGTATCCCCAAGGCTACCGGAATGTCCGTGCGCTTAAGCACCTCAAGCTGACGAATAGCGTATGCAATCCCCTCTGAAACCCAGGTGTTCCCGGGGACTATCGTCACACCGAGCAGCTCTATGTCCGGGTGCTTTGCGAGCATCATCATCGCCACACCATCGTCATACAAGAGGACCATATCAGTATCGAGAATGACCTTCTCTTTAGCTCCGGCGACAGAGCAGTGACCTACGAGCAGCAGTGCCGCTCCAACAAGCACAATACCCATGTGTTTCATTATAAACATTGTTTTATCCCTCCTGTGAATTCTGAATCCAAGAGGTTCGGGAACATACATGAACTGAGATTTCCCATTTTCACCACTTAGCAATCCATCCTGGCGGACTAAGTTTTCTAATTGTAGAATGTTACCAAATAATCTTAAAATTGCAACCGCAGCTTTTTTTCATTACCTAAACCAGCCCACATAAGCCGACAATAGCCCCTCAGAGACCATTTAAACGACGAACTCATTCTTTGAAGTGGTATCCATACAGGAATCGGCCATTAAATCCGCTGAGAAAGCCCCTTGTAACGTTTTTTTGCAGCATACGGGTCTTGAGCTGGTTAGCTCGATGGTCAAATTGCGGAAAAAGCCTTACATACAGAAAAATCGTTATATTCAGAAAAAGCGTTACATTTGGCATCAGCGGTGGCACTTAATTATAGTCTTTACTGATTAGTTTCCCAAGGAGGGAGGTGTTATAGTGTATTTAATATACACTATCACGTAAGCCTCTGCTTTGTTCTACCCCCTCTCCTGCAAAGCAGAGGCCTTTTTCTTTCCAGCTTTTCTTTTCGCCAGTTATTGGATCTGCCAACACAGGAAGGACTATAGATATAGTTAAGCCGATAATATTCTTCTTATTCATATTTGCAATAGCCCTCTTCTTACGGATTTAATTATTGAGCAAAGAGCTGAGTGGAACGTTCTTCCATACTTTGTTGGAATCACCCGTGTAAATATTTGTATTGATGCCCGCATCGGAAACATTAATGATAGAATATCCGGAAAAATTTGCAAATTCAAAATGAGCTATGTATGGTTTCTCATCTTCAAGCAATTTTTGCCGTTGTTCCCTTGTATCAGGCTGAAATTCAGGTTCGAGTTCAACGAGTGCGCTGCAATAATTCTTAACACCTTCAAGGTGATCTTTCACTGATATTTCAGGTGAGCTGATAACACTGTTCATACTGAATTGTACAAAAGTACCTCTCGAAGTTTTTCTTGCCAGAACGACATATTTGTGCAGGTGGGCGGTCAGCAGTATCACTTTGTTTGCTCCCAGTATATTTAAGAATCTTTCGCGAACATCTTTCTCTTTCGCTCTTGAAAAGAGATGCCACGTGGACCTTGCGTTATAAGGAACTGCTGGGGGATGCATAACAACAAACAAATGGCGATGTCTGTTCTGACTTAAAGTTTTTTCCAGCCAATCAAGACTGTTATTGTGATATGCATCGAAGAACACAAATAAATCAGGCCCTTCCATAAAATAGAAAGACGCAGAATCTATCTTTTTGTTACATTCTTTTGAAAGCCATGGCAGCATAACATTGTCAAAGGCCTCCCGAGCTCCGGGGCCGGTGATATCGTGATTGCCCTTGGCTGCAATAAATGCAGTCTTGGGGATATAATTACGAACACACTTTAAGGCATCCTTGAATTGAGTCTCTTGAAGTTCGCGACTGCCACAGAGCCCCTCGGTAAAGTCTCCACCCTGGATAATCATCTTTATTTGGCCGTTACTGGATTCTATGGCAGTCTGAATTCGTTTTAGAAGATGGGGGGTATGGTTTTCCGTAATCCTGACATAGTCCTCTATCTGCCTGATATCATTTGGCTTATTGGCTTTGACCCAATCGAAGTCATGATGACTTCTTTTATCGAAATGCATGTCACCAAGATACACGAACGAATATGCGGGACCAGGTTTCTTGCCCTGAGCGTTAGCCGCCCCAAGGGCTAATATAAAAATGTGTACACACAGTATTACTCTAATCACCATAGTTTTTCTGCTGAAGAATTGCATTCTAACCTCCCAAAAATGTTAATTCTGATTTTATAATTGCTATAGAAATTTATTGATACTATCTCAAGTCAATAAGAATATTGTTTTTGTTGGTATCAAACTCTTTGAAAGTTCCATCACCCATGGGCCTGCCGCAATCACCAGCGAGAAACACGAAGGCGGTATTTTTTATACTACTAAGTTTAGGGCTTCCTCCCCTGGTTTCATAGTTTATAAACCATTGATTTACACCATAACCTCCGCCCCATGTTTCGCGCCCTGATTCTGCGTAAATCTGATTTCTTTTTACCGAAAGGCATCTCCATATTCCCTCAGTGTAATTTACAAATGTCGGGGGAGAATCGCTCTTGACGCTTCCATCTGGTACCAGGCCTGTTTCCGCCAGCCTCTCGTACCAGTGCTTTCCAACATACCGTCTTGGATCGCTTCCTCCGACGGCCGGCGGGTCGGTATCACCGAGAGGGGGTAATTGCTCTGTGTTTTGCATTGCATAATCTATAAACGCAAGGCCTATGTCTTTCAGATTGGACCTGCAAATAACTGTTTTTGCCTGTTCGCAGGCAAGGTTAAGACTCGGCAGAAGAATTGACATCAGTAATGCGATGATTGAAATTACGACAAGAAGTTCAATAATCGTAAAACCTTTTATCCTTGCCTTGTTTCCAATACGACCTGCGTTTATTTTCACAAAAACCTCTTAAAGCTCACAACAGGGAATCATAGAATAATTTGCCGAGAGGCCTCCGGGCCTCCCGGCAATTCAAGTTTTTACACTACCATATACAAAAATATGAACCAAGGCGTTTGATATGCGTATCAAACGCCCAGGTAAGCTAAAGTCGGTAGTGATCTTAGTTAATCGACCTTGAACCACTCTTCAGTCAATAAATTATCCTGCAGCCAGTTTTCTTCCAGCAATGCCATATCGGCTTCATCGACCCGGCAGTCCCCATTAAGGTCCCCTACCAAGGGTTCATAGTCCGGCAGTGACTGGGTTGCTTCACAATTATCGTTATACACGTTGATTGTGACCGTGTCCGAACCGGAGTATTCACCATCGAAGACATCCAGCTGCAAGACATACTCGCCCAGCTCTGCCAGGGTAATATTCGTATCCTCGGCAGTCGCTGTCTCTATAACAGCAGTCCCTTCATTGGGTTCACTAACCACCGTCCACTGCACAGTGTAGGGACTTATCGCACCATCGTCAGTGACGGTCGCGTCCAGATTCCCGGTCCTGAAACCCTCTTCCAGCCAGGTCACTATATCCGCGCCCGCGTCCACTTTGGGAGGCATATTGTCAGCAAAAAAACTAAAGATAGGACCATAGACCGGATCATCATCGCTGCCAATATAGGAATCGATGGCCCAATAGTACCGCGTCTTTGGTTGAGCTTGCACGACAACGGAGGTCACATTCTGGTTGTTAACAACCCGGATTACCTCCGGATCGGTAAACTGTTTCAGGGCTTGCAGGTCGTCGGTAAAGTAAACGTCAACAGACACCGGCTGACCGGGCACAGACGGTTCGGGCAAAGTCCAGCTCAGCTCCACCTCGCCGGGTGATACTGAACTACCATCGACCGGATTCGGATAAAGCAGTGAGATAGCCGTCAACGTAGTTTTGCCTTCATTCGTGACATTATAATCCAGGCGCAGCGTGCCTTTACCGTCATAGGCGGTAATCCAGCCGTCGTCGATATAGGTTTGAATTGTTGTGGTATCATCGCCGGCAAGGATCAGTGTGCCTAAGGTAATATCCATTGAGCCGGAGGCGGAGGTCATACGGAGATCGGATGCATTGATAGTGCCGCCGAGGAGGCTCACCGTGCCGGTGCCGGTCTGGCCGGGTATCACCAGGTTGCCACTTAGCTCGATAGTACCGCCTGTCATATTGAGCGTACCGATGCCACTCCAGCCGATCTGCAATCCCCCGGTGGAAAATAAGCCGCCGCTCATATTCAGGATGCCGTGGCCGATGGAATTATCAACACCGATGTAGGCCCCATCTGCCGTAAGTGAACCACCGCTAATATCCAGGTTTGTGGTGAAGCTGGAATTGCCGACCCTCAGTGTAGAGCATTGGGCGGTAATACCATCCTGAATCTCGCAATGTGTGTCCTCCGGATCATCGATTGAAACGCTATCGGCGATGGTCGGGATGGTATCGGGACTCCAGTTGGTTGTTGTGCTCCAGAGATGGTCGGTCCCGCCGTCGTCCCAGAATATAATCGCCGAGGCACTGTCGAACAGAACCAGCGGCAGGACAAAAGAAATCAAACATGTCATTTTCTTAAACATTCTATTTCTCCTTCAAAATCGTTGTGAGTTTTCGTAACAAGGGAAATTAGAAATAACAATTTTCCAGACATGACAGCCCTCCTTCAAACAATAAGGTTAAAATTATGGTTTTTGTGCTTTGGCCACACACCAAAACACCGTTGTCCTCGACAAGCAACCAGCCCTTTACCTATGCTTGTCTCAAAAAAACTTCAAACAAAACATACCAAAATGATTGTTGGTTTCCTCATAGATCTACCCTCGTATAGTTAAGTCAAAGAATATGATCGACCTATCACAATACGGTCTATTCATATCCAATATGATTTACCCCTGATTGGGCGTCCCTTAGAACATTATTAGAAGACAATACTCCTAAAATATTAATGATACCTGAAACGGTATATTATTGCAACCAAAAACTGCACAGCAACCAACTGGCCGGCTGGGAGAGGAAAATTGTGTCCAGACAAAATTACTAATCCTGCTGTGTCGAAGCCCAAAAAAACTCGCTTGTTTTAGAACTAATAATGCCGTTCTTGAAATGTGATATGGTTTCATTCTAATGGTCACTTTTAGCTGAATTTCAGCCGTCCAAAGTTGACAGATGTGGGCTACAGTGTTACACTCTTCAGTGATGCTATGCGGCCGGAAGCGACCGCAGGATTGTGCAGGAAAGTGTTTACCCGTCTTAGCTCGCTTGGCGGTGCCGAGACGCGAAAGGCAGTCTGTCTTCGACAATTGGGTGAGGACCCAATCTTCGGGAAGCCCGTATAGACAAGGCTGCAAATCCTCAAACAGTATTGTTCCACTAAGCTTGGATTAGTGGCGCATTATGGAGAAAGATTTCAGGTGATCTTATGGCCAAAACTGTGAATCGCCGTGGATTCATAAAGAGGTCTTTAGCGACCTCAGCCGGCCTAACATTGGCTACAAGTCATGAGGAACGGGCGCTTTTGGCTAAGCCGACCCGTCTTGGCTCGCTTGGCGGAGCCAAGACGCGACAGGCCGATAGGAAAACTGATGAACAAGTGGTAGCCCGACAGCAGAGAGCTCATCTCGATATGCCGATGGGCAAGATTAGACATGTCGAGATCAGCCGTCTGATTTGCGGCGGTAATTTAATCATCGGGAGCGCTCACGATCGTGACTTGATTTACGTTGCCTCGTTAATGAGGCACTACTTCACCGACCGCAAGATCATTGAGACATGGCAGTTATGCGAAGAGTGTGGTATCAACACGATGATAGGCCCCGTCAACAGTCCCTACGCGTTCGGTGAGGATCCTACTATTCGAGTGTATAACCGTTATCGCAATGAGTGGGGCGGAAAGATTAAGTGGATTGCCCAGACTTATCCCAAGACTGGCGACCTTACCGGCTCGATTCAAACGGCAATTGACAACGGTGCAATCGGTGCCTTTATACATGGTGGTATAGGTGACAATTGTGTCAGGTATAACAGGGTGGATCTGTTGGCCAAAGCCATTGAGTTCATCAGGAAAAATGGGCTCATTGCCGGCTGTGCTTGCCATTGTCTTGAAGTGCCAATGGCCCTGGAAAAGGCGGGTGTCGATGTGGATTTCTATATGAAGACGCTGCACAGCGGTAACTATTGGTCGGTCACTCCAGAAGCCGAACGTCCCGAGCGTGGCCTCCCGCCCCACGACAATATGTGGTGTACCAAGCCCGAGGAAACAATCGAGTTCATGAGAACCGTCAAGAAGCCGTGGATTGCCTTCAAGGTTTTGGCTGCCGGGGCCATCCATCCGCGAGAGGGCTTCAGATTCGCCTTTGAAAACGGAGCGGATTTTATCAATGTGGGCATGTTTGACTTTCAAATCAGAGAAGATGCAATCATTGCGAAGGATATATTATCGGGAAAAATAAACAGAAAGCGTCCCTGGAGAGCGTGACGGGAATCTATCATATAGACTTGTGAAGCTCAGCAGTATTCTCCGGGGTAATAACTTGCCGACATGCCCGTATTCATCCGGTGACTGCTTTACCTGCGTTTGGGGACAGTTTCAAGCGGAGCTATATATTATCTCATGTAAGGCTGTCCTGAGAGACGTAAGGGATTGTTTGGGGCCCTTCAGGCAGAACACAAATGGAGGCATCTTGTCCGTATTTGTGCAGCAGCTTTTCGATGGTTTCTTCTACCCTTGAGCACGGTTTGAGAAAGGCACGCTCAATTTGCTCATCACTGAGATTGTGGCTGTGGAAATACACATCCGCCTTCTGACAGATTAAACCATGGAGCTGCGCTTGCCACATATCCTGCCTCACGAAATCCTCTTGGCGAACTGTTCTCAGGAGAGAATCATGGCTCTCGGCCTCACACAATAACTTAACATACTCTCCGTGGTCTGGGATTCCATCCCAGCAGTCGGCAACAGCTATTATAGCTCCACCTTTCTTGACAACCTGGGCGGCTGCACTCATACCCTTAATAGACTGATACAGATTCAAGTCCAGTGGATATCCTGAATTGCTGGTAACAACTATGTCATACGGTTTTCTTACGGCAACCATTGCGTTTTTCTTAACATAAGCACAACCCTGCTCATGCGCTTTGCGAAAGTCTCCGGCAAAGACGCCTGTGATCTTCTTGTCTCTGTTGAGCGTCACGTTCAATAGAAAACTCGGCGGCGCCAGTGACGCGGCTTGTTGTATCTCTTCCCATAATGGGTTGCCATACGTCACACCCCACGTCGCCTTCGGGTGGTCTATATTATTCACGCTATGGTTTCTAAGTATGCTCTCCAGCAAAGCCAGCCCGGGCATTACGGCTTTACCGCCACCCGAAAAACCGGCGAATAGATGCGGCTCTATGAAACCGGTCAGAATTCGAGTATCACAGTCCAGATACTCCTTATGGAGCCAGATTTCATTGCCGCTCTTGGTCGTCCCAACGGACTTATGTGAGCTGCGATCCTTGGCGTTATTCTGGATAATCCGATATCTGCTCAAGACCTCGTCTCCAAGCATCTCCTGAAGCTCCGCTTCCGTATTGGGCCTATGAGTACCCGTGGCGTTGAAGAACAATATCTGCTCGTCGGGAATACTGCGAAGCTCCCGCAGCAGAATCGGCAAAATGAGCTTGTAGGGTGTTGGACGAGTGATGTCGTTGACTACAATACCAACAGTATCCGTTTGTTTGGCTAAGTCTCGCAGGGGCTTTGAGTCTATGGGTCTAAGTAAAGCATCTTCTATTGCCCCGGCTTGGTCTGACAGCCCTTCCCTGTACCTGGGCTGAACGACAATGACATTCAGATGGTTCGGTAGGGTAATATCCAGACCTTCCTTGCCATAATCTAACTTTATTTTCACAGCCGTAGATTCCTATTTTACGTTCTTAATCAGCGTAAGGTTTCCATCTCGTGCAGCCTCCAATATCGGCCCCATATAGTCGTCTATCATCTGGCTTCTGAGCGGCACAGGCATATTCTGGAGCTTCATCTTAAGCTGCGGATTTTTGGCAGCGGCCAGCGCCCGGTCAATATGCTTATGGCCGAATCCCTCAACTTCACTTAGGCGCGTGGGACAGTCAATCCTTTGAGCCAGCTCAAACATAGCCTCGGCCACAGCGACTCCGAGGTCCCTTCCTTTTAGGGATTCAATATCGGCCCCTGTAAGCCCCGCCTCCTGATAGATTTTACCGACAATGCGCAATGGCTGTTCAATGGCCGGAGCGAAAAAAACGGTGTAGTACGGATTCATAATAGCACAGGCCCGACCGTGTGGCAGTATGTCCACCAAAGAGAAACTGGTCAGGTGTCCCCCGTTGGTTCCGCCTATCATAATGGAATATCCGCCCAGGTCTGTGGCCAGGCAGAGGGCTTCCCGCGACTCTTTGTCCTTCGGGTTGTCGATTGCCCGCGGCAGGTAATTGGCTGCCAGACGAATACAGACGCCGGCGATTTCTTCGACCTTTTTGTAGTAAGGTTTGCCGATAGCTCCGTAAAGGACCTCCAGCGAGTGTGAGATACCGTCGAGCGCTCCGTCGGCGGTCAGGCCCGGCGGTGTACTGTACGTCACCTCGTGGTCGAAGACCGCAAGAGCAGGAACAATTGCATTATCCACAATCAGCTTCTTCTGGCCTGTTGAAACTTCTGTAATATTCGAGTACTTGGTCAGGTGGGCTGACGAACTGGCAGCTGTCTGAATAGCCAAATGCGTAGTCAGGGATATGCTCTTATCCTGCAAGGCTTTGGTGACGAGTCCCGTTCCAAAATACTCGTCAATCTCACCATCGAGAGTGCGGAGGACTTCAGCGGCCTTTGCAGCATCGATTGTGCTGCCGCCACCGAAGCTGAGTACCACATCCGCCTCAGACTCCTTCAGGTGGCCGGTAATTCGAAACAGGTCTTCCCGCGGACAATTAGGCCTGGCACCTCTGATTTCTGTTGCAAGCTCGACTCCTGATTCGGCCAGCGAGTTGCGTATGACTCCTACATAATCATCGCTGCCGCCAAATGTGTCACGAATTAGTGCTGCTTTCCTCCCCGTGGCGGCAACTTCTTTACCTACTCCTGGGAGGACACCCGGGCCGAACAGATACGAGTCCCCTTTGAACTCGTGCAACAAAGCCCGTGCTTTCTCAAAATCGGTCATTTTTTAGCTCTCCTCTACTTACATCGCAAGCCTGATTTTGGCAAACGTTCGTAACGCCTAAACCTTCTGTTGGACATTTGGTCAATTCATTTCGAGTCCACCGTCCACATTCAGCGTCTGCCCGGTCATGTAGTCGGAATCCGGCGAACATAGAAAAGCAACAACGCTGGCCACATCTTCGGGGCTGCCGGCTCTTTTCAATGGAGTTCGTTCAATGAATGATTTTATCGACTCTCCCGGAGCGAGACCGGATACACGTCCCCGGTCTCGGTCGATCTGTTCCCACATTGGTGTGGGAATAACGCCGGGACACACGGCATTGACATTGATATTATAACGGGCAAAGGCCAGAGCGGCGGACTGTGTGATGCTGATAATGGCGGCTTTGCTCGCTGCGTACGGCACTTGTGCGGCTCTGCCGTGCCGGCCGGAGATTGAGGAAAAGTTCACAACCTTCCCATAGCTGTGATCTGCGTGCCCTGTTGTTATGATTTCCTCCGGCACTTGCCTTATCATCTGGCGGCCGACAGCCTGAACGCAGAAGGTCGTCCCTTTCAGGTTAGTATCAACAACGTGGTCCCATTGCTGCTCGGTAAGCTCCAGAAAAAGGCCCGTTTGTGCCACGCCGGCAGCATTTACGAGAATATCGATTCTACCGAATTCAACCACAGCATTATCAACCATCGGCTGAATTTCAGCAATTTTGGCGACATCGATGGAATAAGATAATACACGGCGATTGAGCGCTCGGATTTCCTCAGCGGTCCGTTCGGCAGTCTGCGTATTGATATCCACAACAACCACGTTTGCACCTTCTTCGGCCAGGCGCAACGCCACAGCCTTGCCGATTCCCTGCCCGGCACCGGTAACAATCGCTATTTTTTCACCTAATCGCTGCTCCATAGCGTCGTATCCTCCGAAAGGAATCCTTCGGACTATTTACACCATATCATACGAAAAGCAAACCAGTTTCTCAAAACATCTCTATGTTTCTCGGGAGTTATGTTCATGTGCGGTTGAAGACGTCTGCCGCCACTTCGCACAGGTAGCTGCAAATTCGCCTTTGATATTCACGATAGAAATCTGCAGGCATATCATAGAACTTCTCGCGGTGAACGAACTGTCCTTTCCGGTCACGCTTGCCCACCGAGGCAAAGTTGTAGTAGTGGAAAACTGCGTGGTCGGGTGAACATTCACGATTGTCACTGGCCTTATGCCGGCGTAAGCATTCCGCGGCAAAATCGGAGCCGGCTGCCGCCTCGCGGCGCGCGTAGTTCAGCGTATCATCCCACCAGAAACGGAACCTCTCGGGTTCAACATCCTTCATCGTTTCGGCGAAGATCACCTGCAGGACAGGAGACACCTTAAAATGGATATGGCCTTGCGTAGCACGGCCGACGGCCTGTCGAGTCGCCGATTTGAGATCGTCACCCGAATGACAATCCAGCATAAACCCGAACTCACGAGAGATATCGCAAAGCCCCCGGATGCGCTTCTCCAGGCCGACAAGGCCGTCTTGCCCTCTGTAGTCCAGCCCCTTTTCTATTCCAAAATTTGGCGCGATGTGTGTCACCGGTATTCCTCGCCTTTGTAGCTCGAGCATGAGGAACATAAGTTCAATCTCCGAGGTCAGACAGGTAAATGCGTCTATGCCGGACGGTGTCTCATCGATGCTAATTTCGAGGTCGAAAGGGACTTCATTCCTTATGGTCCTGATATGATTGGATAGCCCCTCGACTGCGTTCAGGGCGGACCAGTACTTGCCTATCAGCCGTCCGGCAGCTGCCTTTTCCAGCTTGTACGGTCGTCCAGCGAAGAACCGCTTGTCGGTATGATAAGAAACGACTTCGTTTTGCTGCTTCGGCTGACGAATATGATTGGCCAGATACTCTTGGGCTGTAATTTCCGAGCTAATGTTCATCGCTCCGTAGTCTAAGAGGTCGGATACGTCCAGGGTGAAAAAAGTGTAATGACGAGCTGCCTCTATCACGCGTTTGGCGCGAATCATATCATCAGCACCATGCCTCACGGTTATGTGGTCTGCATCGGCACCGAACGCCGGGGACGAATCGGCCTTGAGGGCTTCCAGCACGCCAGCCACCCAGAGCCCCTCGAAAGTACTGCCGGTGTGCCCTTCTTCGACCCTTCCAAAATTGGCTAAGTAATTAAGGCGTGGCCGTTGCCTGGTTAGTATTTCCTCAAGCAGGTTGACCTCTCGGACTGAGTTCTGAATCGGGTTGGCGCGGAAATCGCATTTGTTCATTGCCTGCCACACCCCGGGCCAGGCGGCAGTTGACATTCTCGAACCAACGCCCAATCGTGGTATAGCGCCGAGCGCTTTAGGGCCTTTGTCCGGTCTTATTAGAGAGACATAGCGGTCAATGGTGGCAGCATCTGTCCGGTACACAGCCAGGCGGGTCCCGTCCTTAAGGGCTCTGGTGCCAATCGGTTCTCCCAAGGGGATATCCTTATCATTGGTTCCAAGCTCGACGAATACGTGCTGACCATCAGTGAGTCCGGCAAGGAAAAAAACGCTTGTTCGATATTTAGCACAAGAGCCGGCATACACAATACAACTTTCATCAATGGGCAATGGGTGGCCTTGCCTTATCGCCTTTGCCACCAAGTTCCAGTGGGATTCGTTAACGGCAGAGACTGTGCTCCACGCGCTTGCGGGTTCCCAGGTCGCTGTGTCCAATACCGCAGGATTCTTCCTCGGATCTATTTCTATTTTCTCGAATCTCATTTCTTCTCTGCGGATATAGGCGAACTGGCCTGTGACGCATTGAGTTTTGAGTATAGTAGCCAATACGGTCTGCGGCGTCAACTATTTGAGTCAAACACTGTTATCGCGATGTGCCGGCAGATCAGCACCTTATTCTGAAGTAAGTAGCTCAATTTTGACACCTATTATGGTTCAAATCCCTGTAAGTACATATAGAACCTAAAAAAGAGTTGCTCAAAACGTGAGCATACACTATAAATCTCACCAAGGTAAAGTTCGTCGAGTACGGGAATTAGTAAATAGTGAGCATTGAGTGGTGAGTATCCAAATTGTCGATTGGCCAATTAACCACTCACAAATTAACCAATTAGCCACGACGTCGGACAGTGACATGCCAATAGAGACTGAGTCAAAAGCTAACAATGCTTATGACGGCGAGCAATCCTCACTTTCAGATGCTTCACTCATAAGGGAACCGCCCCGAACGCTGGGGGCGACGCTTCTTCGGCTTGGTCCCGGTATGATAATCGCCGGCTCGATAGTCGGGTCGGGCGAGTTGATTGCCACCACCAAAGCCGGTGCCGAGGCAGAGTTCTGGCTGCTGTGGCTCATTATCATCGGTTGCGTTATCAAGGTCTCCACGCAGATAGAGTTTGGCCGATACACCATCACGTGGAGCCAAACGCCTTTGAAAGCGCTGGACAGCGTGCCGGGGCCGCGAGTAAAAGTGAACTGGTTAGTGTGGTACTGGGCGATTATGATACTGCTGGTGGTCTCCCAACAAGGTGGTATCGTAGGTGGTGTCGGACAGACCCTGGCCATCAGTCAGCCGCTAACGAGCTATGGCAGACAGTACAATCACCTGCAGAATGAGCTGGTCAGGGCTAAGGTTGATTTGAAGGTGGCACAGGCGCAGAGTGCCGAGAGTGTTGCGATAAATGAGCTGCAGCAGAGGATCACCTCATTAACTTCTGAAACCGCAGAGCTTAGAGAGCCGACGGACGCGTATCTCTGGGCCACGATACTGGCAATTGCAACATCTGTGCTGTTGTTCGTTGGCCGATATGGACTGATCCAGTTTGTTGCAACTATATTAGTCGTGACATTCACAATCGTGACGATAATAACGCTGATAGTGTTGCAGACAAAACCGGAATGGGCGGTAACTGGCGGCGACCTGGCCAGCGGGCTGAGTTTCCGTCTGCCGCCTGCTGCCGAAGGCACGGACACCAAACCAATCGCCACGGCGCTGGCGGCATTCGGCATAATTGGCGTCGGCGCTCTGGAACTGATAATGTACCCATATTGGTGTCTGGAAAAGGGCTATGCTAAGTTCACAGGTCCAAGAGAAGGCACGGCGCAATGGATAAAGCGAGCTCGCGGCTGGCTGCATGTACTGCACATCGACGCGTGGACGTCGATGGTAGTCTATACCTTAGCGACGGTTGCCTTCTACCTGCTCGGAGCAGCCGTGCTTGCCAGAACGGGGCTTAATCCGGCGGGAAAGCATATGGTGCGTACGCTGGCTGCGATGTACGTGCCTGTCTTCGGCCCTTGGGCCGACGGGGTATTCCTTTCAGGGGCTTTCGCGGTATTGTATTCCACGTTCTTTGTCGCTGCAGCGGGAAGCGCCCGCATGGTCGCCGATGCGCTGGGCTTGTTCGGAATTACTGATGGCTCCGAACAGGCGCGGTCGAGGTGGACGCGCATCATTTGTGTCATATGGCCACTGGTCGCACTGGTGTTGTATATAGGTGTGCGTGCCCCGACGAAAATGGTCCTGGCAAGCGGAACCGCTCAGGCAATTATGCTGCCGATGCTGGGAGCTGCGGCTTTGTATTTTCGTTATCGACGGAGCGACGAGGACCTTCGGCCAGGCCTGCTATGGGATGTAATGCTATGGCTCTCGCTTGCAGGTTTTGCCGTTATCGGCGGTTGGTCGCTGGTCAACACTTTCTGCAGATAGAAGGGTGATGTGTGACATCTCAAACGTTTGCGAGCGAACACCTTTGCTCAATGGGAAAAGCGGCGACACGACTGTCCACCGGGGCCCTGAGTATGGCCAAATAGCAGAGTCTGTCGGCGTTTTGTAACTGCCGTGCTTGTCCTTTTGTCGATTAAGTTTGTCCTGCATACGGGACATTAATCATAAAAATCGCAAATCAAGCGCTTGACTGTGACGGTATATCATCTAAAATCAGCAACATATAAAATAAACGGAACAAATGAAGCGCAACCTGAATGCTCTGGAATGTGTCAAGGTGCAAAGTGACGAATAGTTAGCCGAACAAAGGAAGGATTGATTTATGGATTTGAATGGCAAGATAGTCTTAGTCGCAGGTGGAGCGGGAGGCATAGGATTAGGAATCGCCAAGGCCCTTGCGGCTGAAGGCTGCAGAGTCGCACTTGCAGATGTCAATGAAGAAGCCCTAATAAGCGCTGTCAAAGCTAAAGGCGCCGACTCCGAATTTCTCTGGCGGGCCTGTGACATCACTCAGCGTGAGCAGGTCTCGCAGCTATTTCAATGGCTTGGTGACGAGCTTGGCCCTATCGACATACTCGTAAATAGTGCTGGTATCAATGTCGGGAGTCGGATGATGTCCAATATTGACCCGGCAGAATTCGACCGCGTCATGGAGATTAATACAACAGGGACATTCAATTGTATTTATGCTGCACTTCCGGTTATGCGTCAGAGAGGTTCTGGACTTATCGTAAATATTGTATCTCTGGCGGGCAAACGCGTGATGCTTTTGGCGGGTCTGCCGTACTGCGTCTCGAAGTTTGCCACGAGTGCTCTTGGGACTTTTGTCAACCTGGAGGAATGCGGAAACGGCATCAAGGTAACGAACATCTATCCGGGTGAGACAAACACCCCGATTATAGATAAGCGTCCCTCGCCGCCGCCGCCCGAAAAACGCGCGAAGATGCTCCAGCCGGAGGACATTGCCGCCTGTGTGGTGACAGTCGCCAAGCTGCCGCCTCGTGCAGTCGTTC
>Ga0209427_10003705_pt1 | contig 17863 bp, 14 predicted proteins | sample DeeMarSWOR136_30_FD_187465 | JGI IMG/M metagenome (GOLD analysis project Ga0209427, IMG submission 187465) | Marine sediment microbial communities from White Oak River estuary, North Carolina - WOR-1-36_30 (SPAdes) (version 2) | ecosystem: Environmental > Aquatic > Marine > Intertidal zone >...
TATTCCCGAAACTGGCAGAAGAGGGAAAACTTTTCGGTCATGAATTCAAAGAAATCTGGATCGACATCGGAAAACCAGAAGATTACCTGAAAGCAAACAGGCTTCTGCTTGACGCTGAACCAAAAAAACGACAGCTAGCAAAAGATGCTAAAATAGGCGAGGGAACAGAGTTCAACGACCCTGTTTTAGTTGACGCAGGAGTTAACATCGGACAAAACTCAAAACTAGGACCCTACACAATCATTGGAAGAGATGCGGTTCTGGGCAGAAACGTCAATTTAGAAAACTCTGTGATTTTCCCAGATGCAACCATCTCAGATAATGCCTCAGTAAGGGGATCAATTATCGGAGAAGGCGCCACAATAGGCAAAGGCACAATAATCAACGAAGGATGCGTAATCGGCGACTACGTAACCATCAGAGACAACATCACTCTATCAAAAAACGTCACCGTCTGCCACTCCAAAGAAATCAAAGAGAACGTTTCAGAATCCACGCACATAATATAAACTGGACAGATAAAAAGTAGCCAGAAAACTTTACATCTTCCTGTAAACTTCAGCCGATAAATTTATCCGCCTATTTAATCTGCTTGCAACAAAAATGTTCGGCACCTATTAATAACACAGCAACGCAATGAAGTGGAGGAGAAAAAATGTCCAGAATCATGAAGCTTGCAGGCAAAGACTTAGAATCACCGGAAAAGCCGCGAGAATACACCATCTGTGTTGTAGGCTGCGGAAGAACCGGCTTAGTCACAGCTTGCCTTTTCGCCGAAGCAGGCTTCAACGTTGTTGCAGTTGATTCTAGCAGTCACACAGTCCACCAATTGCAGAAAGGCAAATCTCCTATCACCGAATCCACTATCCGCAAGTTCATAGAGGAACATATAAAAAATAGCAGATTTAGAGCAACAACCAACCTCAGAAAATCGGTCTCAGAAAGCGACATCATAATAATGGACATCCCAGCGTCTCTTGACAAAAAGAAGAAACCTGACTATTCACGGCTAGAAAAGATATGCAGAGACATCGGCATGAGCCTAAACACAGGGTCCTTGATCATCTTCCAGAACACCATGGGTCCAGGCGTGACCGAAACCATGGCAAAAGAAACTCTTGAAAACGCCTCCGGATTAGAGGCTGGAACAGACTTCGGTCTGGCATATTCCTCAACTCTTAGCAATTCAACGCATCCCTCCAAAGATGTATCTAACGGCACAAAAGTTGTTGCCGGTATCACCAAACGAAGCTTAAAAGTTGCGTGCCTCATTCTAGAAACAATCACGAAGGGAGAAATCGTTCGGGTAAAAGAGATAAAGACAGCAGAAGCTGTGAAGTTGCTGGAAGAATCATACAAAGATGTTAACATTGCCTTCGCAAACGAGTTTGCACAGTTTTGCGAAAATGCTGGAATAGACTTTGTTAAAGTGCTGAACATCATTAATCCGCTAAAGTTTTCAAGAATGGCTGGATTACATAAATCAAGAGATTCGTATTTTCTGGTTGAAGAGGCAGAAGCGGTAGATGTTAAGCTTCGCATGTTGTCTTTGGCCACAAAAATAAACGATGAGACACTGGATCATGCAACACATCTGCTAAGGGATGCTCTGCGATCGTGCCAAAAGACTCTAAGGAGAGCAAAAATTTCAGTCCTCGGCATCTCTTCTCTCCCAAACAGGAAGAGAACAGCCAATTCTGCTACAAAGAAACTTGTGAACCAGCTGAAAAAGAGGGGCGTATCTGTCAAAGTTTATGACCCTTATTTTTCTCATAAGGAACTCTTGAGTATGGGCTATACCGCTGAATCAAGTTTATCGAAGACTGTTGAGGGAGCAGACTGCTTAGTTGTTGCAGTGGCGCATGATCGTTTCAGACGATTAAATCTGCGGAGAATCCAGATTTTGATGCGACAACCCGCAGCCATAGTGGATATGGGGCAAGTTGTTGATCCTGTTAAGGCAGAGCGGGCGGGCTTTGTGTATCGTGGATTCGGAAGAGGCGTTTGGACAAAATAAAGAAAGGAATTTGCTGATAACAGCTTTTTCATGGGCAATGCTTAAGTCTTTAAGGTTACAGATGCAGTTTAAACAGGTTAAGAAAATCCTAATCAGAGAATGCAGTAACCGAGGCAATAAAAATGGCTATCCTAAATTTCTTAACTTTCATATCGGTTGTCACAACTCTTCTCACTACCCGTCTAGTAGCTAGTTTCTTTGATTTTCTGTTCATGGATATCGATGAATTGATTCTTGCTGGGCTAATCCTACTGTTGAGTTTCGTTCTAACCCTGTTTCTCACAAAAAGATGGATCAGATCAGCTAAAGCAGCAAAACTTGTAGGAAAGGACATGAACAAGCATGGCTATCCTTCCACTCCAAGATCAGGAGGATTAGCTGTCGCAGTAGTCATCTGTTTCTCTCTGCTGATCTACATCTTCCTAAAAACCTTCTCCCTCGTCGGAAGCCCATCAACAAATGTGGTTGAGGCATTCGCCATTTCAGCCACAGTCTTGCTGGCGGGGTTCATAGGGTTCATTGACGACGTTTTAGGGTGGAAAGAAGGACTGAGCCAACTTCAGAAGGTCCTACTCACAGTTCCTATAGCTCTTCCCTTGACCGTTATGAATGTCGATCAATCAGTTATGCTGCTCCCATTTCTAGGCAATGTTGATCTAGGGTTGCTCTATCCCTTGTTGATTGTTCCATTGGGCGTAATCGGTTCCACAAATGGATTCAACCTTCTCGCCGGATATAACGGACTGGAGGCAGGTATGGGTCTAGTAATTTTCGCCGTCTTCGGTTTCACAGGCATGCTTGTTGGAAGATTGTGGATCGCGTTGATAGCATTCATTGTCTGTGCGTGTCTGCTGGCGTTTCTGGTTTTTAATTGGTTCCCTGCAAAGGTTTTTCCCGGCAACTCCTTCACGTATGCTATTGGAGCCCTAATCGCCACCCTGGCTATTCTGGGAAACATGGAAAGAATCGCTGTTTGGCTCTTTATCCCCTACTTCATAGAAATCCTGCTGTACTTCAGAGCCAGAGTCATCGATAAGATGGGGGATGTTCAAGCTTTCGCAAAACCCAACGAAGACGGCTCGTTAGAGATGCCTTACAAAAAAATTTATGATACAACCCATTTTGCCATCTGGTTCCTGAAAAGAGTGAAAGGAAAAGTGTACGAAAGAGATGTTGTGCTCTTTCTCATAGCTGTTCAAGCTTTAATTGCAATCTCCGGGGTAATATTACTGCTCTAAACTTCTATAAGAGAAACAGCGCTTCAGCATATTTTTGTGTATAACAGTGAAACGGAAGGGTTTAATAACATGACATATGTCATATTTTAGTATATGAGCCACCAGAATCGAGAGGAAAACTGAATGAGAAAGAGATTTTTGAAAACATCACTTCTGGCAATAACTCTTGAGTTGGTATTGTTCAGTTTTTTGGGCCCCGTTGGGGGCGCTGAAGTTTCTGATACCACTAATGATGCTGCAGCACCTAAATCAGAGTGGAGATTACTAGTGGATGGGGCAGTTTATCAACCTCTTAATCTAACCCTCAGCGAGCTTGCTACCATGCCGACAACCACGGTAAATGCTGATCTTTACTGTTACAGTAGTCTTGTCTCCGCTGGTAATTGGGTTGGAGTGAGACTTGGACTCATACTTGAAGAGGCAGAATTACACAATGTGACGAACAGTGTTACGTTTATTGCATCCGATGGATATGCAACTTCTCTTGATATGCGAACGGCTATGCGGAAAGATGTGATTCTAGCCTACGAATTAAACAACCAGCCCCTGCTTGAGGTTCTGCGTTTGGTTCTTCCTTTAGCGAATGGTGATCAATGGATAGCGATGATAACTCACATCAATATCAGCACGGTTCCAGCTTCAATTCCAGATATAAACGCGTTTCGTCCTCCAAAGTTCCCACAACCATCTGCAACGCCACAGCCAATAGATCCATCACAACCGAATAATCAATCGTCTACCCCACAAGTTATTCCACCCTCACCACAATCAGGTAATTCGTCAATACAGCAGGAGTTCCCGAGTTCAAATCTTCAGATGAAATATGATTATGTAATGTTAACTGTAATGGTGATGGTAATAGCTGTAGCAGCAGCCTACCTGATCCTGAAACGTAAAAAAATAAAAAGGTAGGAAGCACCCAATGGGTTGTGGTGAAAGAAATGACTCCATCTCAACCAAAGGCAAGATTCCATGTGCGCATAAATGAACAGGACTATCTGAATTTAGCCGTATGGTCTGGAAAAGCTGACCCATCAGCAGAAGTTATCACAATTCAGCTTAGCCGAAGGGACGGAGATAACTGGGAAACGGTTGCACGATTAGCAGTTTACAGGACACCAGATGGAACCTACTCTAAACTTCCTGAACGTCAAGAATGACAACAGAAAATAAACTGTTTTTCTTTTTTCAACAATAACTTTAGGTTAGAGTAAATCTGGGTTGTGTTAAGTCTCCTTTCCAAGGTTGAAGGGTTTTCCCTCAAGCAGTATTGTCTTCGGGAATTTTTGTTTCCATTTTCGCAGAAAGGGCAGTTCATCTTTTTCTTCTCGCAGTTCGTCGGGTAACATTTCAGGGATTTCGTCTCGGATGGGATACCACCGCGAGCATTTGGGACAGATTATTACGCCTTCTATAATCTCCTCATTTTCCTCAAAAACATGGAGTTCCAAGGGATAATGTTTGTCGATTGGACAGGCAAGGATATCCATTAACTTCTTTTTGATAGTCAGTCCCTCCAGATCGTTAGTATTGTTTAATCTGGAAGGCTATATAAGATTCGCCTAAGCTAGTTTTTCATGTGGATGTCAAGAACCACTTGGTACCATCGAGGTCCAATTGGTCTGACGATTCGCCCAAAATCTACCTCAAAGTTACTGCATAGCCTACACATTTTTTCTGACACTCTCGTCTCGGCTTTTTCTACGGGATCTTCATTCTTGTTCGCATGTTCAAAGCCGTAATAGTGAATCCATCCTCCCGCAGGCTTTAACGCCAAACGTGCATAATCGAGATACTCGTAGGCTCTTTCAGGTAGTGGCATAAGAACTCTGTCAGCAACATTCTGCAGCTCCTTCTCTATCACCTTTTTTGCGTCTCCTTGAATGGGAATAACCAGTGTTTCAACCCTGTTGAGTCTGATGTTTTCGTGAAGATACTGAATTGCAGATGGATTGGCGTCTACTGAATAGACTTTCAGGGGCTCTGAATGTTTCGCGATGGATATGGAGTAGCAGCCTACGCCAGCGAACATATTCAAAATAACTTCTCCAGGTTGAATCAGCTCCGCAATTCTCATTCGCTCATAGGAGAGTCTGGGCGAAAAATAGGCTTTCCTTAAGTCCGTTTTGTAGATGCAGCCATGCTCCTTGTAATGTGTCTCTGTTGTTTTTTTGCCTAAAATATACTCCAAGCGTCGTAGCCGATAATCGCCTGAGACTGAACTGGATTGGCGCCATACTGACTTCACTTCTTTGTATATGCTCATTATGGCTTCGGCGATGAGTCTACTGTGATGTTGGAGGGGTTCTGGAACTCGGATGATGGCGATGTCGCCGATTATGTCGTAGGTTTTGTATATCTGCTTTAGTTGTTTGGGTTCAAGTTTGTCGGCGAGAACGGTTTTCAGGTTTCTTTTCAGTTAGATCATTCTCCAGCAGCCATGAAACGGATGAGGCTATGCAGGGTCTTTGGGTTTGTATTTTCCTCTTCCCTTATATTTGCCAGTATATCGTCTGCTCTTAATCCTTTTTCGAATGGCTTTTTCCTCAGCTTTTTCCTCATCCATTATGCTTCCTCCCCCTTTTCCCATAAAATTCAGCTTTCATTAAGGCATATAAACACCAAGTCACTGCAACGCATGCTCGAAATTGTCAAATCACAAATGTGCTCTTGCGTCACTTCACTAATGACCTCAATCAGCTGTTTTAAGGTTCGGGTTCCGTTTCTTGCTAAGCATCAGCAAAATACATCCCAATCCTATAAATCCATTAACAATTGATAACAGAGCCACGAGCACGTCAAGTGTGGGAGTCACAGTCAAGCTGAGTAGGGGAACAACAAAAACATTGTAAATATATGGAAACAGGAGAGAAATTGGCATGCTTAGCCCAACTGGAAACTCGAAAAGGAACGAAGGCAGGGAGATCAACTCTATTGTGCTCTTGAACTCTCGAATCTTTGCCTTATCGATATCTTCGAAATCCCAACTTCGAACAACATCATATTTGCCGATTTCCTCTTTACGTACTAAAATGAAACGCAATGCTTCTCCTTCTCTATGTTTGATCAGCACGTAACCCGTTAATTTTGATGCCACATCCTCAGGGCTTTCAGCTATGAAATCAATTACTTTGAACCGGAGTGCTTCTTCTGCATGTAAATTAAGATTTTCCGTGACAAAAAGCTCTGCAGCGGTTTCATTTCTTGAATGGAGCCATGCATGGCTTCTCATAAGTCCAGTTAAGTAGTTGACATATTTTGTTTCAGTTATAGGTTCACCGGTAGCACTAACTGGTTGACAAGACCCTATTTGAGAACCAGATTTCATCACCGCAACATGCCCGGCCATAAGAAAATAGGTTCCTCCACTAATTGCCTCAAAAGGTTCAACAAAAACCACCACCGGTATTTCGGACTCGTCAAGCAAGGACATTATGTCTGCAGTGCTATCTACGTAACCCCCGAGAGTGTTTAAAGAGATAATAATCAGACGCGACCCCCTATAGTTGGCTACGTTTAATGTGTTTTCAACGTAGTTTTTAGTCGTATCCGTCAACTCTCCACGGATTCGAATAAAAAGGATCTCTTCGGTGGGTTCTCTTAGAGATGTTGCGTAGAAAAAAAGAGTGGCAGATAGTGCAATCCATGCGAGAGTTATCAGTGATGCTGCGATAACCAGTCTTCTCGATTTCATAGTCGCACGCCACTGCTAAACAAACGCTTGAATTGCGATACGTTTTTGATATTGGACAGGACCTGAAGCAGTGATATTAGGCTTTTTCTACTTTTTTGCCACAATGTGGACATACATTGTAGGTTTGAGGTATCTGCATTCCACATCCGAGACATGTTCGCGTGGGCTCCGTTTTAACCTTCGGCCTGGTAAAGTAGTATAGAAGTGCTGCTGGCCAGCATAATAGCAACAGAATAATCAGTATCGCTAAGCTATATTGTCTCCTTTCTTCAACTACCATTTTTATTGAACCACCAGTTCCAAACTATGTAACTAAGTTATAATTTAAGCCTTTTCATGATTCAATTATTAACTTTTTATCTAACTATAACAAGGATTTTCTAGATTCCTGAAAACTACTTGTTTCTGATTAACGTTTCTCGATAGACCTTATTTTTAGACTCAAAAAGAGTTCTATAGGTTTTTTGGAGTTAAATTTTTGTCAATCAAAATATGTATCAAGAAACTTGGTTTTCCAAGCAATTATACAAACGGATAAGAAATAAAATCCAACTATGACAAGAGCATAGAGAAACAGGTAAAACAAGCCTTTAACTAGCATCAAAAGAAACAGCCCTTGAGTGATTCCAAAGAAAAAACCTGTGAATATTCGTATCGGGTTTTTGCTTTCTCTCAGTTTGCAACTCTGCGTGATCCAATCAACTGCAGAGGGTAGTGGGAGAATGAGGATTAATGGAAGATATAACCATGCAGGGATCTCGAAGCCCAAAAACCATGCAATAAAGAGGCTTAATATGCCTGAATAAATTCCTATGCACCTAGCACATAAGTAAACGTTTTTCCCTCTGAGGTTTAAGTGGATGGTTCTGTGCAGTTTTTCGGGTCTATGATGCGATAATAACAGGAATAAAAGCATATGCCAGTCTTCTTTATTCATATCATGTCCAGCCGCGAGTTATTCTATCATTTCATAATTTAAGATTTAGCGCTTCTAAGCCTATAGCGTTTACCTTACAAACTTGTTCTGTAATTCTTTGCTTTAGGTCCGGTTTTTCTTAGAGCAAAAAATGAAACAGCTGACTCCAAAGCGCAAAGGGCTGTAAGATGGTTAGGTCGTTAACGTCTCTCATATGCCTGCTCTTTCGTTAGTCTTGGCCCTTGTCATAACTTTTGTATTCTATAAGAAAACTCTCAAAACAGGCAGATGGAGCTCCACTTAACCTGTTAAGTTTCAGGTTGTGGTTTCAATAACCTTTTATGGATTTTTCTATGCATCTTTGTAATGTAGAAAAAACAACTTCAGGGTCACCGAACTTTCCAACGAATCCGTTGGCGCCTAAGTTAAAGGCTTTGAGAACTGTTTCTTTATCCTCTGTTACAGTAAATACAATGAATGGAATATCATTGTCATTTTCTCGAAGCATTTTTAGAAACTCGAACCCGTCTGTCAAGGGCATCTGAATGTCGCATATGATAGCATCAGGTTTCTTCTTTCTCATCTTTTCCATGGCTTCATCAACTGAAGAAGCCAATTCTACGTCAAAGTTGCCCCGCCGTTTCAAGCATTGTTTTGCGTTTTTCAAAAACTCTTTATCATCATCCACAAATAGAACTTTAATCGGTTCTTGTTTATTTGAAGCATGCATAATAAATCAAGATGAACTTTTCTAAACCATAAAACATTGACGTACACAACACGTTTCTATTGTGACAAAAAGTATTATATAATAATACATTTGAATCTTTTTGGTTGAGGCGATGATCTGTTGTTGCTAAACAGAAAAAGAAAGACAGTTGGTCGTTCATTCAGAATAGCTGAAGAATGGCTCGAAGTCTTGAATGTGGAAGCTGAGAGGCAAGGAATCAGCGTCAACTCGCTTCTGAACCGGCTACTTCAGCAATATTCGTTTCTCAGATACATGCTACGTTACGGCGCAATAACGTTAACACGTAAAGGTTTCTCTGCAATACTGGAATCTTGCCCAGAGGAGAGTTTAAGAGAAAACGCAAGAAACGCAGGTTCAACAATTGTCAGAGATATTCTACTGACAATGGGAGCCCAATCTAACTACGGATTCTTGGTTTCTTTGATCGAGAAGCTTCTTTCCGAGTTTGCAGGATGGTTCGAGTGCGATCATCACATTAGACGAGATAAAGAAATTTTTCATTTACGCCATGACCTAGGAACTAAATGGAGTATCTACCTTGCTGAGGCAGCATCGGAAATGTTCAAATCGGTACTAAATACAGAAGTAGAAACCGAGATTTCGGACTCTTCTGTAACCATAACAATAAACAGGCAAGGCAACAGTAATTTCCCCATGAATCAACCAGAAAAACTTAAGAATACTCACTGATGACCCTAACAAATCTACACAATCAAATATGGAGCCTCGGGCGGGGTTTGAACCCGCGACCTCTGCCTTACCAAGGCAATGCCCAACCAACTAGGCCACCGAGGCTTGACTATGTTTTGGATATAATGCCATATTTAAAGTTCTTTGGAATATTCCCGATGTGTATCCGCTCTTCTGCTCCTCAACTAGATTTCAAAAATGTTTAATTTATGTTCTGGTTCTATGTGGATATGCAGCGGGGGTCGCCGAGCCAGGTCAAAGGCGCAGGGCTTAGGACCCTGTCCCGTAGGGGTTCGTGGGTTCGAATCCCACCCCCCGCACCAACATTTCTGCAATAAATAAAGTATGCCTTATGGATGCTAATTCTTATTGCAATAATAAATGTGTTTATAGTTTTGAGGTGTTATTAATCTTTCATCTTCATAAATGATATCGGTTTTCAAGCCATGTTCTTTTAATGTGGTTATTAGTGTATTCCAGATTGACTGGGTCATTTCGTCCGGTTTGAAGATTCCCCAAATTTTATCTTCTGGCCATCTCATGCCCCATCCGTAGTTTTTGGGTAAAATGAGAACTGTGTCTGCCTTTATCGAGCCATGAACCACTTGGGAGTTTTTTATGATATTACTCCAAAAATATTCTAGAGCCTGAAAATGTTCTTCTTTCAGTGTGCCATAAGGGTTATCAGCGTCTTTGTAGTAGTTGAATAACACAAAATATTTTGCTCCACACTCATACGCAGTTCTCATCTGATTGAGGATTTCCGACCCAGTGTCAAGATAAGGAGGGAAAGTAAATTTCCAAGTTATTACTATTCCCCACTCTTTGTTTTGCACTCTGGAGGCACCCCGTACTAAAGATATATCTTGATTTAATGTGTGGTTCCAGCCTATTTGGGCTAGAATTACATCGTAACCTGCTAGATAATCAAACCAATAAAGAGCATAATCAGAAGTAAAAACTGTGGTTGAATTGTTCAAATAATCGATGTTATGTTGATCACGAGTGATAAACTGGTCAGCAACTTCATGAACATCCTTAAATGGGCGTAATTCTAGAAGTTGCTCGTATGTTCCATAATCTGATAAATTTTCGATTTCATTAACTATTGCTTGCATGTCCATTGAAGAAATCTCAGAGTCGTCTATTTTGATTGAACCATTAGGGTAGAAGGTCACATAAACCCCTTTTTCAGTTCCGATTATATTGAAGTTCATATATGAAACTGGAAGGAATAAATGTATTAATCCACCAATTTCATAGTGAATCACGACACCGTCGGATTTTTCTACAACAATATCCCCATATGTGGTCTTCATTATTGAATCCCCTGTTTGGGTGTTCTTAAACTCCACATAATCATCAAGCATTTTTCCCCCAGGCTCATCACTATAATATATCCCCAGTAATTTTTCTCCCCATTTTTGTTTAGCTGCCTCAAGCCAAATTGAAAACTGTTCTTCCATGTAATAGCCAAAATAGGGTAAGAAATACAATCCAGAGGAAATTGCGTAATCCCCTAATTCATTAACACTCTCTAAATCCCTTTGAAGAGTACCAGATTGTAACACAAAGAGGTTTGTGTAATGTTTAACCTTGTCTATTAATGCTTTTCCGTCTTTTACAGAGTTACCACAATAAGTTACACCAACATACACTGTTTCGGTTCCATTTACAAAACTATCATTTTTGACAAAACTATCTTTTATAAAAAGCACAGAAATTATTAATATAATAATTATGAAAATCACCGAGATTATAATTGCTCGTCTCATTCCCTAACACCAGAGCCAGGAAATACACTTTGAATTCTATAAAGATAAAATCTTCCATTAATTATGATTTCAGATCTGAAACCAAAAATGTTCACATTAAAAATGAAATACTGGTTAACAAAAACAATTTGATAAATGCAATGTGAACATTAAATAATGTTCTTATTTTTAATTTTCTATATGTATTTTCTAGAATTAGTATCCCGTTAATTTTAAATAAGATTCAACTAAATACCTCACTATAACCGAGAGTAATCAAGGAGAAAAAATGTATATGTGCGTGCATTTTTTTGCGCATTTCGCATTATCACTCAAAATTATAAATAGAGGTTATATGCCTATACCTGATATGGGGGAATGAGAAGTGCGCATTTCTTTTGAAAAATATCTTTTTTGGTTCAGTTTGTTGATGGTTTTTATTTTAATCTTTAATCCATTATCCACTGTATTCGCGGAATTTTTTTCATCATGGAGCTTTGACACAAATAAACTGGAAAATGACCAATCTACTGTATTGAATGACAATATTCTGGACAATATTCTGGACTATAAGCCTATCGTTCCACCTACACCTCGAACGGTTATGGATGCTCAAGATCCTACTGCGTGGGTAGTCTTTGACATGGTATCAAGAGAGGAGGTGGTAGTTCCAAGCGCTAGGCAAACACAAATGCCTATTGAGTCAAATGTGGCTTCCACTTTGTCTAATGAAGATGTTTTTCAGATGAAGATGAAGACCGAAGCAGAAACAGTTTTGCCGCCTGATGATCGTTCACTAATATCATTTCCTAGTACCCTCACCAGCCCTTGGAGTAGTATTTGCAAGTTATTAATCACCGCATATGATGGTACAAAATGGATGGGTTCCGGAAGTATTATTGGACCAGGTCAGGATGGGCATGGGTATCATGTTTTGACTGCAGGTCACAATGTTTATATTCATGATCATGGGGGTTGGGTTACTTCTATAATAGTAATTCCGGGATATGATGGAGCTCAAACTGAGGTTTATAAGCTGGAGCCTTTCTACCACGCATTTGCAACAGGTGCTCGAACTTATACGGGGTGGACGGATTATGCTGATCATCGGCATGATTTGGCAGTTTTAACCTTGGATCGTAACATTGGCGATTTTACTGGTTGGATGGGTAGAGCGACTTATCCTTCATCTGATTCGATTTATACTGGTGTGTTAAATACTGCCGGTTATCCCGGGGACCTTGATAGCGGTCTACGGATGTATTATGATTCTGATATTGGGCGTGTTGCAGACGAATATAATCATTGGTACTACATGGATACCTATGGTGGTCAGAGTGGTTCTCCAGTATGGCACCTGAATAGTTCTACTTCAATACGTCATATTTTGACAGTCCATGCATATGGGGACGATGGATCAGGTAGCAATCATGGCACACGGCTAAATGCAGCTAAATATGACAATATTAACACATGGCTTTCTGGGGATACTCCTCCAATTGATAGACCTGATTTGTGCGATGACGGGCAAGGATGGTCTGGTTTTAGTCCAACAACAGTATTCCCAGGAGTAACCGATTTTAATGTTTATTGTGATGTACGTAATTTTGGTACCAGCACTGCAACCAGCTTTTCTGTAGCTTATTACGCTTCGGAAAATGAAATTATAACGTCATCTGATTACTTAATCGGCACTTTTCTTATAGGCTCTGTTCCGCCACTCACATATACAGACTCCTCATGGAACGGTGTTTTTCCGGTGAGCATTCCGCCAGGAGATTACTGGGTGGGATGGATTATAGATAACGAAAATAGTGTTACTGAGTTCGACGAAAGCAATAACGTTGCTTACAAGACTTCTTATCAGCTTCATGTTTCTGCTGGTGGATCGTTGGAGGTTTCTCCGACTTCTGGTCCTGGAGGGGTTGATGTTGAGCTTACTGGTTCTGGTTATCCACCGTCTGCTACTGTCACGTTGTCGTATTATGATTCAGCTTTGGACTTATGGAATGTTTTGGACACGGTGACTGCTGATCCTTCAGGAGACATCGCCTATACAACTGAGGTTCCGGATCTTAGAAGATCAGGGCCTCCTGACGATAACGCCGAAATGTATGCTCTGGTATCTTATAGATCGGAAGTTGGTGGTGCTGTTCACGGTTACGCGGATTATAGTCAGTATTTGAGGGGAATGAAAACAGTTGGAGACCAAACCGCAGCTGGTCTTTATGGAAATGGAACAAACTTGGCAGAAACAGTTCAAGTTACTCCAGGAGATAACCTTAATCTTGTTGGCAAGTGGTTCCATCCTGGCGTTATTTATATTCGATGGGATGGCGAGGCTGTTGCAGTTACCGTGACTAGTGATGAGTGGCTTGATGCAGTTATTATTGGTACAGCAGTTGCTAACCAGGAAGAGGGGTATTTTGAAACGACAGCAACTATTCCGACGGCTGATGAGGGTGAACATTATCTGTCGATTGAAGACTCCGAAACCAAACTAATAATTATAGTCAACATGACTTCATCTCATAATGAGTGGGATATTGACTTAATAGCTTCCACAGAAACTCCAGCTCATAGTGACATATCAACTTTCGGAGTAAATCCTGCTGCCACTGACGGTTTTGATGATGATTATGATCTGATTGATCCACCACCTCCACCAGAAGGTGTGGTGAGTTACTTCTATTACCCGGATAATCCAACTACTCCAGTGAATCTCCAAAAATTAAGCACAAGCATAATCCCGCCTTCACCGCTAATGCTTTGGACTTACGAAGTTCAACCAGAAGGTGTTTCTGGTTTACTCACAATAGAGTGGGATTCTTCGCAGATTGCAGAAATTCCAGCTGATCAAGCAGTGTATTTGGTGTGTCCTGATGATTCAGTTGTCAATATGCGATCAGTCGTATCATATACTTTTGATGCTGAAGCTGGTTCGGTCTACACTTTTCTGATAATGGTGGGAGGAGTAAACTTTGATGTGAACCTTGCTGCTGGATGGAACATGGTCAGTTTTCCAGCTATTCCAGATGATCCTAGCTTCTCCAGCATCTTCGCCGGTGCGGGCTTCTATCAGGTTTTGACCTGGGATGGCTCTACCTACGTGACGCCTTCGGTTGCTGAGGCTGGGGTTGGATACTGGGTTCTCGTGTTGGAAGAAACCTCAGTGCCAATAGTGGGGGCTGTTCCTGTTGCAGGCTATGAGCGTGAGCTTGCTGCTGGATGGAGCATGATAGGCTCAATCTATGGGGAAATAGTAGATGCGGGCACAGTGTTTCCTGGCTTCTATCAGCTTCTCACCTGGGACGGAAGCACCTATGTATCCTCAACTACTATTGAACCGGGAAAAGGATACTGGGCACTAGTACTAGAACCAACAACAATTACAGTCGGTGAATCCTAATTCTTATCCTTATTTTACATCCAATATAAAGAAAGGAATGGAATTGGAAAAATTAATTTATATTCTCTATGAAATTTTTCTATAATTAACCTTCAAAAAGATAAAAAAGTAGACCCCCCACCTTACATAAAAAGAAGAGATGTTCATGGTTAAACCTAGAATGCATTCAGCTTTCCTTATAACAAGCATTCTTTTGATTTTGTTGTCTGTGCAAATAATTTATGCCTTACCTACAGACTGGGATGTACAACTTACTGCATCAATTAGTACTTATACTGATGACTCTATTTTTGGGTGTATGTCTGGAGCTACTGATGGATTTAATGTTGCATATGACAGTTTGGATCCACCTGCTGCCCCCACAGGTATAGTAAGCTATTTTTACTACCCAATCAATCCTACAAGCCCAATTAATTTTCAAAAACTTAGCATAAGTAAAATAGATCATTCATCAAGTCAAAAAATTTGGACCTATATAGTTAAACAAAACGTAGCTGATGGAACTTTGACTATTAATTGGACCTCAGCGGATATATTAACGATTCCTGAAGCCTACAGCGTTACCTTACAAGGACCAAGTTCTGAAGTAGTGAATATGCGCGAAACGACTACACATTCTTTTGCATCGACCATTGATACTAGCTATACTCTTACCATAATATTGGAAGAGATTCCTCCTGAGATGTATTATTTGTCTGTGAATATTGTTGGAAACGGCGTTGTCACAGTTAATGGTAGTTCGCCTTATGATGCTGGAGATGTTGTGGTGATGACGCCTTATCCAGACGCTGGTTGGACATTTGATGCATGGAGTGGCGATCTCACAGGAACAGCTAACCCAGACACAATCCTTATGGACAGCAATAAGACTGTAACCTGTACTTTCACGGAAAATATTCCGCTTATCGAGACTTGCGATGCATCAGGAATTAAGAAGGACACCTTTAGTGTTGGGATGGATGTGTACATAAATGGAACGAGTTTCGAAAAAGACACGGTTTACAGCTTATCTCTAGTTGAAGATCAAGCTATCTGGAGCGATGGTATGGCAATTCCCACTCGAGTATCTGGAACTGCAACCACAGTTACTTCAGATGCTGGAGGAAATATTCCACCAACTCTTGCATGGGCTGGATCTCTAAATCCTGGAAAATATGACGTGGTAGTTGACGTTAATGATAATGGAATATATGATGCTGGTGTAGACGCTCTTGATGATAGTGACATTGAAGTTACTGCTGGATTATTTGTGATTCCAGAAATAGCTTTAGGTACAATATATGCTATGATCTGCATGATTTTTGCTTGTATTGCGCGCGCGCGTTACTTTAGCTATAAAAGTCGGAAAAATAAGTAGCAAAAACACAACACTACATTCCCATCTTTTTTTATTAAGAAAATAGCTACACTATATTTTATCCTATACAATTTATGTCTACTAATTGTAATTAATTTAGGGAATTGCGACTCCAACCTCTAATGTCTGTTATAGGATTAAAGTCCAAATATACTGGTAAAATACTGAGGTTGGAAGGATTTACGCATGCGCACACAAGGAATCAACAGGGGCATAATCCGATGCGTGTGCAACTAAAACCAAAAACGTTCTCATAGAAAAACATGAAATAAGGAATGCTAAAATACTATTCAAAAAAGGCAAGCTGCTAACTGCACAGCTGAAATTAATGCGCGCGATAATGCGCGCGCAAAGCGACGAACGGCATGTGGCACACGCCAAGAACTTAGATGAGGAAAACAAACTTATAGAAGCTGGCTTTGAATATGTGCGATTCAGCAACAAATACCAAGTTGCTATCTATAGGAAACGAAACTGAAAAAGACGTATAGTCCAAGGCTCCGATAGTATAGTCCGGTTAGAACATAGACCATTGGATACATCTCCCACGCGCGTGCCCACTACTTCCTGTACTTCACTTACACTCACTCTACCAACTCCATCATAATCCAAGTATCTGGCGGTGAATCTGTTTTACAGCTTTCTGCGGGTTGGAACATGGTCAGCTTTCCCATTCTCCCAGACGACGCCAGCTTCTCCAGCATCTTCGCTGATGTTAGCTTCTATCAGGTTCTGACCTGGGACGGCTCCAGCTACATTGCCCCCAACTCTGCTGAGGCTGGGGTTGGCTACTGGATTCTTGTCCTCGAAGAAACCACAATAACAATCCAAAACGCAGATCCAGTAACAGGCTATACAAAAGAACTGCCTGCTGGCTGGAGCATGATAGGTTCAGTTTATGGAAAAACCATAGACGCTAATACTGTATTTTCAGGCTTTTATCAACTATTAACATGGGATAGAACCAGCTACGTATCTTCAACAACCATAGAACCCAGAAAAGGATACTGGGCACTGGTACTAGAACCAACAACAATCACAGCGGAACAATTATTTTTCTTCAAACTAAATGAATAATACAAACGCATCCATAAAATAATATTCGCGATTGAAAAATGACTCTACTAAAGATATAGAATTTTGTAAGATAGTTTCTATAATATTATTCCACAAGTGTTAAAAAAGAATATAATAGAATCATTTATGTCTTTAAAGGATTGAGAAAAAAATGTCTAATAAATTAGTTAATACTATTTGTCTGCTAATTGCTGCTATACTTCTGATTTATGCTATAATTCCTACAATTAGTGCAGCACCTGATGAATGGGATGTGCAACTTACTGCAACATTAGATGTATATAGTGACCCTTCGATTTTCGGAGTCAATGACGCTGCAACCGATGGCTTTGATATGGCATTTGATCAAGTCGACCCACCCCCTCCTGTTACAGGCGTAGTAAGTTACTTCAACTATCCCTCTAACCCCACTTCACCTGTGAACCTGCAAAAACTGAGTACAAGCATTATTCCTGCAACCACCTTGATGACTTGGACCTACCAAATAAGACCCTTTGGTCTTGGTGGAGATTTATCGATAACTTGGAGTGCATCAGACATTCTTACAATACCAGCAAACTTTGATGTCACCCTTGAAGGACCAAGCGCCGAAGTTATTGATATGCGAGAAACAACAGAACACACCTTCACAGCAGAATCGGATACAATTTACACTCTCACAATCACGGTAGAAGAAGTTCCTCCTGAAGAGTATTCTTTGACTGTGAACATTGTTGGTAGTGGATCTGTTACAAAGAATCCTGATTCGGCTTCTTATGTTGATGGTACTGATGTTGAGTTGACTGCTGTGCCTGATGCTGGATGGCAGTTTGATGGTTGGAGTGGCGATTTGACTGGTGCTGTTAACCCTGAGACCATCACCATGGATGCTGACAAGACTGTCACCGCCACCTTTAGTGAAGTTCCTCCTGAAGAGTATTCTTTGACTGTGAACATTGTTGGTAGTGGATCTGTTACACA
>Ga0209427_10003706_pt1 | contig 17862 bp, 13 predicted proteins | sample DeeMarSWOR136_30_FD_187465 | JGI IMG/M metagenome (GOLD analysis project Ga0209427, IMG submission 187465) | Marine sediment microbial communities from White Oak River estuary, North Carolina - WOR-1-36_30 (SPAdes) (version 2) | ecosystem: Environmental > Aquatic > Marine > Intertidal zone >...
ATCTGAAACATGATACTGGTTTTGGTCATCCTGAAAGACCAGAACGTCTCATTGCTATTAATGAGAAATTTGAACAGAGCCCATTAATCAAAAGAATTGAAAGAATCGAAGCAGAAAAAGCTAGTGAAAAAATCATCGAAGAAGTGCATAATTCGAGTTACATCGAAGGCGTAACCAGGGCAATAAATAGCGGACGTAGAATACTGGATGCTGGTGATACAGTAGTAAGTGAAAAATCATTGGTTGCTGCTTATTATGCCTCTGGTGCAGCAATTTTAGGATTAGACATGCTCAAAAATGAGGAAAGTTCCAGGGTTTTCTGCGCAGTAAGGCCACCGGGTCATCATGCAGAAAAAAATGTAGCCATGGGTTTTTGTATATTTAACAACGTTGCTGTTGCAGCGCGGTATGCCCAAAAAATTGACCTGGCGAAAAAAGTATTGATTGTTGATTGGGATGTTCATCATGGCAATGGAACGCAGCATATCTTTGAGGAAGATGATAGCGTCTTTTACTATAGCATACATCAATATCCCTTTTATCCCGGAACCGGTAGTACCAATGAGATAGGTAAGGGAAGGGGAGAGGGTTATACGCTCAATCGGCCAATGAGGGCAGGGGGCAGCGATGCAGATTATATTGCAGCGGTCGAGAGGGATTTAACTCACATTGAGCGAAAATTTAAACCTGACCTGATCATTGTTTCAGCAGGATTTGATGCTCATGCCCAAGATCCACTTGCTGGAATGCGCATCACAGAGGAGGGTTATATCCGCTTAACAGAGTTGATTTCTCAAATGGCCTGGCGATGCGCAGAGGGTAAGATTTTATCTGTTTTAGAAGGCGGCTATCATCTTGATGCTCTGGCTTCGAGCGTTATTGCTCATCTTGATTGCTTATTAAAACACTGAGGGTAACATGCGTTTATATTTAATTTTATTTTTATTATTTTTTTCTTGTGGCCAAAAACAATCAAAAAATATAGAATCAGATGAAATGTATGAAAAAATGCGCCTGACCATGGTCAGGGATCAAATCGAAAGGCGTGGTATCAAGGATATACAGGTTCTTGATGCCCTGCGAAAAGTTCCAAGACATAAGTTCGTACCAGAACACCTGCAAAAGTACGCTTATGCCGATGAACCTTTACCAATTGGTGAAGATCAGACCATTTCACAACCGTATATAGTTGCTTTTATGACGGAAAAACTACAACTCGAATCATACCATAAAGTTCTCGAAATAGGTACGGGTTCAGGATATCAAGCAGCAATATTGGCAGAAATCGTTGACTCTGTGTTTACCATTGAAATCGTCGATATACTAGCACGCCGTGCAATAAACACCTTAAAAAAGCTCGGTTACGAAAACATCTATGTAAAAAGCGGCGATGGTTACAAAGGATGGCCTGAATATTCCCCATTTGATGCAATTATCATTACCGCTGCTCCAACAAAAATTCCACAACCACTGGTTGAACAACTCAAAATCGGTGGACGAATGATTTTGCCACTTGGTGAATATTCTCAGGAATTGGTGTTAATCGAAAAAAGTGAACAGGGGATTAATCGTAAAGATTTGCTGCCGGTGCGCTTTGTACCTATGACTGGTGAAATTGAAAAATGAGTTCTATTGGAGAAAACGGTTGAAGGATTTTGAAATTTTTGACTATCTCAAGATTAAAAAAGAAAATCGCAGGATCAATGTAGTACTTGTTATCATTACATTTATCACTACAACATTAACCGGCGCCATGCTGCGGGGAAAAGATCCCTTTACAGGACTGGAAGAATTTAGTCATGGATTTCCTTATGCCATCAGTATTATGGCAATTTTGCTGGCACACGAATTGGGTCATTACCTCTCTGCACTTAAATATAGAATCCATGCCACATGGCCCTATTTTATACCCTTTTTTATTCCCTATTTTAGTTTTGGTACGCTGGGGGCATTCATAAAAATGAAATCGCCTATCCCCAATAAAACAGCACTTTTTGACGTCGGCGTTGCCGGTCCTCTTGCCGGTTTTTTGATGAGCTTATTTTTTTTATTGTTAGGTTTTTCACAATTACCCGATGCTGCAGGTGTTCAAGCCTATGTAGAACAAATTCATGAATGGAGTGAAACAGGTGAAGGTGCCTTAACCTTGGGGAATTCGATTTTATTTGATTTTATTCGCAATCTCATGGGGGGAACCCACTTACCTATGTATGAGATATATCATTTTCCCTTCATCTTTGCTGGATGGGCTGGATTTTTGGTAACCTCATTAAACCTCATGCCCATCGGCCAATTAGATGGAGGACACATCAGCTATGCCTTGTTGGGGCAAAAAGCACGGTATGTCGCTGTGGTAGCTTTCCTGGCACTGGCACTTTTAAATCTTTATGCCACAAATTGGCTTTTATGGACAATTTTAGTGCTCTTTGTAATACGCTTAAAACATCCACCAACTATGGATGATAGTGATGATCTGGATCAAAATCGAAGAATGATCGCATGGGTCAGTTATATTATTTTTATTACCTGTTTTCCACCCAAACCAATATTTTTTTCTTAAATAGCCTCAGGAGGGCATCGTTCTGGAAATTATAATTTTTTTATTCATTGCCAGTATTATCTTTTTGACCATCATAATTTTTCTGCGAAAATTACACTGGGATGCCGTACAGTATAATTTGCTTGGTTTGGTGGATGCTATAGGGGGTCAAGTATTTAGAAAAGGATTTTTAGAGCGACCGGTATATCATGGGAATTATCAAAATACAGATTTCATTATTAATTTCAGTACAGAGAAAGCTAAAAAGGGACGCCTGTATTATATGGATATTAGCTTAGCTAAGCAATTTAAAAATCCCGCAACAATTTCTTCGCTACCTTGGCTGAAAGAAAGAGGCGAATCTGATAAAGATTTTGAACCACTTAAAATCTTCGACGACTGCAGATATGGCATACGGAAAAATATAGGTCTTAATTTAATTAAAGATAAAAACAAAGCGCAGTTTAATGATTATATCCAGCAACTGGATCCTTTTAATTTTATTTACTTAAGTAAGAATGGTATGTTATTTGAAAAGGAATGTAAAAATATCGCCAATGAAACCAAGCATCCCTTATTAAAGAACATCCTGGATTCTTTATTTAATCTAATTAAACTCATTCAATAAATGGTATTGACGCAAGATTTTAGATCGGGATATCTGGCGATTATTGGCAGACCGAATGTCGGTAAATCCACTCTACTTAATCAATTGCTAAATTTCAAGCTCTCCATTACTTCTCCCAGACCACAAACTACGCGTCGGCGGGTGATGGGCATTATGAGTGAACAGGATTGCCAGATTATTTTTCTAGATACACCTGGAATACTTAAACCTAAATACATTTTGCAACATGCCATGTTAAAGCAGATACAAGTTTCAATTTTAGATGCAGATGGGCTTATTTATTTGATAGATAGACTTAACATCTATGAAGAAGATCAGGGTGAAGTAACAGAGGAATTGGCAAAGTTGACGGAAATTAATCCTGCTCTTAAACCTGTTATTTTGGTTATTAACAAAATAGATTTAAACGTCAAAGAAAAGCTGTTACCCCTGATGGAGGTCTATACTCGTGGCTATGACTTTCATAGTATTGTTCCTATCTCTGCTAAAAATGGTGAAGGTCTGGATAATTTGAAAAAAGAATTCAGGAAAGTGCTACCGCTTCATCCTCCCTATTATGATCCTGAAATTTTAACTGAACAGCCTGAAAGGTTTTTTGTGGCGGAATTTATTCGTGAACAAATATTTTACAACTTTCGGGAAGAAATACCTTACGCCACCGAAGTTCAAGTTGAGGAATTTAAAGAACGACAGAGGGGGAAATTCTTAATAAGGGCAATCATTTACACCGAACGTACCAGCCAAAAGGCGATCTTAATTGGAAAAAAGGGAAGCGCCTTAAAGGAAATAGGTACCAGGGCGAGAAGGTCCATTGAAGAGTTTTTGAATAATGAAATATTCTTAGAATTACGGGTTAAAGTCAAAAAGGACTGGCGTAAAGATGATGTTCAAATAAAGAGATTTGGTTACTAAGAAAATTAAACAAGGTTTGTGTGGTTGAGTCCGATGAATCCAAAATTATTTCTTTTCGATATTGACGGTACGTTAATCTCGACACACGGAATTCCCAGGAAAGCGATGCGTACGGTTCTGCAAAGAAGATTTGCAGATTTCAATTATGACGATAACTTTAATTTTTCAGGACGCACTGACTGGGAAATCGTTGAACATTTGTTGCGCTTTGACAAAAAAGAAGTAAACACGGAATTAATACATGAAATTCTCCGTGAATTCTCAATTGAGCTGGAGCAGGAATTAAAAGATGGCAAAAAACCATATATCCATCCGGGAGTTGAAGTACTTCTGCAAAAATTAAGCGTGGAGAACGATGGGTATTTAGGCCTTGTGACCGGTAACATTGAAAAGGGAGCAAAGCTTAAATTGCATGCGGCAGGATTGTCACATTTCTTTCCAATTGGGGGGTATGGTAATGATTCGAAGAACAGAGATGATCTCGCACCAATTGCTATTCAACGTGCTGCAGCATATTATAAGATAAAAGCAGATAAGAAAAATATCTGGATTATCGGGGATAGTATTTATGATGTATTTTGTGCTCAAAATAATAAGTTACGCTGTTTAGCGGTGTGTACCGGCTGGACAAAATTTGAGGAATTGCAGGCGGTGAATCCTGAATATCTGGTGCAGGATTTATCTGACCTGCAGAATATCCTTAAAATCTTGCTCGATGAATAAAAATGACCGAAGAAAAAATACGTTGTTTCATTGCCGTTGAAGTACCTAAGGATATTTTGGCAGAAATTGAGAAATATCTGGAGCAATTGCGAGAAATTTCATCGCAAGTGCGTTGGGTGAAAGCACGCGGGATTCATATCACATTAAAGTTTCTGGGTGAAATCGAATCACCACTACTCGATCAGGTAAAAGAGTCTTTACGATCCGTCACAGGGATTGTAAGACCATTCACAGTTACGGTTCATGGTAGCGGTTGTTTTCCAAATCCCAGGAGACCACGTGTTTTTTGGCTGGGATTGGAACAGAGCATGGGAACGGAATTAAATGTGATTTACGATTGGATCGATGAGAAACTCATTGTACTTGGATTTGAGAAAGAAAAGAGGAAATTTTCAGCCCATTTGACGCTCGGGCGTGTCAGGACACCAGCCAATTTCGACTCTCTTCTAAATTATATGCAAAAGCATCCCTTTCCCAAACGCAGCTTTCAGGTTTATGAAATCGTCTTCATGCGCAGTGTATTAAAACCCTCGGGCGCAGAATACATTCCCTTAAGTACTTATCACTTATAGTTCTATACCAAAATTTTTGCGTTTAAATAGTATATACTCTCAGGTGCTACCAGGTGATCAAATATTTCCTCATTATGGGATATTAATAATAATCCTTTTCCTTCAAGCTGTTTTTCTCTTAGAATGGAAATGATCTTACGAATGCTATGAAAGTCCAAACCGTTTAGAGGCTCGTCCAGAATGATAATCTCGGTATCTAGTACCAAAGTGCGCAACAGGTTTAAACGCTGTTTTTGCCCCCCACTTAAATAGGCAATTTTTTTATTTAAAAATGCCTGGTCGATTTCACCGTCAAAAACCAGCTCTAACTTTGACAGTAATTCTTGTGAGCTCATCTTTCCTGATCCAGGCAGACCTTTAAAAACGTCTTTGACTTTAGAGTTTAGATTAAGTGCTTCATCGGCATGCTGGAACACCATTCCCGCTTTCTTTGCCCATATTCGCGCACGCCATTGTGTTAAAGCGCTGTGTTCATTTAATCTGATATCGGAAAATTCCAATATGAATTTATTAGCTTTGATTAAACCCATAATGATTTTTGCCAACGTTGTTTTTCCTACACCACTTCCCGCCTTTAAATACACTATCTCCCGTTCATGGATTTGTAAAGGACAAGATTCTCGTCCAAAAAGATCATTGCTTATCATTAATTGTCGATTAAAGACCTGTACATCACTGTTTACCCTCAATAATACCTTTAAATTTTCGCGGTTTAAATTTTTTTGAGGAACCACCTTATTTATCCAGTCTAAATATATATGAGCAGAAAAATCATTCTGCATAAGGCTGGTTTGGCTTCTGGATAGTTCTTTAAAAACAACATCTTTCATTATTAAAGCATGTCTTGTAGCAATCTCACTGATCATCGAATAATCGTGGGTTATTAATAATACAGTGCACTTTTTTTTAGTATACTTTTCGAAGAGTATTTTTAAAAATAGGTTTCGATATTCGTTATCCAGACTTCCTGTCGGTTCATCAAAAATGAATAAAGGATTGTCATTAGCTGTAGTAGAAGAGATAAAACGATCGATCTTTTTAAATGCCATGGCCAATAAAATGCGCTGTTTTTCACCCCCGCTGGGGCGATAAGGTTTGGGATAAATGGTGAGTAATTTCTTCAATGTCTGATCATCAGCATTGTGCCACAGTTGTTTCAGGATTTGTTGTTCTGAGGGGATTTTGGATAGGCTACCTTCATTCAGCTGATCGCTTAGCGGCATTAATGGATTTAGGTGTGAAGAGGGTTCCTGAAAAACGAAAAAACCGTTTTCAAGGATCTTTTTGGTTTGCAATTCTATTAAATAGCTTCGGTATGATAAATTATTTATGGTTATGTTAAAATCTCCAGGATTTAACAAACCATAAATCGCTCGTGCAATCATTGTCTTGCCAATACCCGATTCACCGAAGAGAAAGTTTATATGATTTTCAAGCAGCTCAAAATGATCAATTTTAACTATTTCCCGATATCTTGATCGGATGTTAATATTAAATATCATAGACGATGCCTCTTGGCATATCCTTTGGATATATGATAGATACAAAGCAGCGAAAAAACGATTAAAAATGCCACTGTTATACCCTGAAGATGTTCAAAAAAAATATTGCTTACATATGACCAGTGTGAGATCGCATATCCCAGGGCTAAAATGTCTTGTTTGCTGTCTATTTTCGCCAAAAGACTGCCTAAGGTAACCGGTAAATTAACAGGGCTGATTTCTGTCGACAGACCTACGGAAATAATAAAATCTATGCTACACTGTAAAAAAATTGCGATACCGAAGATAGCGATTTGTTTGTTAAGTAAATGTACAAAACTACTTCTTAGTATAATTTCTCGGTTTATTATACGCGATTCTCTGATACCGCATACGCGCATGGCATTGAAAAAATCTAGCTTTTTAAAATGTTCAATGCGCTCGCTGAGCAGATCATATAGTTCAAGGAAGATGAATAAGCTTAAGATAAAGGCCATTAAGAATATTATATAAACGGTATTGCTCACAATCTCTTGCTGGATTAATAAAGTAAGAAAAATATAACCAATTAATACACCAACTATCTGAGGTATTGAACGGATAATATTCAAAAAGAATGTTATTAGTACCCTGAAAATTTGGGTTTTCAATCCCTTTAAATAGTGCATAATGTGGGTAACAAACCAGGCTAAGAGCGTGGCAAGAATAATTACTAAAAACGATATAAAAATCGTGTTTAAAAAAGCATACTGCAGTTGAATTAATGCTGGTTCGTGTAGAAAGATTTTATTCCAAATCCATACTATAAGAAGTCCCACGATCCAGATAACTACCCAAAGCTTATCCTTATTATCTGTTTTCATATTTTCTTGTTTCAATCGTGAATATGTAATCACTTATCATTTCGGTTGCTTTAACGACCAGGAAAATAGCAAAAATGATTATCAAGACGATATGATAATTCTTGTATAACAAATTTTGAAGCAATTCATAGCATAAATGACCCTGAATGTTCAGCGCCATTTCAATGATAACCAAACCGGTTATTAGAAATGATGCTTGTTCTTTTATCGTGGCAAGGTACTGATAGCGGGCATTGATAAAAATATGCTGAAATACATGACCGGGAAATGATTTTTTTAATTGGAACAATATCTTATTTGAGATGGCGCCTTTTTTCGTTCTACCATAGTCATTACTTAAATTTTTTACAATAGCAGTCTGCACGTAACCCTTACGGCTTTCGGTAACTAATAGTGTAAAGAATTTGTGGGTATAGGTAATTAATAAACCATTAGATATAACACCAAGTAATATCATAAAAACAATTGAGTTTGTATCGAAACGGGTTTTGAAGGAATAGGCGATAACGTAGGCAGGAGAAAAAAGAATTAAAAAGAAAACACCTTTAATAAGCGCTTTTCCAAGCAAGGACAGTACACTTGCCATATATATAATCCATCCTTTTATTGTAGGTGAGGATGGTTTTTGCTGCAGCATACACCCTAATAATATTAAGTATGACGATCTCCCTTGTTTCATTTTTATAAACCGGAAGGATGCAAAAGTCTGTACACCATATGTTGTTAATATTAGAACCAATACGTAGACCAGGATAAATTTTATATACATCAGTATAAGTTGCACGATTTTTTTTTGCGATATGCTTGTACTTACCTGTGATCGCGAAATATCCCTGGTTAACTGCTGCGATCTGTGCCTCATTATTTCTCGTATAAGTGAATCATTTTTAGCTGGATTGCCGGGATAAAAGATGTTCAGAGCCTCTTTGAGAAGCGCGCGATCAAAAGGATCATCCAAATTAAGAAACTCAATTCGGCCATAGGCTTCAATTCGTTTTTCTTGTAAGCCTGACTTTGGGGCGTCATCACCGCTTAGAAAAATAAAGAATACTCCAAAAACCAGCCCTACGAATAAGATGCTGAGTATATGTTCTAACGGTTTCTTTTTCATACTAATATGATATGGTAATTTTATTTTGACCGGTTACCAGGTGCAATTTACTACCCAATAATATATATTCCAGTTTGTCTACTAAATAAGAAGTACTTTCCTTGAAATACTGAGGGGGGAAGTGATGGTTAAAAGTGCAAATAATCCGATCCTGAAACACTTCAACTTCCCATTGCGGGATGGGTAGGTTTTCGTTTGTTTCAGCATTTAAATATTTAAAGAGATTTTGTAAGGTTTGATTGGTATCAGTTATCTTTTTTTGTATGCTACCTGTTATCTCAGGCGGTATGGTTTCGGATGAAGATTGCGATGCGACAAGCAGCCGCCAACCTGCACTTACTGTAAAGGTAGACCACCCGTAGATACTCTCTGAATCCATAACCTGGCAGTAATATTTATTATTGGATTTAAAAATACGCCTCAAACGTATTCCCGGTGGAAGAAAACGTTTTTGATTTGATTTTGGATCGGGTGATTCGAGATAAACGGTCTTATCTTTTATTACTTCTATAGTATCGTTGACAAGTTTTGTTTTAGTATAAATCCTTAAATATCCTGCCCCATTACTATTTTTTATTTGATCATCTTGGTCAAGCAAAAGATAAAAAATATCATTCTTAATTTTTACTTTAACCGCGCTGCTAAAATTATCGCTCAGCGTTTCCCTTCTGTTTATGATCTCCAGGGCACAATTGGTCAAGAACAGCTTTTCTTCCTGGAAGGATATCTTTTGTTCATACTTATTCAGTATATGCAGCGCGGAAGGATTTTCCACGATAATGAAGTCAGTCGTCTGAGCAAAAGAGAAGTAGAGATTTAGACAGAAAAAAATAGGGAGTATTTTAGATAATAAATTACGTCTCATTTAAGTGCTACTCTTCCTTCTTCTCCTGCCATTTTTCAATTGTTGACAATTGTGATGCCACGCCATAAAGATCGATGCTTTTTTCATCAAATTGTGTAGTAAAATAGGCAAGGGATGGGAGAGAAAATAACCATACACCAAGAGACAGATTATACTCCTGTTCATCAATAAATCTGGCATAAGCCTGCTTATCGCCTATTTCTCGAGTAGACATGAAAGCATATATATATTCCAGCAATTGCAAATAATCTTGGCGCTCTTCAGATTCGTTCTGTGTATCAATTCGGAAAAAATTCTTATCGCTTTGAAATGAAGCCGCAGAGATCTGAGCGGCTTCGGTAATTAAATTTATTCTATAGATTTCTAAATCTGGCTCACGAAGGAAGATGTCATACAAATCAAAAAGAAAGGTACTGCGATAACCGGTAAAGGCCAGTAAAAGTGCGTCATAGTCACCGCTTTTAATAGTTTCATTTTGTACTGCTGTTACCCGTAGTTTTCCATAGAACAGATTGGGATCGTTCATTATCTCGATCAATTCTCTGTATTCTTCACGAAAACCATAATTCATGCAGGCCTTTATACGAATGGTATCAGGAAGCATTGTAAGATCGGGTGTACCTGTCACCTCTAGAGGTATGATGATTTGTTCGTCGACATAGTAGGTTGAGGAAGGGAAAACACTATAGTTAAGATAATCGTCGTAGTTGTCTCTATTGCCTTTATAGTCGGCAATATGTCTTTGTTGTTCACTACCAATTTTAAAGAAACGATTCAAAATGCGTTTTTTATCGATCAATTTACGAAGTTCGTAACGTTGTTCGCGATTGAAACGCTGGCAATTAAAAATAACGGCGAAGCATGCTGTGCTGATATTAGATTTATAAAAATAATCTTCTATATCACTTAAAATTGGGGAAAGACTGCCAAATGGTGTGCTCAGCAGAACATTAATATTGTTATTACTCAGTTCAGTTGTGAAGGTACTGTTATCGATAAATGGTTCTAAATTTAAATGGGGGATATACGCTTCAGCATCAGGATTTTTAAAATAATTTGACACTTCGGCGGCAGGATTCAGTGTTAAGTAAGGTCCACTTCCGATGGCAAACTTACCCGCATTCAAATCGGAATTGTGCGGTAGAATTTTAAATGAGAGTACTTCCTTAATATCGGTTTCTAACCAAATTCGGTCACCCTTGAACTTAAAGCGAATTTCATCGTTTATATCCGGTCCCTCGAATTCAAATCGGTCGATTGCTTGTGAGACCAAGATATAATCTGGAGAGAGACTACCCAGTCTTTGGATGCGTTTTAAAGTGAAATCAAGATCTTTGGCCGAAAAATACCTGGCATCTTTCTCTTTAATATCAATTTCATCATCATCCTGAGTGATAAAGAAGCTATCGTGCCATTTTTTATCGCTTTTCAGACGAATGGTTACGATATTATTCTGGTCAATTTCAATAAATTCACCAAGGCCATCTTCATAAGTTATTCCGGAGGGATTCGCTGAAATGTTAAAAAGACCATCAAAGAGTACCTCATCCAGCTTATCGGCTAACGGGTTATAGGTAGGTAAATGAGGATCAATGATCGGTTTCTGATGTGCGATGTAAGGAATTACAGTTTTACCTGATAGGTCTTTTTTCCATAAAAAAAAGTATACAGCAGCAGCAATTATTACAATAAGACCAGCGATTATCAAATATTTTTTCATCATATTCCCCTGATTAGTTCTTTTTTATGATCGGTTTTTGGGCCATAACGCTTACTTCAAACACTTTAAATGAGTTATAATTAAAACGGATCTCCAGGACGTTATCACCTGTTTTATTAACCTGTAAAGGTGTTATCTGTGCTTCGTAATCATTTTCTGCGGTGGGTGAGGTAATGCTAAAACGTCCTTCATTCTTTAATAACTTTTTATTGAAAGTAATTTGTTCATACCATTGTCTTTCGCCTGCATGACGGGCAATTTCCCTTGGTAACTTTACATTTATATCATAAACGGGGAACTGGGCCTCAGAGGGTATTTGTATATTCACTTTTACCAAATATTCATTGTTGCCCTTAACATTTGTCGTTGTAGGTAAGGCATAAATTTTACGATACTGTTTTGCTTTGGTGAGCCATTTGGATGCGGTGGGATCGCATTCGCCGATAAGATTTTTTATTTGAGTATTATTACCGTTGTAATGCTTACCATGGGCTACAATCGCACGCGCTTTATATACCCCATTGTCGTTAATATCCTGGGAAAAATTGCGGTAAAGCGTCTCGATAGCTGTTTCCGGAAATTTCTCATGTTTCAGAAAATTTATCCTGTTGTCCAGAACCTGATTCCGCCGTGCAAGATCGGATGGTGTACCTGTAGTAAATGTCAGTTTATATACCGCACTGAGTGAGGTGTCGGCATACAGTTCATCGACATTTTCAAAGTTATCCTTATTGGCTTCGATAAATTGAGTGGCATTTCTAATGGTTATACCTTCAATTCTTGACAGCAGAGTATCTTCAAATCCTCGGACCATCTGATTCTTTATGGGGCCAATTTTACCGTAGTTTAAGAAGTTTTCATCCTGATATAAAGACCTTATCCTGGCTTCGGCATTAGCCCAGGCACGGTTTTGCAAGGCCTGAGTGATTGCTGACTTTTGCTGTGTCAATGAGAGTTGATCAATATCCGAATACTGAGCCGTTAAAAATGATAAATCAGAATTCTGTTTCAGCATTCTTAGAATTTCTTTATAATTTCCCTGATTTCTTAAAAGATTTATCTGTGGTACGATTTGCTCAGCCCGGTTGTATTGCGACTCGAGTACATTGATCTCCCTCCTGGTATTGTTTATAGACTTGTTCAGTAAAGAAGTACAGGCATATGAACCGTATCTGCCGAAAGAATCACTGTCAGATTTAGGTAGGGCATATTTCAATTGTGACAGGCGTACACGTGTATCGATATAAAATGTATTTGAGGGCCAACTCGTGTTTTTCTGGACATCTGTTTTAATTTTATTTAAATCTTCTTCAACCTTCTGCAGTGCCTGCGATCTTTGATTGAAAGCATCGATGAACTTTGAGACACTTAAAAAATTATCATCAGGACTTATCGAACAGATGCTGTGGAGTTCCGATATATTTTTCGTATCGAGCAAGATCTTATCGGTAGTACTTTTTTTTCGTAATTCCGTTTCAAAAAAAGGAGTCACCTGCGGAAGGCGTTGAGCAACCATCTTTTGTGTCTCAGTTAAAAGATTAGCCGGATAACGCTCTTTTTGTTTTAAAAATTGAACATAGTCAGAAGCTTTGGTAACAAATTGCCGTATATCTGCACCGGGCTCAGCCAGCAATTTTAAAAGTGACATGGCAGTTTGATAATCATGCTGAAATTGTATTTCACTATCCAGATCAGTCTTTAATTTTACATACGTCAGATAAGCTTCATCATTACTATTTAAGATATCTGGCGGGAAAATATTTTCGATTTCACCCAATTGTGTTTTTATTTTTTCCAGATTTTGGAGTTTCAGGGTTATTCCAGCCTGTTCTCCAACATAATCAATATCTTGAGCAGAGATGGATACACCAACAGCTTCGTAAATAGCTCTGTCCTGGGTATTATCTTTGAGTATATTTTCATAATAGGCATGTTTATTTTCAAATTTAAAGCGCCAAATAGCTATATAGCGATATGTTAACTCTAACACCATATCCTGTCTGACATCTTCGATAACCCAATAAAATGTTGGTACGCTTCTATCTAACTTATACACACTTTGTTTGGTCGCATCTTCTGTTTCATCGGGCATTCTAATAATGGTACCTTTACCATCATCAAAAACACGCGTGAGATAAGAGGTGATAAGAGATTTATTACTTAATGTCAATACTAGATAAATGTTTTCATTCAGAGGTTGGGGAAATTTGAGAAAGTATTTTTTGCCTTCGTCCAGTTCAAAGAACTCATCATCATCCTTCAATTCAATATATCCACTTTCTACAAAAGAGATAGCGGGATCGGGTTTCAATTCTTTATAAGCTGCGCAACCAGCCCAAAAAATAAAACAAAGCCATAATAGTTTTTTAATTTTCATACCAATGCCTCATTTAATTATTTATAGATTATCAAAATTTACCAATAGTAAGGGATAAATAAAAATCAACAATCTCTTTACGCTTACGGACAATTTAGTTATTTTGTTCAATAAAGAAAATAGCATCAAATTTTAACTTTAATAAAAACTATCCTGGAAATTTGGGCATTAATTTGTTGAATATAAAATTAATCATCCTTAATATCATGTTTTTATTCAACGTCCAATATTCATTTCCGTAATCAAATATAGAATATACTTGTTGCTTTATTGAATTATAAGGAATATTAATGGAAGAATTTAAACCCCATGTTCCAAATGATACCCATTTAAGAGATTTTAGCATCAGGGCTTTACTGGTGGGGGGAGTATTTGGAATTCTATTTGGTAGTGCGAACGCCTATTTAGGTTTACGCGTTGGTTTGACCATTAGTACGGCAATCCCATTAGCTGTGATTTCGGTGGCTCTCTTTAAAGCATTGGAAGGAATATGGGGTAAGTCGTCTATTTTGGAAGCGAACATCGCTCAGACAACGGGCTCAGCAAGTTCATCACTGGCATCGGGAATCATATTTACTATACCGGCACTATTTCTCTGGGGATTTGAACCGCAGCTACTTCAGATTGCATTACTTGGTCTGTTGGGTGGAATGCTGGGAATCGTTTTTATGATCCCCCTACGCCGTTTTTTAATAGTCCGTGAGCATGGTAATTTACCCTACCCCGAGGGTACGGCCGCCGCTCAGGTTTTGATAGCTGCAGATACGGGTGGTAGTAAGGCAAGATATGTCTTTGAGGGTTTGGGTTTGGGAGCTGTGTATAAAGCAATTCTATCCTTTGCTCAGCTTTGGCCAACGGAAGTGTCCGTTCACGTTCCCGGATTAAAAAAGGGTGAATTGGGACTTGAAGCAACACCAGCTCTGCTGGGTGTTGGTTATATCTTGGGATTTCGTATTGCTGCCATTTTGGTCGCCGGGGGATTACTTTCCTGGTTAGGAATTATACCTGCAATTGCACATTTTGGTGAGTATTTGCAGGAACCATTGTACCCAGAAATGAAAAAGCTTATTACTGAAATGACACCCCAGGAAATATGGACCAGATATGTTCGCTATGTCGGAGCAGGTGCTGTGGCCGTGGGGGGCATTATTACGGTATTTAAATCTTTACCTACCATGATTAACTCGCTTAAAATCGGCCTGCGCGAGATATCCCCAAAAACTATATCCGAAACTGGGTTACGCAAACGCATCGATAGCGATTTGTCCTTTAAAATTGTCATCGCTATAGTCGCGATATTTCTAATTATTAGTATAGGGACACAATATGTTGTTGGTGTAAATCAAGGTACTATTACTCGTCTGGTGGGTTCGCTCTCCATCGTACTTTTTGCGTTTATTTTTGTGACTGTATCGTCGAGAATCGTTGGTCTGATAGGTGTTTCATCTAATCCAACTTCGGGAATGGCCATTGTTACGCTTCTTGGTACCAGTGCGGTCTTTTATCTGCTCGGTTGGACCGATGATCTAAGTAAAACAGCCGTATTGACTATCGGGACGGTAGTAGCGGTTGCCGCCTCAATTGCCGGGGATATATCCCAGGATTTAAAAGCCGGATTCTTATTAGGCGCGACACCAATGAAACAACAGGCCAGTGAATTGTTCGGTGCCTTTAGCTGTTCATTCTTCATAGCTCTGGCAGTCGTAACACTAGGAGAAGTATATGGATTTGGTACCAAAGACCTTGCCGCACCTCAGGCTACTTTAATGAAAACAGTCGTTGACGGCGTATTGCAGGCAAATTTGCCCTGGAATTTGGTCCTGATTGGTGCCAGTTTTGCCATTGTAGCGGAATTGCTTTCCATACCTTCATTACCTTTTGCGGTTGGAATTTATTTACCAGTGTCCACCATGACACCTGTGTTTTTTGGTGGTGTAATTAAATATTTTATCGAAAAAGGCCAACAAAATAAGACCAAAGATATCGCTGCCAAGCAAACAGATACGGGCGTCTTACTTGGTTCCGGCTTTATAGCCGGTGAAGGTATCATGGGGGTGTTAATTGCTGCTTATGCTGTCTGGCTTGGCGCCACACCGACGGGACTGCCCTGGCGCTTTGAAGGTTTTACAGGTCAATTGGTTTCTTTTTTGGTATTTTGTTCTTTAGGATTTTTCCTGTACAGGATGGCATCTCGTAAAAAAATTGCAGAATAATGCCTATCTTGAGTTTACCGCTTAATTGAGGATACTCGAATGAATGAAGAACCACAAGTAACTTTACAGCTGGCCCTTGAGCATGGACTCAGTGAAGAAGAGTATGATAAAATTCAGAAGATTTTAGGAAGAATACCTTCCTATACGGAATTAGGGATATTTTCGGTAATGTGGAGTGAGCATTGCAGCTATAAGAACTCACTCTTGCAGCTTAAAACTCTGCCTAGAGAAGGTCCCGCTCTGCTGGTAGGTGCCGGTGAAGAAAATGCTGGTTTGATTGATATTGGAGAAAATCTCGCCGTTGCTTTTAAAATTGAGAGCCATAACCATCCTTCAGCTGTTGAACCGTATCAGGGTGCAGCTACAGGCGTAGGGGGTATCATGCGTGATATATTTACCATGGGAGCACGCCCTATTGCGGCATTAAATTCTCTACGCTTTGGAGAATTGAATAAACAGCACAACCGCTATCTATTTGCCGGTGTGGTGAAGGGAATCGGGGATTATGGCAATTGTCTGGGTATACCCACGGTCGCTGGGGATGTCTATTTTGAGGATTGTTATAGCGATAACTGTCTGGTCAATGCCATGACAGTGGGGGTGGTCAAGAAAAATCTGATTGCTAAAGCTATCGCCAAAAGCCCAGGGGCACCGATCTATGCCATCGGCTCATCTACAGGCAGAGATGGGATTCACGGGGCGACTTTTGCCAGCGAAGAGTTAAGTGATGAATCAGAGGGAAAACGAAGTTCGGTTCAGGTGGGTGACCCCTTTACAGAAAAGCTTCTACTGGAAGCAACTTTGGAATTAATAAAAGAAGATGTTATAGAAGGAATTCAGGATATGGGTGCAGCTGGTTTAACCAGCTCCAGCTCTGAAATAAGTGCTAAAAGTGAACTTGGGATAGAATTAGATCTGAACAAGATGCATTTGCGTGAAGAAGACATGATACCTTATGAAATTTTACTTTCCGAATCTCAGGAACGCATGCTGGTTATCTGCCGCCGTGGTAAAGAGCAATTATTTGAAAGGATATGCAATAAGTGGGAGTTAGATTTTTCGCGTATCGGACAGGTTACCCGTGACAAAAACCTAAAGGTATATTCAAATGGTAAGCTGGTCGCGGATATACCGTCTTATTATCTTTCAGCCGGGGATGGAGCGCCTGTTTACCAAAGGGAAAGCAAGGAACCTGCTTATTTACACGAAATTCAGCAGCTAGATATAGAGCAAATTCCGCAACCACATGACTTGGCAAGTGCGTTTAAAAACGTATTCACTTCACCTAATATCATCAGTAAACGGTGGGTTTATGAACAATATGATTATATGGTACGCACGGATACCGCTGGCGAACCCGGAGGTGATGCCGCAGTAATGCGCATAAAGGGAAGCAACAAAGCCCTGGCAATGAAAACAGATTGTAATGCGCGCTATGTTTATTTATCCCCCAGAGGGGGAGCTGCTATTGCTGTGGCCGAATCAGCGCGAAATGTAGTCTGCACGGGAGCACGACCTGTTGCCATCACAAACTGCCTGAACTATGGTAATCCCTATAAACCTGAAGTATACTGGCAATTCTCAGAAAGCATTGCTGGTATGGGAGCAGCATGTCGTGCGCTTAATACACCGGTAACCGGTGGTAATGTGAGTTTTTATAATGAAAGTGAAATATATCAGGTTTATCCTACGCCGGTGATCGGTATGATCGGTATTGTAGAAAAACTCAAGTATATCACACCATCCTATTTTCAGGAGGAAGGTGATCTGGTCTATGTACTCGGAACAACCTTTGCTGAAATCGGAGGAAGTGAATACTTAAAAGTAGTACACGGCCAGGTTGCTGGTGTGCCACCTG
>Ga0209427_10003709_pt1 | contig 17849 bp, 11 predicted proteins | sample DeeMarSWOR136_30_FD_187465 | JGI IMG/M metagenome (GOLD analysis project Ga0209427, IMG submission 187465) | Marine sediment microbial communities from White Oak River estuary, North Carolina - WOR-1-36_30 (SPAdes) (version 2) | ecosystem: Environmental > Aquatic > Marine > Intertidal zone >...
CCTGTCGCTGGCTCGTCCAGGAGAAGCAAGGATGGTCTCGTTGCCAGGGCGCGAGCCACTTCCAGCTTCCTCTGCAGACCATAGGGCAGCGAACCGGCGATTTCCCCCACCACGTCTGCAAGTCCAAGACCTTCCAGCAGTGTCATTGCCTCCTCGTGTGCTTGCTTTTCCTCCCTGGTGTAGCCAGGTAATCTCAACACAGCACTGAAAGGTGAAGAGCGCAGCCTGAGATGGTGACCGATCAACACATTGTCCAAAACAGCCTGCTCACGAAACAGACGGCTGTTTTGGAAGATTCGGGCAATGCCCAGCGAAGCAACCTGATCTGGTCTGAGTCCCGTTATCTCTCTGCCATCAAGAATGATCTTACCTTCCGTAGGCTCGTAGAAGCCAGTGATCATATTGAATACAGTCGTTTTGCCCGAGCCGTTAGGCCCGATAAGCCCTACCAGCTCACCCTCCTCCAGCGTCAGGTTGAAATCTAAGACAGCGGTAAGGCCTCCAAAGCGCATTGTCAGACCTTTGGTTTCTAAGACGCTCACGCTTCTTCCCCTCCTGACTTTGCTTTTCCGAACAGACGCTGAACTCTGGAAAAGACCGAGTCCCAGGAGAACTCTGTCGCGCCCATCAACCCTCGCCGATAAAAGAGGATGAGCAGCAGCAACAGCACAGCAAAAGTCAAAGCTCTGAGTCCGGGCATGCCGGGGTAATTGATGCCAAAGATCTGTCTGGGGCTTTCTATCGTTCGCAACAGCTCTGAGGTGATGGCATAGATACCAGCTGCGACAACGCCTCCGGTCAGGCTCTGTACGCCACCAAGAACGGCCATGGTGATCACGGCGTAGGACAGGTCAGGCTTGAAGGTGCTAGGAGCAACAGTACCCAGCAGATTGGCCAAGAGCCCACCCGCGATGCCCACAAAAAAGGAAGAGAACACAAAAGCCATGATCTTGTGGAAGGATAGGTTTACCCCTACAGCTTCCGCTGCAATTTCATCCTCGCGAATGCATCTCAACGCTCTCCCGTAACTGCTGTCCACCAGCCGCTTGGTAGCAAAGATGGTGATGATAGCCAATCCCCACACCCAGGCCAGGTTGGTATTCTTGGGTATGCCCTTCAAGCCCATAGCGCCATTGCACACACCCGGCACATTGCATAGCAGGAGCCGAATGATCTCTGAGAAGCCAAAGGTAGTTATCAGCAGGTAGTCGCCGTGCACCCTCAGCGCTGGCGCACCAATCACGAAGCCGACTACTGCTGTCAACAGCCCACCCAGCAGCAAGGATGGTACGAATGGCCACTGCACAACGCTTATCGGCCAGACGGGCGGTGCGAGCATGAAGCTGACTTGCTTCGCCTCCGGGCTCAATGTCAGGAGCGCTACGGTGTATGCTCCTATCGCAGTAAGGCCAGCATGTGCCAGCGAGAATTGGCCGGTGAATCCATAGATCAGGTTAAAACTGCTCACGAGGATAACATAGATACCCCACATATGGATAAGTCTGACCTGAAAGGCATCCATATGCCTTTCGGCCCATACCGTGAACAGCATCACCCCTATCACGGCGACCACAGATAGCGCCCTGCGGAGGTTCTTTCGTTTCTCCATCCTATACCTTTTCCTCTCTAACCTTCACGTTGAATATGCCTCCGGGCCTGAAAAGGAGAAACAGGATCAAGAGCAAGTAAGCAAAGATGTCCCGAAAACCCGTCAGGGAGGGCAAGAATGCAACCAGCATGATCTCCGCCAGCCCTAGCAGGAAACCTCCCACCAAGGCGCCTGGTATGCTACCGATGCCGCCCATGACCGCCCCGATGAATGCTTTCAGACCAGGAACCACCCCTGTGAAGGGACTCACGAAGGGGAATCGGGAGCACCACAGAAAGGCACCGGCAGAGGCGAAAGTAGTGCTGAGGATAAAAGAGAAGGCAATCACCCTGTCCGGATCAACGCCCATCATCATTGCTGCTTCCAAGTCCTTCGATACAGCGCGCATCGCTCTGCCCATCTTGGTTCTTGTTACGATATAACTCAAGAGCAGGAACAAGATAGCGGAAACGGCCATTATGAACAGGGTAACTACCGGTATGGAAACTGTGCCGAATTTGAGCACTCGGTCCAAGAACTCCGGATGAGGAAATGGCTTCGATCTTGACGTAAAGAAAACGACAAAGAAATTCTGCAATATGAACGAGACGCTGGTAGCTCCAATAAACGAGGAGATCTTCACCTTGCGTAGCGGCCTGTATGCTATTCTTTCAGCAAGCAGCCCAACGCACACCGTCACAACCGTAGCTAGCACGAACGCCACGTACCAGGGAAGACCCAACCGCAGCACGCCCCACATCGTCAGGAATGCAGCCACCATGAAAAAGTCTCCATGTGCCATGTTAATCAGCCTGACGACGCCATAGATGATGGTGTAGCCGATCGCGATCAAGGCGTACATGCTTCCCAGGGCAATGCCGTTCGCAAGATACTGAACGAAGAAATCAAACGTCATGTCTTATCCTTTTCACTATCGAGCCTGCACGGCACCCGAACTGGAGCCCTAAACATACCAGTTTGTGGCCTGTGGTGGCAGACCCGCTGACATTCGTTCCCTGAATGGGACGAAGTGCTAACTTACCCACGATCGATAGTCCCGACCCCGCAAATCCATGTTGGACCCCAACCAAGAATCTGCCTTCAATAGACGGTGAGGGGGGCTCTTGCCCCCCCCACACTACGACCGGCTCACCCAGGACCTAGGGTTCAACAAGGTAGCGGAAGATCTTCTTCCCATCCTCTATGCCAATGATGGGGCAGCCCAGTACCGCATTGCCCTCCTCGTCGAAGGACACCGCGCCGCGGGCACCGACGAAGCCATCTGTCGCAGCCAGTGCCTTTGTGATCTCTTCCCGATCAACCGAACCAGCTCGCTCGATGGCGTCCATCAACACCAGGTAGGCGTCATACCCTGTCACCGAGAAGGTCTCTGCCTCCAAGTCGTACTCCGTTCTCATGCCCTCGACAAACTCCACCGCCTCAGGGTGTGTGTAAGCGTCCGGGTGGAACTGGGCGCTGTAAGAGAAGCCGTTGGCGGCCTCGCCAGCGATCTCGATAAGCTCTGGCACATCGGCGGAATCGCCAGCCAGGAATGGCATGTCGGGCGTCAAGCCAAGCTGTCGGGCCTGAACCAGTATCGCGGCTATCTCAGCATACTCAGCCGGGCAGAACACCAGGTCTGGATTCAGTTGCTTTATAGTCGTCAACTGCGCCGTGAAGTCGGTGTCACCCGTCTGGAACGAGAAGAAGCCAAGGATGCTTTTACTGTCGCCTGTCAGCTCGATGAAGGCCGACCTGAAGTAGTTGGCCAGACCGACAGGGTAGTCCTCCGCGATGTCCACCAACAGAGCCACGGTCTTGGCTCCGATGGATTCCACTGCAAACTTGGCGCATGCTCTGCCTTGGAAGGGGTCAATGAAGGCAGCTCTGAATGCATGCGGCTTGTCCAAGGTCACCAGTGGGTTGGTGCAGGCAGGACCAATGGCAGGCATTCCGGCTGGATCGAGCACCTCGTTCTGAGCGATGGCCTTGGAACTGGAGTTCACGCCAATAACCGCATGAACCTTCTCCACGTCAAGGAAGCGCTGCGCAACAAGAGCCGATTCGGTATTGTCGCTCTTGTTGTCAGCCAAGATCAGCTCAACCGGCCTGCCCAAGACTTCCGGCTTCTTCTTGTGAGCCAACTGAATGCCCTTCCACGTCATGTCGCCATAAGGAGCTCCCCAGCCAGTCATCGTCTCGTTGACACCGATCTTGATCACATCGGGCAGGGGCTCTGGGCCCGGTTCAGGTGTTGGCGGCTCTGGCGTGGCCGTCACCACAACGACCTGTGGCGTCGGCGTGGCGGCAGGAGCGCATGCAGCCAACACCACGGACAGAACCAATACCAGGCCCAAAGCGATTGTAAATACTCTTTCCCTAGACATTTTCTCCTCCATTGAAATGTTGTGACGTATCCACAAACTACTCTATTGTGTCTTCTCCCCTAATTTCCACCTCCTTTCCCCTTCCACCTCGAAACAAACTCCCTAACCGCCTCCATGGTAGGCTCTACAGGGTGCGGTTTCCCTGCTGCCTTTATAGCGGTTTCTGTGTCCTTCAAACCATTGCCAGTGACCAATACAACGACACGCTCATCTGGGTCTACACTGCCTTCGCGGATCAGCTTGAGCAGGCCGGCAAACCCAGTGGCGCCCGCTGGCTCAGCAAAGACGGCGGCCTCACGCCCCAGAACACGCATCGCCTCCAAGATTTCATCGTCGCTAACCGCAACGTACATGCCATCGGTATTGCGCACCGCCCGTAGGGCCTTGATCCCATCGCGTGGGACCCAGACTGAGATGCTGTCGGCAATGGTTTCGGGAACGATAGGCGTGACCTCCTCCGTACCCTCCTGCCATGCCTTTACCAGTGGAGCTGCACCCTCAGCCTGGACACCAATAAGCTGCGGAAAGCGCTCAATAAAGCCCAGGGCGTACAGATCCCTGAGCCCTTTCCACAGGCCACCGATGATGCAGCCATCCCCCACAGCCACGAACATCTTATCCGGAACTTGCCAGCCCAGCTGCTCGCAGATCTCCAGAGCGGCCGTTTTCTTGCCTTCGGACAGGTAGGGATTGATCGCTGTATTGCGGCTGTACCAGCCGTATTCAGCGGAGACGTCGAGGCAGAGGTCAAAGGCTTCATCATAGGTGCCCTTAACCAGAAGGACCGTAGCGCCGAAGATGAGGAGTTGCGCCACCTTGGCAGCCGGGGCTCGCTCCGGCACGAAGATAACGGTAGGCAGACCCACGCTCGCCGCCAACCCAGCAAGCGAGGAAGCCGCATTCCCTGTGGATGCGCAGGTGATCGTTTGGAAACCTAGCTCCAAGGCCTTGGTGACCCCCACCGCACTCGCCCTGTCCTTGAAGGAGGCGGTGGGATTGCGCCCGTCGTCCTTGATATAGAGTTCTTTCAAGCCCAGAGACTGTCCAAGTTTCTTAACATGATAGAGGGGTGTCCAAGCGACGTGTAAGGGGGGAATCAGTTCTCTGTTGGCGATGGGCAGGAGGTCGATATAGCGCCACATCGATCGCTCGGGATTATTCGCCAGCTTCTCCTTCGTCAACCGCTGGCTGATCAGGTCGTAGTCATAAATAACGTCAAGAATGCCCTTAACTCCACACCTGGGACACGTGTAGAGTGTCTCATCCGTCGCATACTCTCCGCCACAGAGTATGCATCTCAGCCCTTTTACTTGATCCACAAGCACCCCCGTTTCCGCAGTGATTCCTATAGCTGGAGCACTTTCGGCCACTGACCGGCTATTGGACGACCAAGCCCTCCGATACGAGGGGCAACCTCGCCCCGCTCATGACGGCTTCCAGAAGCGCCTCCCTGGTCTTTTCAATGGCTTCCTCCATCACTTGCCTGGCCAAGGCACAATCCCTTTTTCTCAAAGCTGCCACTAACTGGCGATGTTCATCTGCGAACTCTTCAGGGCGATTGCGTAATTCCAGCTCCCACAGAAGAAGCGCCTGCATCCTGTCCAACAAGCCGCCTATCAGGTCTGCGAGATCCTGGTTCTGTGTAGCAAGTGCTACCCTAACGTGAAACTCGCGGTTATCCTGCAAGTATTGCACGTAGCTATCGATGTCACCGGTCACCCAACTGCAAGGGATTTTTTCTAGCTCAAGCAGTTCTTGCTCTGTGATGCTCTTCGCCGCTAGCTCTGCTGAAGCGCCCTCAAGAATGAGACGCAACTGGAAAAGGTTCCGGACATCCTCAACCGTCATATACGAAACGAAGTACCCAACCCGGGGAATGATTTCAACAAGGCCTTCATGCTGCAAAGCACGGAGTGCCTCTTTGATCGGTGTTTTGCTCACATGGTATTGCTGGGCTAGGTCATGGAGTGACAATCTCTGTCCCATCCTATGGGTCCCACAGAGAATGTCATTCTTGATTGAGTGGTACACACGCTCTCTCACTAGCATAACATACCCACCCATTCATCAAATACTAGCACAGTGCTTACCGTGTGATGCTCTCAGGCGTGGCGCGGATTGTGACAGAGGTTTGCGCCTCTCTGTGCTATAGCTCTCATAGCACAGGAATGTGAGAATCAGAATTCGTTGTGCGGATGAAATACCACTGAGATTTCAGTGGAACTCTATCACACCTTCCCGTTTTTGTCAAGCACAAACAAAAGAGGGTGTTGAAAAACATATCAGTTAGTTGAAGCCGGTACCATATGTTGTGCAGTGCGCCCCTGAGTGTCTTGGTGGTATGAAGGGATTGTGGTACGATGTCTCACTTCGATATGCAAGAGGTGAGAGATGGAGAAGCGACCCCGCCACCGCCCCCGGCGGAGTTTTCCGAAGGCCAGGCGCATCATTGTTGAATGCGAATTGGAGCGGTGTGTCCATTGCGGTAAGTTGTTGAAGCCCCGCAGACCTTGGGTAGTACGCAAGACGGTGCAAACACTGCAAGGCCCTGTGTTTGTGGTAGGAAAGAGTAAGAAGTGTACAAACCCAGGGTGTTCACAGGTGGGAAAGCACTACTATGCCAGCGGTGTGTTGCTGATTAGCCTGCCCTATAGCACCTATGGGCTGGACGTGTTGGCGTTTATCGGATGGCAACACGAACATGAGCATCGCCAGTTGGTGGAGATCCAGCGGATGTTGAACGCACGCGGGGTTCTGATCAACGAACGCACCGTTGGCAAACTCTATCGTCAGTTTCTGGCGCTGTTGGGGGCGATGAGTGAGCAAACAGAGGCCCGGCTGGCAGAGACGGCAGCCGAGCACGGCGGGTTGGTGTGGGGCATTGATGCGCTGCAACCAGAAGGACACGGGACGTTGCTCTACGTGTTGTACGAAGTATTGGGCAGGACGCCGGTGGCGGCGATACAGTTGAGGGGAGCGACGGCCGAGGAACTGTGCGCGTGGTTGAAACCATACCAGGAATTGCCCTATTCTGTTCTGGCGACACTTTCGGATGGCGAAAAGGCGATCATCGCTGCGCTGAAGCAGTGTTGGCCGCAGTCGCCACGTCAACGCTGTCAAGCCCACTTCCTGAACAATCTAGCCGAACCGCTCTTAGCCATGGACACCCAACTGCGCGAGTGGATGCGCACTGATCTAGGGGGACTGCCACCTGTGCCTGAGCGTACTGAGGCGGACGTGGCAGGCGACGACTCAGGACAAGCAGAAGGCACGGCCCCTTTTTAGCAGCAGAAGGTTCACGACGTGACCCTGTTTTGATGACGATCGAGGCGTACCTACGCCGAGCGACTCGCGATGCCGTGAACCGCCGCAGCCGAAAGCCTTTCCATTGGGGTGGGTTAGCTGGCTATCGGCAGTTGGAAGCGATTGCCCAAGCACTACACTCTGTCTCAAGCACAGAACCGGAGACGGCATATCTCCAGCAACTCGCCGGGCGGGTGGACCGCGTGCTGGAGAAGAATCGCGTGCTAGTCCAGGACCTGGGGGCCGCACATGCCTGGCTGCGACGTATTGCGAATTGTCTACGCTATCCGCCCAGTGCATACGACGATTGGGCGTCGTTGAGCAGCCAACAGGTGAGCACTCAGCTGGAATCACTGATGCAAGAATTCCGACCCGATTTCAAGTATCAACCCGCGCAAGCAGCTCTGTATCGTGCCTGGCGCCGACGGTGGCAAGCGTATGGCCCCGAGTTGTTGCATTGCTATGACATTCCAGGCCTGCCACCCGACAACTTGGCATTGGAGACTCTCTTTGGGCGTCTCCGTCGTCACCAACGGCGAATCAACGGACACCAATCGACGCGGGAACTTCGCAAGTTCGGCCAATACCAAGTGCTTTTTGGGGCTGAAAGTGAAGCTGACTTGCTCAAACAACTGCAACAGGTACCGTTAGCTGAGTATCAAGCCCATCGCCATCGTCTGGAGGCAGCCGAAGTGCCTGGCCGATTCATGCGCCGCTTACATCATGACCCTGAGTCTACAATGCAGCACTTGATGCAGCGGCACGCGGATCGCCGCGCTGAACTCCTCTGTGACGTCCCCCCACCTGGCGGTTAGCTCCTTACATACCAGTTAGACAGTCAGGGGCAGTGCGCTTTAGTTGCCTACTATATGCTGTGGCAAAAGTGAACAAGCCTGGACTTTTTCAACACCTTCAACAAAAGGTGCCCCTCCCCTGATACGGAGTAGTCTCGGGTACAATCATCTTCTCCACAAGGCCGAGCAAACGGCAATTGACTTCCATCGGCCAGCCGTTATAATTACCCGTGTGTTCTATCAAAAGGCTGTGAACAAAGGAGGGCTCCGTTGTTGCAGCGAATCCGGCGCTTGATCTCCAGCGAATGGTTTCTGCTGCTGGTTGTCACTATTGTGGCAGCCGCGCTGCGGCTGTATGCCCTCGATCGATTGCCACCAGGCCTGTATCACGACGAAGCGTACAACGGCCTGGATGCCCTCGACGTCATCCGTGGTTCGCGCCCCATCTTCTTCGAAGCGAACAATGGACGCGAACCGCTGTTCATCTACCTCGCGGCGTGGTCCGTGTCATGCCTCGGCCGCAGCCCGCTGGCGATACGGTGGGTAGCAGCTCTCCTGGGCACCTTGACCGTTCCCGCTACGTATTGGATGGCCCGCGAATTGCTGGGGCGGCGAGAGGCGCTGTGGACCGCTTTGGTGACGGCCATCACTTTCTGGCATCTCAACCTCAGCCGCGTGGGCTTTCGCGCCGTGAGCTTGCCCCTTCTGACCGCATTGTGCTTGTGGTTTCTTGCGCGTGGTCTACACAGCAGACGCTGGCTCGATTTCGGGCTGGGCGGATTCTGGCTGGGTTTGAGCTTTTACAGCTACCTGGCAGCACGCTTCCTGCCCATCGCCTTTGCGCTTTGGATTCTCTACTGGCTCTGGCGTCGTCAACCGATCAACTGGCGTGGGCTAGTGCTGTTCTTCGCCGTCGCCCTGATCATCGCTTCACCGTTGCTCGTGTATGCAATGCAACACCTGGATACGTTTCTCGAACGCTCGATGCAAGTCTCCATCCTCAATCCCGACATTAACCAGGGTGATTTCGTGGGCACGCTCCTACGACACGTGGGCAAAACCCTGGGCATGTTCAACTGGCGAGGGGACTTTATCCCGCGCCACAACATGCCTCATCGCCCTGTTTTCGACTTTGCCATGGGCCTCACCTTTCTGCTGGGGTTCGCTACGGTCCTGCGCCGCGCGTTCGAGAGGCAAGAATATGCCTTATTGCTCATCTATTGGGTGGTCATGTTGATCCCTACTATCCTGGCTGAAGATGCTCCTCATTTCCTTCGCGCGGTGGGCATCCTACCGGTGCTCTTTGTCTTCCCTGCTATAGGACTGAAGACTCTGTGGGACGCACTGCGGGCCCGTACAGCGAAGCAGATCGCCGCGCTGGCGGTCGCTTTGCTCCTCGGCTGGAGCCTGTACGCAACCGTGAACGATTACTTCTTCCACCACGTCCGCAGTGAGGCGGCCTACTATAACTTTGAGACAGGGGCAGTGGAGCTCGCTGCGCAGGTGAACCGCTTCGTGGGCACAGGCTGGCATCTCGGGTCGGGGTTGCGCGTGCTGGAGGAAATGCCCTTGCCACACCGTCGCGTCTACCTGGATGAGCGGCTGTGGCGCGACTGGACAAGCCTGCGCTACCTGGTGCCCGATACACCCAACCTTATGCTGTTGGGAGAGAGCGTAGCGCTGCCTGAACCACAGTCAGAGGATGAGGTCTGGCTCATCGTCTGGCCGTATGCGGAATACAACCAGTATCTGACTTTGCTGCCGATGGGGCGACTGGTCTCTGTCCGCGAAGGGCTACTGGAGAGAGGCGACCTAGAGGAGCAGGCGCGGCTGCTGTGCGTCATCTATGAGGCGATGCCTGCCCGTCAGGTGCCATCCAACCTGCAGGTACCATTCGAACGAGGGATCGAGTTGCTGGGCTACGAATGGGATAATGAGCTCAACGACACACGCTTGCGTCTGTTTTGGCGCGCCAGAGCCGCATTGGATGCGGACTATAGCGTGTTTGTGCATTGGAGGCGAGGTGACCAAGTGGTGGCGCAGAGCGACTCATATCCAGCGCAGGGCTACTATCCCACACACCTCTGGAGGCCTGGGGATATCGTGGCCGATGACCACCTGCTGACGGCTTCGGAAGTCCCAGGGGAAAGTGATTTGATCTCGGTCGGCCTGTACTCCCTGCAGACAATGAAACGGCTGCAGGTGCTCGATCGCTCCGGCGCTGCCGTCGCCGATCACGTTACAATCGAGCTGCCGTAGTGGTCTGCCTGTAGTGGCGACTTTACTTTCCCCACCTGGGCGGCGACTGATGGTTTTTGACAACTTAGTTGGGTAATGCTCTGAAATCGTAGAGCGCTGGCTGGATGTCACCCTGAGCGAATGCGAAGGGTCTCACCCGCCACACACGAGGAGATTCTTCGCTTCGCTCAGAATGACATGAGTGGGGCCATTACCCGAGCAATGAATCAAAACTATAAGTCGCTACTACAGTCTCTCAATTCAAGCTGGACACAGCACCAGGTACGACTTCTATGACGCCGACATCCGCATGATCTGAACCATCGGGCAATGTGAGCCTCGTGTTACTTTCAGGATCATACAAGCCCACGACAAGACGCAGAGATTCCGAAACGTCCGCCGGCACCCAAAGCCCATGGTTGTCAATGATTTCCTCGCCCGGCTGCCAGCTCCAGGTGGGACGAAGTTCGTTCACGGGGACCGAATCGTGCTGCGTCACCAAGCGGCCGTCCGTGGTGTAGAGGTGCACAAAGACCTTGTAGCTATGTGCGATTTCCTTCGTTGAACTCCAAGTTAGACGCACTGTCACCCGGTCATCGGCCTGAGTGTGTGAAGTGAATGCCACAGCCTGCAGCAGGATGCGGTTGTCGAAAGTGAGGCGGGGCTCTCGCTGCATTTCCTGGGTGGTAGGCGAAAGATACTGGAGGTAGAGCGTATCGTCGCGCCATTGGCCAAAGGCCGGGAACAGGTTCAGATCGAGCCACTCCTTGAGCGGCAAGTTGGCGGCCACCGTACCTTTGTACAGGACAAACCATAGCCTGCGATGCCGAGTTGCAGCAGGCTGCACACGGTCCGTCAACGCGGGCTCGAGTGGCTCAATCACCGGATCCCAGCGCAGCACATAGGACCACGCTGGATCATCCACAGTGCGAAGGCGTTCGTAATGACCTGCCAGGCTCAGCACATTGAAAAACACCACGTCGTCCGTGGCAGTCTTGTCCTGGAGGTAGCGATAGTTAGCCTGGGGGTCAAAAGCTCCAGAGACCTCGTATGACTTAACATAGACATAGTGGGCTACAGTCGGGAAAGTGGACGCGACAAGGAGCAGCAGGCCAAGCACGCCCAGCCACCTGGTGCGCTGCCAGCACACGTCGATTGCCCAGGCGATCAAAAGGGCCAGGAAAGGGCTGGCTGAGATCAGGTAACGCGCTGCAAACATGTGCGCTTTGGCACCGACGGATACCGCAACCAGACTCAATACGATAGCTAACAAGGGAAGCATCAGATAACGCATGGATTGCTGCCTGCGCCATGCCAGGAAAACGGCCGCTATCAACAACAAGAGGATAACATACACCGCTATCCAACCCGCACCGTAGGCAAAGACCAAGCCGAACACGCCATCAGCGAGAAGACGAAGGGTGTCGGCACCGCTGAAAGCGGACCCCGTGCGACTGCCAACGCGTTCTAGCATCGGGGGCACAGCATACCACAGCCACGGAACGTAGAGCAGGGCAATCACCGAGGCAGAGATGAGCAGGGCACGCGAGCGACCGGGGCGGATGAGCAGTGCATACACGAACACCGCGATGAGAGCAAAAGCCGTGTAGTAGAAGGTATACATCGCAGCGGTGGCACTCAACACGAAGGCAGCGTAGAGGCTGAATCTGTCTGTATCGATGGCCTTGAGCAAGAAGTAGGTGGCCAGAAGACTGAGCCCTGCGCAGAGCGAGAACATACGTGCCACTTGCGAATAGTAGAGGAGAAACGGTGACAGGGTGGTCACAAAAGCAGCCAGAACGCCAACCTGCTCCCCACGTTCGCCAACACCTGCTGTGCGTGTCCAGATTCGCCCGGTAGCATAGGCAATGGGGACGGTCACGACGCCAGCGATGACCGAAAGGAAACGTATCCACAGTTCATGCTGGCCCAGGCTCAGCCATAGCTTGAACACGTCGTAGTAGAGCGGCGGGTGGACGTCCAAGGCTGTGATGCGGTTGATCTCAGCCCAGCTCAGAGTGCTTAAGCCAATGCTCCAGCCCTCATCCCAACTAAGAGGCGGTTGAGCTAGTCGGTACATGCGCAGGGCAAAGGCAACAAGAATCAAGGTGAGCAATAGTGGTCTGGAGGGGCACTCCCAGTAGCGGTCTCTCATTTTGTCTACACTCTGTCTATGAGTATAATCACTTCGTTTTGTGAAGCCAAACAGCAGGAGGGAGAGGATTTCTCTTATGTCTGTCAGACGTCTCATTAGCACCGTCACGATGATATGCTTGATCATATGGCTACTCTTATGGCCCATCCCCGCGTTGGCCGAACCCGCCACACAGGAAGAGTGCCCTGGAAACGCCCTGCTCAACCCAGGTTTTGAGGAAGGATTTAGCGAGCGCGGCGCGGGTGAGGTATCCGTCGCCAACGGCTGGTTCCCATGGTGGCAGGACGGTCCGGGGCAGGACGAGGGCTACTACCGTCGGCCAGAGTACAAGCCGGAAGACGCATCCCGCTATGGGAGACGGCGAATTCGCTCAGGCAATTTTGCGCAAAAGTTTTTCAACACGTTCTCCACCCACAACGCCGGTATTCTCCAACAAGTGCAAGTTCCAGTCGAGAGCACGCTCACGCTCTCCGCCTGGGTGCAGGCCTGGAGCAGTCAACACCATGACCCTGGCACGGTTGTGGAGCCTGGAAACTACCGCGTCTACGTCGGTATTGATCCCACTGGCGGCACGGATTGGAGTTCACCAAACGTGGTCTGGTCCGAGCCACGTATGGAATACAATACGTGGATACACCTGCAAATCCAGGCGAAGGCCAAAGCTGGTACTATCACCGTCTTCCTCAGAGGCCACCCTGAGTTTCGGACCCAGTTCAACGATTCCTATTGGGAAGATATCTGCCTAACGGTGCAGAGGCCCACGCCACGCCCGACCAGCACACCAACGGATACGCCCACACCGACAGTCTCTCCAACGCCAACGGTATCTCCAACAGCGACCTCTACACCAACACCAGCCCCGGGGAGTATATGCGTCAGTGTCTATGAAGACCGCAATGGCAACGGTCAGCGTGACGAGGGCGAGAACTTGGTTTCGGCTGCGGTCATCTCCCTGCTCGACAGCAACCGCGTGGAACTGGAGAAGTACACCACAGACGGCGTGAATGAGCCCCACTGCTTCCATGAGCTAGCTGCAGGAGAATACTATCTGCAACGACAAAATGCCCCCGGCTACGTGTCCACCGATCCAGACGAGTTGGTCGTAGCCGTAGCACCCGGCGAGAGCACGGACGTAGCATTCGGCGCAAAGTTCGCGCCGACCCCAACAGCCACAGCGACAGCTACAGCTACACCAACACCGACCGCCACTCCAACACCCAGGCCAATCCTGCACAGGGTGGGTAGCACTATCTATGGAGTGAGTGGGATCATCTTGGCTGCTTTGGCTCTACTCATAACCGCCGGTCTGTCACTGCTGCGAAAGCGTCTATGAGCGCTGCCGCCCCAACGACGGAGATGAGGGCAAAACTGCGGGAATGGGGCCCGGTCATTGTCCTGGCTCTCATTCCTGCCCTACCGTTGTTGGCCGGCAGTGGCCTGGTAAACACGCGGGCGGGTGGCGATAGCCCCTTTCTACTGGTGCGCGTGCACCAACTCGTGCTGAACCTCCGTGCAGGCATCTTTCCCGTACGCTGGATGCCCCAGGCTGCCTATGGCCTGGGCTATCCTTTTTTCAATTTCTACGCCTCTTTGCCGTATTATTTGGCCGCTGCACTGAAGCTGACAGGTGTCGGCTACATCTGGTCCATCAAGTGTACACAGGCGCTTGGCTTCGTCCTCGCGGCCATGTCCATCTATGGGTTCAGCAGGGAACTCCACCATAAGCGGAGCACAAGCCTGCTCGTGGCATTGGTCTACTCCTGTGCTCCTTTCCACATGGTCAACGTCTACGTGCGTGGGGATTCCCTCTCCGAATTCTACGCTTTTGTGTTCTTCCCCCTGATCCTTTGGAGCCTGCTGCGTCTGCATCGGCAGGGCAGTATCCGCAATGCAGTGTGGGTGGCACTGTCCTACGCTGGTTTACTGTTGACGCACAACATCTCCGCCATGCTCTTCAGCCCCTTCGTGCTGCTCTATGTCCTTTCGTTCGTAGTGCGCACGCAAGTGCGCCAGAGGCCGCACGCGTGCCGCTTTTCGGGACTGCGCAGCGCAATTGACAGCTTCCTTGCACTGGGCATGGGAGCACTGATGAGCGCCTGGTTCTGGCTGCCAGCCCTGGCTGAGAGAGGGAATGTCTACCTCAGGGACATGACCACTGGCTACTTCAACTATGCCCTGCACTTCCGCAGCCTGGATCTGGTACAACATAGTCTTGTCTTCGACTATGCCATTACTGCCGACAAAGAGCCCTTCCGCATGGGTATGGTTCAGGCCATATTGGCCTTGGCCGGGCTGACTGCTGTAGTTGTCTGGTGGATACAACAGCGTCGTGTGGAATCCCACAGCGCGTTCCTCGTGCTCTTGCTGGCAGCCTCTACCTTCATGATCACACCCTTTTCCCGAATATTGTGGGATCACATCCCTCTGCTTCCTTTGGTGCAGTTTCCCTGGCGTTTCCTGGCGCTGCAAGCACTGGCAACCAGTCTCGTGGTAGCCTATCTGGTTCCACGCCAGCAGCGTTGGGAGCAGATCACCACACTCCTGCTGGGACTGCTGGTACTGGCAACGACGCTCCTGGGGCTGCACCCAGAGCGGCTTCACATCGAGGAAGCTGACATCACTGTGCAGCGGCTGATGCTCTACGAGTACTTTACGGCCAACGTTGGCACCACCATCCGAACCGACTACCTGCCAAGTGGGGTGGACCCGCGTCCATACACCTCCGAAGTATTGTGGCAAGAGGGGACCAAACCCGCACCTCTGGCCATCGAGGGACGAGTCGCGTCCGCCGATCTCCAAGCACAGGGCCCTACATTTGAGCGCTGGGTTATCGAGGTAGCGTCCCCAGAGTCTCTGTTGGCCTTTCACACCTATTACTACCCCGGCTGGGAAGCCCATGTAGATGGCCAACCCACGCAGATTGAAGCATTACCTAGTCTGGGATACATCGGTCTTCGATTGGGCCAAGGTCAGCACGAAGTACGCCTGCGCCTGGGGCACACACAAGAGCAGCGGATTGCAGAGATCCTGTCTGCCGTGGCAGCGGGTCTGCTGCTGATCGTGTTGGTGCGAGAGGTTCGCGTGAGCCGAGGCATGCTGGGCATCGCCGCTGCGATACTGGCAGCACTAGCAGTGCTCGCAATAGGGGTGCGTGCGCTGCCTTCTCCCGACGAAAGCGGAAAGTCGATCACCAGGATCGACCCCACAGACCTGACCATGGACTTTGATCGAATCCCTTACTTGCACCACAACCCAGACGGGATCCGATTTGGAAACGCAGCCCAATTGACCCACTACGAGCTTTCGTCTCATGCGATCCAGGCGGGGGAAACGTTGACCGTCACCACGTATTGGGATGAATCTGTAGACAATGACATGGTGGCAAAGCTGGCCCTCGTGTCGCCAGCACAACACCTTTTCAGCGTGCCCCTGGCCGTCGCCGTCTCCGAGAAGCCCCTCACCACGGAGCGCATACAGTGCGCACTGCACATTCCCGCAAGCACTATGCGAGGAGTGTACCTGCTCAGTCTCCAGGTGTACGGGCCTGAGGGAGAAATCCAGCCGATCAACCCACGAGGCGAAACGCTGGGCACCACCTACTTGCTGCCGATACGCATCCAGGGTGAAACACCGGCCAGCAGTGACGAGCCCATCCTGCAGGCGTTCGGCGATCGCATCGCGCTGTCAAGAGCACAGACCGTTCAACACGTGCCCGGCACGCTCGAGGTCACGCTGACCTGGCTTGTCTCTGCATCACCGCCGCAGAACTACAAGACTGCCTTGCGCCTCAGGGATTCGTCAGGTTGGGAGGTAGCCAGGCTTGACACACAGCCCGGTTACGGCTTCTATCCCACGAGCATGTGGCGTCCGGGAGAACTAGTGCACGACCGCTACGTGTTGTCGCTAGATGATGGAACGCCACCTGGTACGGAATACCACCTTGACGCAGCCTTGTACGAAGCTGCTTCGCTGCGCCCTATCGGCACGGCAAGAATACCAGATGTTGTCATAACTCTACCCGTCGTGCGCCAGGATTATCCGGTGATGTATGCCTTTGGCCCTGCAGTTGCTCTCAGCGAAGCACAATTCCTGAAGGAAGAGTGGGAACAAGGTGAGAAGTTGGCTATGGTGCTCAAGTGGGCAGCTACCGCCCCAGCGGATCGGGACTATGAATGTCAGGTCGCACTGCTCGATAGTGCCGGAACAGCGGTTCACAGCCAGACCATGCCACTGGTCAGGGGATATCCCAGCTCGCTGTGGCCCAAAGATGCGATCATCGCCAGTCACTATGAACTGCAACTTGCCCCTGATGTTCCCGTCGGGCAGTATGCTGTCACACTAGCGCTCAGGGAGAAGTTATCGGGAAAGGAGGTAGGCACCTTCACCTCGCCTAGCTCCGTGCGTGTGGTCGAGGCTGCGCGAAACTTTACCATACCGGAGATGCAAAGGTCAATAGGAGCTGACTTTGGGGGGCAGATACGGCTGTTAGGCTATGACCTGCAACGCACAGAAGACGATCTTCACCTGACGCTGCACTGGCAAGCCCTGTCCAGCATGACCACGGACTATACAATCTTTGTGCATCTGTTCGATCCAACGACGGAGACAATCGTAGCCCAGGAAGACGTCCTGGCCGGCGGTGATGGCCACCCAACGACGCGTTGGGTTCCTGAGGAGGTCGTTAGCGACGACATTGGGCTACGGCTAGAGGATGTGCCGGATGGAAGCTACACCTTGGCCATGGGGCTCTATCACCCAGAGGCACGTCTGCCCATCGTGGCTCCGCCAGGCTTTACGGTGTCTGCCGACCGTTTGCTGCTCAGCGAAGCGATACGAGTGCCGTAAGCGAGCCAGGTTTTGATGAACTGGATGGAGCAAGCGGGTGCCAGACGGACACAAACCACGCTCCAGGTGGAGCACAGTCCACCGGCCTGTCACCGAACGTGGACTGTGGTCCACGGCACGCAGAAAAGTATCACCCTACCCGTAGGATCTTGTAACCTGGGATGCCCCACCAGAACAAAACGGATGGGCAGCACCGTTGAGCCCGTTCAGCGTACCTCAACACTCCCCAACTCGATCTGTGTGCCTTGTCCCAGCCGAGCCAGGCGCTCGTCGAGCACCGGCAATGGCTGCATGGTGAACGCATCATAGACGGTCAGGCGCAACTTGCCATGACCCGCAGCGTTCGGCGGCAGTACCAAATCATGCTCATCCCGCACGGTGATCCCCCGAATCCATTTGAGCGTGGGTATCGCTCCCATGGCAGGCGTGCCATCGTGCTGTGCCCGCCAGGCGTCGCCTTCTCCAATGAGGCTCAGCGAAACGGTATAGTCATGGGTGATCGGTCTGTTGGCGACAAAGGTCATTCTAGCCCGCAGGAG
>Ga0209427_10003710_pt1 | contig 17848 bp, 16 predicted proteins | sample DeeMarSWOR136_30_FD_187465 | JGI IMG/M metagenome (GOLD analysis project Ga0209427, IMG submission 187465) | Marine sediment microbial communities from White Oak River estuary, North Carolina - WOR-1-36_30 (SPAdes) (version 2) | ecosystem: Environmental > Aquatic > Marine > Intertidal zone >...
AGTTCCTTTTCGCTTACACGATTTTGTTCCACAAGACTATTAAGCAATAATGAGGGTGAGCCTTCGAAAAGACGGTCGAGCAGGTCTACAATCACTCCCTGCCGGACTGTCCGCCGGCTGATAGTCGGTCGGTAAACATAGGTACGGTCATCTACGTCATGCGAAAGATACCCCTTGGCTTCGAGCTTTCGCATCATCGTCAGTATCGTGCTATAAGCAGGCTTTCTGCCCCGGGATATGGTATCCTTTACATCGTGCACAGTTGCGAGGCCCTTGTCCCAAACGACGTTCATAATCTGCATTTCCAATCGCCCTAATCGAATCTCTGAAAGTTTCTTCTTTGGCATATCGTACTCCTTAAAACAAAAACTCTTTTATATTGGTAATATTACCATGGTAATAGTTACATCGTCAAGTGAAAAAATTAAAATTTTTTAAAAAATTTTTACCCCCATTTTTGGCCTGAAAACCGGCAAAAAGACGTGTTTTGATATGTAATTTGCGTAGCCGAGGCTTCTCCCTAATTTGCATCAAGCCACATCTTTGTTTCCTGTTCGAAACAAGTGATTTTGCTGATAAGATGAAAAAAGGCCGTCAATGCAACAGCAATGACGGCCCTGTCAATTAGAAAATTGACAATTGGTTTATTTCTTCTTTTTCGCTTTCTTCTTGGCTTTTTTCTTGGCTGGTTTCTTCTTCGCTGTCTTCTTTTTTGCTGTTTTCTTTTTCTTTGCCATTTTAAGACCTCCATGTAATAAAAATTAATTAATAAGCGGATCTGATTCCATCAACTCCGCTTCCGATCATTGAGATTCTCTTATTATCATCGAATCACACAATCTCCTTCAAACACTAGCTTTATATGCCATTGGACTTCTACCAAGACTCAACAAAAAGTTGGCTAACATATTTACGTTCGGTTCAGCACTGTTGAAAAATGGAATATTGGTAAATTCAGATAGTTCTCTTAATAACAGTGGAGAGCTCGAGCATACTCCTGACAGAGCATCAGGTTCTAAATCAAAACTCCTCAAAACACCTAATCCCCCAATTGCCCCAAAGGCATCACTTGCACAAAAAATAAATTTATGAATCCTTGAGATTACTTCAGGAGATCTCAGCAGTATAGCTGTTTCCCGTTGGATAATCCCGTCTGCAAGCTCGACTACCCAGAAATTCTTCGGATTGTTTGCATATTTCAAGTCAAGCTGATTAAAAATGCTCAGAAGCTCGTCCTGTTCTAAAAGGTACGTAGAGGGATGGCCCAGATATGTAAAATCAGAGTAAGGGCTTGCTCCCGAGTCATTCATATGAAGAATGTCCTTAAGACTTGCTGTTCCGGTCACCTTGGATGCACGAACTGTATATCCGGCGGTTGACAGTGCGCGACAGCACGCCGCAGCAGCAAGACTCTTGCCCGAATTCATCGAAGTGCCGCAAACCAGTATCATTTTTGCCCTCGGTTGCTTCTTCACCATTGTCCGCGGCTTAATAAGAGGAAAGTCCCTCGTGCTTAAAACATGACCCGACTCATCACACACATATCCTAATACCTTTATTTTTGTCGCATCTTTTATCATCGAGTTCTTAGTCTTGACGATACCGACAATTCCCGAACGGGCCAGAAGATCCACCTCCTCTGTCAATTCATCCGGTACTAAGCCCTCATAATAATCCGGTGCATACCTGTTCCCAAATACAAAAATGGCCTTCGTGCCGTGATGAATCATGTGTATTCGGCCGGACACATTTTCCAAAGAGGCGTGCTGACCAATTCGAGTCACTGTGCCGAAAACTATATCCCCTGCCACGGGTGCTTTATCGATACACTCATAATATCTTACTTGACGCGGCTTAATAGCCAGAGCGGAACTCGGCGTTATATATCCTTTTTTGATACTTTTCATCGGCCTAATGATCTTTTCCAAAATCGTCTATCTCGTCACCATCATCAATCCCGGAGGCATAATCATATTTGTTAAAAAGGTCTTCTTTTTTAACAACACCCTTCTCTACAAGCCCCGCACACTTAACACAGAACCTGGCCCAAGGGATGGCTTCCAGCCGCTGCTTCGGAATCGGCTCCCCATCAACCTCACATATACCATAAGTGCCATCTTCAATCCGTTTAAGAGCATAATCTATCTCGGTTATTACTTTTCTTTCACTATCCATAAGCTCTAAAGAAAAAGACTGCTCATAATTATCCGTCCCCATATCAGCCATGTGAATCGGTAAGCTGGATAAATCACTTCTTTGTTTCCTTAATGTCTCTCCTTCAAGGGAGAGCACGTTGCCGAGTATTTCGATTCGCTTCGCCAACAGCAGAGCTTGAAATTCTTTAATCTCTGATGATGTCAGTTTGGTTGTCATTTTTCGCTCTTCACCCATAGTTGCTCCATCAAGTGTGTATATTCTCTAAAACTCATTCAAAAATGTTCTCCGGCCTTAACAAACCGTGTTCAACGACCAAGAAAAGTACACAAACTATTGACAAAAGTTCGTCGCAGCGGTTGAATGCTTGACTCAATTTCCTCCGTTGTCATCCCTATTGCGGCAAACGAGAAAAATCCAAACGCAAATCCCGCAACGGCACAAGCAAGACGACGTATTTTTATGGCCGCTATTCTCGGCGAAAGATAAGACGAAACCTGTTCTTCAATCTCCTCTAAGTAACGCATATAAGGCTCTTCAAGTTCATCAAGAGTATCTGATTCGAGCCTCAGTAATAACTTACCCTGGAAGAGCAAGAGAAATTCCTCGCGGGCTTCAACAGAAAAATGATAATGAGCATTCAACAAATGTTCCAACATGCCATCCAGCGTTTCCGGAACTGTTTCGTACGACCGGATACGATCGATAAGATGTTTCACTGCCTCCTCTACAAGAGTTACTACAATCTCCTCCTTGTCTTCAAAATGCTGATAAAGCGTACCCTTACCCACGTCCGCTTTCTCCGTAATTTCTTCAACCGTAGCAGCATCCACACTCTTTTCGGTAAACACATCAAGTGCGGCCATCTTCAACTTTTTGCGGGTCTTCCTGGCCCTTTTTTGCATTCTACTTACTTTGGTTTTTAAGCTTTTTTTGCCCATATATTGACTATTTCGTCAAAACCGACTAAATAGTCAATAAAAAAATTTGACTTTCTGAAAAAAATATTATATCTCACCTTTCTTACATTGTAACTGATGCTTGAAACTTATTAGAATATATACTGAATAGGTTGTTTCTCTTTTTATATAAAAATCAGAATCAGGAGTTTTTAAAATGAGTGGACTTGTTCCGACTAAAGTTTTTCTGACAAAGGGTGCCGGCCGACACAGGTACCAGTTGAAATCCTTCGAAGAGGCCCTGCGGCAGGCAGGTGTTGCTCACCAAAACTTGGTCCAGGTTTCATCCATTCTGCCACCCAAGTGTAAGGTCATCAGTCGTGAAAAGGGATTGGCAATGCTCGTCCCGGGAGAGATATGCTACTGCGTCCTTGCAAAGGCTGAAACCGACGAACATGAAAGGCTTATCGCTTGCTCAGTAGGAATGGCAATCCCGAAAGACGGCAGCAGATGGGGATACCTCAGCGAAGTGCATAGCTGTGGAATGAACTCTAAGGAGGCCGCAGACATGTCCGAAGACCTCGCCGCAGAGATGCTTGGCACCACTTTGGGCCTTGAGATCGACTCCGATCGGGCATGGTCGGAGAAAGAGCAGCTATATAAGACCAGCGGTTTAATAATCAGGACCTCCAACATAACCCAGACCGCTCGCGGCAGCAAGGGACTCTGGACAACAACCGTGGCAATGGCCGTGTTTTTGTTTGATTAATACGCCCTTCACGAGAGATACCTGCAATGAACCAGGCCTTAAACTTCGGATATCTGCCAGAAGAATATTCAAGTTCGGACAATTCTTCCATTGTCATCGTCCCTGTTCCCTATGATGGAACGAGCACCTGGATAAAAGGTGCCGACAAGGGCCCCGACGCAATCATCGAAGCCTCCGCAAACATGGAGCTCTACGATATAGAGACCGACTCAGAAGTGTATACAAAGGGCATCTTTACCGACAGCCCTGTCCAGGGCCTGTCGTTTCCTGAAGAAGTGGTGGAAACAATCGAAAGTATAGTAAGATACCACATTGAAGATGAAAAATTTGTCGTTGTGATAGGAGGTGAACACTCCATAAGCATAGGCTCCGTCAAAGCAAACGCCCAAAATCACAATGACCTCACCGTTTTACAACTCGACGCCCATTCCGACCTCAGAGATGAGTACAACGGCTCAAAATACAGCCATGCCTGCGTGATGGCCCGAATCGCCGAACTCTGTCCCTTCCTCCAGGTTGGCATCAGAAGCATGGATTCCTCCGAGAAAAAACGCATGGACAAAAAAAGAACATTTCTCGCCGAAGATATCCTAAACGACAAAAACTGGATCAAAAAAATTGTCCCAAAACTATCCAAAACCACTTACATAACTATCGACCTGGATGTCTTCGATCCTTCCATTATGCCATCAACTGGAACTCCGGAGCCCGGAGGTCTGTCCTGGTATGAAGTGCTGTCCCTGCTTAGAGCCGTCTCTGAAAATACTAATATCATCGGTTTCGATGTCGTTGAATTGTGTCCCGACAACAGAAACAAAGCCCCAAATTTCCTCGCTGCCAAGCTGATTTACAAGCTGTTAAGCTATAAGTTCGGAGCTTAAAAATGGAAAAGAGCGATTTCCTCAAAAACCCCGTAAAACATATCGACATAAAGTCTTTCGATTCGACAGGCATAATCGAAGCAATGAGGGAAATGTCTTTCACTGCAGGCGATACTGCCAAAGCCGCAGACATCTTCAACAAAATGATAAATGATGATGACTGCACTATTATTCTCTGCATCGCCGGTAGTACAAGCGCCGCCGGATGTATGCAGATCTACGTCGATATGGTTAAACATAAGATGGTCGATGTCATCGTTGCTACTGGCGCCACCATCGTCGATATGGATTTCTTCGAGGCACTCGGCTTCAGGCACTATAAAGGGACACCTTTTGCCGACGACAAAACGCTCAGAGATTTGTACATCGATAGAATCTACGATACCTTCATCGACGAAGAACAATTGCAAATATGCGACAATACGATAAAGGAAATAGCCGATTCGCTCACTCCAAGACCCTATTCTTCCAGAGAGTTTATCAGACAAATGGGCAAGTATCTCGTCGACAAGGCAAAAAAGAAGGATTCCCTGGTGCAGGGCGCCTATGAAAACGATGTACCTGTTTTCTGCCCCGCATTTTCAGATTCCAGTGCCGGCTTTGGCCTCGTAAAGCATCAGGCCGAAAATGAAGATGCCCATGTCTCTATTGATTCTGTAAAAGACTTTCGCGAGCTGACCGAAATCAAAATCGATTCTCCCGTCTCGGGATTATTCATTGTCGGAGGCGGCGTACCTAAAAACTTCGCACAGGATACCGTTATCTGTGCAGAAGTCCTCGGCAAGACTGCCGACATGCACAAATACGCCGTCCAGATTACAGTCGCCGATGCACGGGACGGCGCCTGTTCAGGCTCGACACTTAAAGAGGCCCGCTCATGGGGAAAGGTCGATAACGACTACGAGCAGATGGTTTATGCAGAAGCAACAAGTGTACTGCCACTCATCGTCAGTTACGTCTACCACATGAGGAATTGGGAAACTCGATACCAAAAACAATGGAACAAAATATTCGAATAGTGTACATCGTGAGTTCCCCTCTTAAAACTGAATTGGATTGCCGATTGTGACGTCATCGATGAAAGCGGCGCCCTGCCCCACATACGCCAATCCATACGTTATCCTAAACGCTTCTTGCGGGACTTCCGTCAGGAGACTGTATTTCTGCCATTGCTCTGATGTAATGATCCGTTGCTGAAAAATGTTTGGGGCATTTCTAACATCTATCGAAAGCCATAGGTAGGCAATCCCTTCATTGATACGAGCAGCCGCAGAAAACTGTATCTTTTCTCCCTTGAAATCGGACGCCTTTATACATTGCTTGATATTGCCAAAGGGTTCGCCGAAAGGTCTGCCTGGGACTCTCTTTATCATGCCACATGTCTTGCCTTTATAAGGTTGATCATGCGAACCTGTGGTTTGAAATTCGATACGCGATTGACCACCCTGGGCTATCCAGTCTTTTGGTCTTCCATTTTCCAGTTCTTCAAAGTCAAGATTGGAGGGGGCCGGAAGCCGTACGGCAGCTCTTTGGAGAATGCCTTCTTTTATCTGGCGGGCACCCATAGTTGATTCGAGGAACAATATGGCGTCGTACGCCCGGGGAAACAATATGTTTATGGCGCCTGTTTTGCGAGGCGCTTTGAAATATTTGGAGACTGCCCCTTTGGGTAAGGAGCGAAGATTGACGACGGAAATATCGAGCCCCGATTCGGCGAGAAGGGCCTCGACAGTTCCTTTAGGTGCACCGTATCCTTTATCTGTATTGTCGGTTAAAGGGCCTTCCGAATATCTATTGCCCATCAAGGCAACGACCACCATCTCGTTGCCGTAGGTCCGGCGGAGGTAGGCACCCATACAGCCAGAGCCGGGCGTTGCCATAATATGAGCATTGGCCGCCCAAAGGATTACCTTAGCCCCCTCTTCGTAACCCACAAGCCAGCGCACGTTCTCGGCCATATATTTATCACGAAAATCAGTAGATTTTGATCTATTTGACATGAGGATCCAAAACTCAATATACTGCAAGAGGACTCTGGCGTGCTGAACAACCAGGCTCCATTGTTTATATTCCAGAATTTTCTGCTCAGAGGGATTTTTATGATTCAATACAGGCTTTTTATCCTCCAAATAAGTTATTAGACTTTCGATTTCTTCTTTGGCCCTGTATTTTTCCTCCTTTGAACTTTGCCTAAATTTTAGTGCAATCCATGGATTCATTATAACCGACAGCAGCTTGTCGTATTTGTTGGTTCCCTTTATTGTTCTCAGATAATTATATATTGCTTTGGCCGAACCGCCGGCGACCCTGACATCAAAGCCGTAGAATTTAACTTTCTTTTCATGAGTAGAATTATACTCACGCATCCAGATGACCATGTCAAGAATTGACTCTGTTGTCCACGCAGGATAGCCCAGTGCCCCTAACGCACGCCGTGGATCCCCATCGCCGCCGAGTACATAGTCATTCAGCTCAAGCGAACCGGCAAAAGTAGCTTCTATGGCAAAGACGGTAAAGCCCATTTCATTAACCAAAAACTCGACCATCCGGTGTTTGGCCTGGGAGAAACTGCGATTAACATGAGCAGATTCTCCCAGGGAAACAATGCGTGCCTCTCCAACCACAGCCTTGAGAGGCTGCATATCATCGAAGCCCGAACCCGCTTCAATGGTATTGAGATGAATAGCATTTTCTTTGAGCCAGGTATGCAATTCAGCCGTCTCTTCTGCTGAGAGTTCCGGTGACCCGGAAAAGGACTGTATCAATGATCTGACATATTCTATACGTACACCGAGAAACCAAAAGATTATTAATGTAATGCTGACAAGCAGGATGACTGTTATGAGTAATCTCTTCTTTCTAATCTGACATTTCAAATATGACATCATAAACAGTTCCTTTTCATACTCCACCCTTCATGATAAGGCATTATACGGCTCAATTTCAAAGATTTTGCCCGCGAAGTCAGCCAACATAGACGCTTCACCCATTGGGTTCTCCCGTATCATAGAGTCGAAAGTGGCTTGAAGGGTCTCTACAGGCTGTATGCTATTAAATTCCAGGAAAATTATCACCCACTACATGGGAAATCCGGAGTACTATACGTTTTTCCCGCAGCATTTCTTGTATTTCTTTCCGCTGCCGCAGGGACAAGGCTCATTCCTGCCCACTTTCGGGCTCTCAAGACGAATCTGCTTCACTTTCTGCTCACCCTGCGGCGCCTGGGCCGCTGCACGCTGACGCTCGGCCATCGCAAACTGACCAACCTCATCGTGCGCCGTTTGACTTACATTCCAGACGCTTCTCGCCTGTGCCCCCGCCTCAAGACGAACCTTGAAGATTATATCGGTAACCCGGTCCTCAATAGTGCTTAGCATCTCCTGGAACATACGGTGCCCTTCTCGCTTATATTCCGTCTTCGGGTCCTTCTCCGCCATCGACCGCATCCAGATACTGCTTTTCAGATGGTCCATCGTATAAAGGTGGTCCTTCCACGTGCTGTCGTACACCTGGATCAAAACGTATCTTTCAAGGTCACTCAGTTCCGAACGCAAAAACTCCCGCCCCGCTTCGAGTATCATTTCCTTGCGCTGCTCGCCGTGACCAAGTTCCTCCTTCGTAAACGAAGCGCCAAATCTCTCATTGACCCAATCGACAGCTCCCGGCGTATCAAGATGATACAACTTATCATCGATTTCCTCTTTCAGCTTTCCATTGTTATAACCTTCGCTCAATGTCAGCAGTTGTTTATGCAGTTGTTTTGGATTTATATTCTGGATTTGCTCGACAGAAAAGCCCGCGTTATATTTTCTGTTCGCCCAGTCGGCCAGTGACTCGAACGCATATACATTCGCGCCCTGAGGCCCGTAAACCATATTCATTGCGAATTCAACAGGATAATTAATCTCCCTTTCTTTGTATTTCGCCGCCGTTTTCTCTTTGAGTTGCTCGCGAATTTCGGAAACACTCAGACTTGCAAGCTGATTTAGGTCAAGTTTTATATCGAATTTCGTCCGTGCCCATTCTGCAAATCTCCGAAGACCAAAATCTTCTCTCAAAAACTCGTCCACCATCGAACAGTCTTTTTTATCAATCTGCTCCGCTGCGGCCGAAATCAACTTCTCCTGAATCTCTTCGGGCTCCTGTTCTTTGACTTTGCTGGGACTTAAATTGACCCGAAAAGCACTCATCGCCCACTTGCACAAACCCGCCACATCCCAGCTACTCACGTCTTCGTAATCTTCTAAATATTCACCTAAAGAAAGTGATATGTTATTCTCGGCCTCACCTTTGGCCTGTTGCTTGATTAACTGCTCAATCTCATCGGCCTTAATCCCCGCAATATCAGAAATCTTTAAATCAACACCGAAGCTCGTCCGCGCCCACTCCACAATACACTTAAGCGGATATTGGCTGCTGAGAATCGTCTCGCAATTTTCCGTGATTGTGGCCTCTATCATCTCTTCGATGATGCTTTTAAGCTTTTTCCCTGCAAGGATTTTCCTCCGGCGTCCATAGAATATCTTCCGCTGGTAATCCATCACCTCGTCATACTCAAGCAGGCTCTTGCGAACCTCGTAGTTTCGTTCTTCGACCTTCTTTTGTGCCCTTTCGATACCTTTGCTTATCCTCTTATGTGCGATTGGCTGTCCTTCTTCCCACCCTATCCACGATAGTGCCTTTACCGTCCATTCCGGTGCAAATATACTCATCAAATCATCATCGAAGCTCAGGAAAAACTCACTCGAGCCGGCATCGCCCTGCCTGCCGGTCCGTCCACGAAGCTGATTGTCGATGCGTCTGGCCTCATGACGCTCCGTGCCTAATACGTGTAGTCCACCAATGTCCGCTACACCCTCGCCAAGTTTGATGTCCGTGCCGCGCCCTGCCATATTAGTTGCGATTGTCACATTGCCCAGTATCCGCCCGTCCCGGCCCTTGTGCTGATGGCCCGCTTTCGCAACAATCGCTGCTTCTCGTTCGTGATGCTTTGCGTTGAGGACTTCATGCTCAAGGCCAAGTCTCTTCTCAAGTGCCGCAGAAAGAGCCTCGTTTTTCTCCACGCTGACCGTACCCACAAGCACCGGCCTGCCGGCTTTGCTCACCTCATGTATCTCTTCCACAATCGCATTGAACTTCTCACGCATCGATTTATAGATTACGTCATCCAGATCCTCTCTGATACAGGGCTCATTTGTGGGTATCACAACAACGTCGAGGTCGTATATCTTCATAAATTCCTCGCCCTCTGTAGCTGCCGTACCCGTCATTCCCGATATCTGGTCGTAGAGTTTGAAGAAATTTTGTAGCGTGATAGTAGCCAGTGTCTGGGTCTCTTTTTTTATTTCAACGCCCTCTTTCGCCTCCACCGCCTGATGGAGCCCGTCCGACCACTGCCTGCCGTGCATCAATCGACCAGTAAATTCGTCAACGATTATGACCTTGCCGTCCATAACGACGTAGTCTTTTTCTTTCTCGAAGGTCACATGCGCCCGCAGGCTCTGCTCCAAAAGATGCGGCCACTCCATATTAGAGCCCGTAAAGAATGACCCGACACCGGCTATCTCCTGTGCCGCACCTACCCCTTCATGCGTAAGATGCGCCGATTTCTTATCGTATTCGACTTCGTAATATTCCGTAGCGCCGGCAAGTTCCGCTTCCGCCCTCTCGATCTCCCTTTGGCTCTCCTCGATTACATTCTGCGCCTTCGCAATTCTCTTGCTGTCCTTGTCCCTTTTCGCCTCGGCCAATTCACCTTGAGCATTAGCTTGCCTGCGCTGAGCTGAATCAATTTGTTTTTTCAGCCGGTCATAGCCACTTTGCTTGGCCATAAGTTTCCTTGACACCTGGTCTGCTTCTTTATACCTGCTGACATCATCAAAGGCGGGCCCCGATATAATCAAAGGTGTACGTGCTTCATCAATCAAAATCGAATCAACCTCATCGATTATCGCAAACTGCAATTCGCCCTGGACCATCTGCTCCAGCGACACCTTCATATTGTCGCGCAGATAATCGAAGCCGAACTCGTTATTTGTGCCGTACGTCACATCGCACTCGTATTGTGTTCTCCTCTCGTCTCCCATCGTATCCATGTCCGCCTGGATCGCCCCGACCGTCAGCCCCAGCGCCTTATATATCGGCCCCATCCATTCCGCGTCACGCTTGGCAAGGTAATCATTAACGGTTACTACATGGACCTTTCGTCCTGTCAGATAAACAAGGTATACCGCCAACGTCGCCACTAACGTTTTGCCCTCGCCCGTAACCATCTCGGCAATCTTGCCCTCATAGAGAACATCACCCCCGATAAGCTGAACGTCAAAATGACGCATGTCGACATTTCGCCTTGCCGCCTCGCGCACTACCGCAAACGCTTCGGGCAGAATATCCTCTGCCCTACTCCCATTTTGCAGCGTCGCTTTAAATTCCCCCGTCTTCGCTCGAAGCCCCTCATCATCGAGCCCTTTTACCGATTCCTCGAACTCACCCGCCTCCTGAGCAATGACCGAATAACTCTTTATCATCCGCTCATTGCGGGAACCGAAGATTTTCAACAGAATTTTGCTGATTTTATCAATCATTATGTCTTATATTGAGTATCGGTATCTCGCCTGATTAATCTTAAACTCTCGTTACATACTCACCGCTGCGTGTATCGACGCGGATCATTTCGCCAACCTTAATAAAAGGCGGCACCTGAACGACAAGGCCCGTTTCAAGGGTCGCCGGCTTATTTTGATTAGTCGCCGTCGCGCCCTTAATCTCAGGAGGAGTATCTGTAACCTCCAAATCCACCGTATTAGGAAGGCTTACCAATATCGGCTTGCCCTCGTACATCGTAACCTGCAGTTGGGTATTGGGCTTGAGGTACTTGGGCCCATCCCCGAACGCCTCATCATCCAGGCTGATTTGCTCGTAGCTCTTGATATCCATCAGAACGTGCTCGCTGCCAGAAGAGTAAAGATACTCATAAGTAATCTTATCCAGATAAGCCTCTTCCACTATCTCCTCGGCACGCAGACGAACATTTTGGATTGTACCGTCGGCCAGACTCTTTATCTTAGTCTGATAGACCGCCCCGCCCTTGCCTAATTTGACATGCTGATAATCCACAATTGCATAAAGCTTGCCGTCTATCTTGACCGTCTGGCCTTTTCTCATTTCAGATGCTCTCATTGTGTACTCCAAAAAAATAAACTAAATATTGGTAACATTCGCACCAGTATCGCAAATCCCTCACACAATGTCAAGAAATCTGAAAACTCCACGGAATGTTCCAAAAATTTTCTGCCAAAATAACATAGTTTAACATGGCAATACTGAAAACTCCTCAATACAATGACCCCTTGGTTCGTTCCTGTATTTACAGTCCAACTTGTAACGAGCGATGTTAATTTCATTGAAAAAATAATAAATGATGAAAAGGAGCAAGTAATGAAAAGGGAAATAAACAGAAGACAGCTTCTACAATTGACGGCCGCCGGTACTGCTGCTTACCTTGCCGGCCGGAATATTTCGACTTTTGGCGCCGGGCCACAGAAAAGCAATCTCATCAGCCCCGGATGCAGAAGGTCAAAAGTAAAAGTCGCAAAAATATACATGGGCATACCACAGAGCCACTATCCCAATCCCGATTTAGACCTGAAAAAGGAGGTGCGTTTTTACGAATCCGAGTTCTCCAAACTCAATAACGAACTCGCCGACGTGGACTTTGTTGTGGACCGGCTTATCAGTTCTGTTGAGCAGCTCAATCAATTCAAAGACAAGTTAAAAGATGTCGATGGCATCCTCGCAATCCATCTGACCCTTTGGACAATGCCCATTATAAATGAAATCCTGCAACTAAACCTCCCTACGACAATCTTTTCCGCCCCATACTCCGGCCACGAATGGCACAATCTAACCGCCCTTTACAAACAGCAGAAATACCACAACCTCGAATGCTTCCTTACAAGCGATTACTCCCAATTGGCCGCTGCCGTAAGACCATTCCGTGCCATCCATCACCTAAGAGAAGCCAAGATTCTCAACCTTGCCGCACAATCCCCCAATGACTACGCCGACCAGATGAAAACAAAATTCGGCACCGAAATAAAGCAAATCACCCTGCAACGGGTACTCACTGCTTACAACGCCATTGATGATAAAAAGGCACAAGCTGAAGCGGACAAATGGATCAAAGGCGCCCTTCAAATGATCGAACCGACAAAAGAACAGATTTTCAAGTCGTGCAAACTTGCTCTTGCCTTTGAAAAGCTCCTTGATGAAGAAGATGCAACCGTTATGACTGTGGATTGTTATGGCAGTATGTACACCCCCCTTTGCCGGGCTCATGCCTTCCCCTGCATAGGATTCACAAGGCTAAATGATATGGGCTTCGGCGGCATATGCCAATCCGACCTGCCCTGCGCAATGACACATATACTGTTTCAGGGCCTATCGGGAAGGCCGGGATTCGTTAACAATCCCGGCTTCGATTTCTCCAAGAACTGCGCCGTTTTAATTCACTGCATGGGAACCACAAAGATGGATGGTCCCAATGGCCCTTCTGCTCCATATAAGCTGCGCTCCATCATGGAACGCCGCGAAGGTGCCGTCCCGCAGGTAAAAATGCGCATCGGCCAAAAAGTCACGCAGGCCGTTTTAATGGGCACATCAAAATTACTTTACTTCACCGGCCGAATTGTCGACACCCCCGAAACAGATAGAGGTTGCCGCACAAAAATCACCGTTAAGGTCGATGGCGATGCAGAGAAACTATGGAAAAACTGGGCAAACGGAATACATCGCGTCACCTGTTATGAAGATTTAACTAAAGAACTCCAACATTTATGCAGGTTCAAACAGATAGAAATGGTAAACGAGGCTGTATAACTAAGAGGTAACCAAATGAATATCTTTGAGAATAATTTTTCCAAAAGGCACCTTTATATGTTCCTGGCAATATTGATACTCTTCTCTATTGCCAACTTCGTCATCTTATGCGCCGGCCTGGATGGTCAAAACAAATATTTTTACACCCTCTTAACAACCGCAGCAACCTTTACAGGCCCGATGACAGGGGCAATCGCTCGCCAGTGGCAAAGCTGTTGTGCCGAATTCTCACTTAAAATAATGAAGTTCTGCGCCCCGGTTTTGCTCTTCGGCACAATCTTTCAATTAATAAAGCTTCCTCCCAAAAAATTCGCTTCTGCAATCCGGCTCATTATATGGACTCTCTGCTTATTGATTTGGTTTCTTGGTGGAATCCTGTCCTTCGCCCACGCATTGGAATAAAATACTGCCAATCCACCCGCTGCACCTGGATACTCGTCGCTAAGTTGATTATCAAATAAAACAAGGAGTAATCGAATGAAAAAAGTAATTTCACAAACAGTGGCCTTTCTTGTAATCACAGGCGCGCTCCTTTTCGGTTCAGCGGGTCGATTGGACTGGCTTATGGGCTGGGCCTATATGGCTATCCTGACCACATCTTCTATTACAATACTCCTGTTGGGAAATTGTGACATGCTTCACGTTCGCGCCGGTAAGGAAAAAGGCACAAACATATGGGACCCAATCATCGCAGGCCTTGCATTCCTTTTATTCTGGCCCGGTGCAAACATTGTCGCCGCCCTGGACTACGGCCGTTTCCATTGGTCTCCACCCCTGCCTTTATCGGTTAAGCTAATAGCCCTTCTTGCTGTTGCTTTAGGATTGGCCTTCGCCTCATGGGCAATGGTCGTCAACAAGTTCTTCACAAAATGTGTCTCCATTCAGACCGAGCGTGAGCATGTCGTAATCACCACCGGCCCCTATGCCTATGTCCGCCACCCCGGCTACGCCGGCTCGTTTCTTGCATTCATAACCCTGCCTGTTGCACTTGGCTCTTTATGGGCCCTCCTGCCTGCTGCAGCAGGACTCTCACTTTGGGTCCTTCGTACATTCCTTGAGGACCGAACACTCCAAAAGGGCCTCGAAGGATATACCGACTACACTCAAAAAGTACCCTGGCGCCTCATTCCCCAAATTTGGTAAATGCACCGCCAATTAACAGATAAACACCAATCGAGCCACAAACGCCAAAACCTTGTAATTCTGAGCAAACTTGTCCTGAGCGCAGTCGAAGGACTGTATACTGTGGTAAAAGAATAAGGACGAAGTAGACTATTGAAAATGAAAGTTAATTTTCTTGACTATTGTAGTTTTGAGAAGAGAATACACTGATTCGAGGTGCGTCGAAAGAGTACCAGAATATTGGATTTTCGGCGAATTAGTGTGTCTTGGAGCCTTTCTGACAGGTGTATGAGCCGTGTTGATGGTCAGAACCGTTGAAATCGCTGCCCCGATTGTGGTATTATTGACCGTGTGGCGTGCAGGAGCACTGATTGTGAAGTCAAATGGGAAATGTCGATGGGAATAAAATTTTTCTTTTCCCTTGAATCACGAGACACTTTGCGGTAAAGTTGTTCCTGTCAGTAGACATTAAATTTGCAATAACTGTTCGTTCAAGGAATTAATGAGGTAAGACATGTCCAACAAAGTGGACTGGAAAGTCGCCGCGGATCTCGAGGTTAAGAGTACAATTCCACTTGAGAAAATCATTGCGGCAGCCAAAGGATTGGGATCAAAGTCATCGGGCCCTCGCGCAAAGGGGCATGGGAAGCCGTCATCGAAGGATAGCGGCCCCCAACAATATAAGAAGGCAGGCAAAAATCCGGCCAAGAAGAGCGGACCACGTGAATACAAGAAGGGGTCATAAGGCCAGCATGCGTCGCGTCAAACGATCATGTCAGCGCGTATTCATCAATGTTCCCTTCGATAATACCTACAAACGATTCTTCGATGCCATCGTGTTTACGGTGATCGCGTGCGGGTGTGTACCGCGGTGTGCGTTGACGATCAGCAACGCGGCACGGACGAGATTCCAAAAAATCGTGGAACTAGTGAAGAAGTGCCCCATGGGCATCCACGACCTGTCCCGTTCGGCGCCTGGACGAAGTTACCAATCGCCGCGTCTCAACATGCCATTCGAGCTCGGTTTGTTTCTCGGCGCCAAGGAATTCGGTGACAGGTCGCAAAAAAACAAGACCTGCATTGTGCTCGACTCACATCCTAATCGATACCGCAAATTCATCTCAGACCTTGCGGGACACGAAGTTTCCTCACACAACAATCGTGTATCCGACCTCATTGACGTGTTAAGAGGCTGGTTGGCATCCGCTCCAGGCATAGACGGGATTCGCATTCTTCCCGGCGGGAAACAGATCTATAAGCTTTACGTGGAGTTTAAGAAGAAGCTACCCAAGATGTGTCGCCGGGAGAAAATACACCGGGTGGAATTGACATACGGCGACTATGTCCACTTCGTCAAGGCGTGGCTGCAGGATACCGGATTCACAACTTGAGAGCCGTACCACTCCAGCAATTCTGGTCACGTCTTAATTAGCAATGAGTAAAAGGGGATTTATATAGGTTACTGGATTATAGATCAAATTAATAAGAGAAACGCGTTCATTGAGCAGCAATAGACGGGTGAGAGGGCCAAAAAATTGGATTGACCAGGGTTGGTTCTGCGTTATAATTTACAGTTCAACTTTGATTATATAACAACCTGCCTCGCCAGCCCGCTTTCGTTAAGCTAACTTGGTTGCAGCTTAGAGCGAGAGGGTGGTAGTTGATGTATTTTTATACTGCAAAGTCAATTTCGGCGCGTTTCTGAACAAATCTTGTAGTTATTGACTAAAAGGGTATAATTACAAATCAGCAGCGGGGATCTGCAACTACGGCCGCAAGTTAATCTGTGAATAGTGGTTGGATAATGTTGATTATGAGCGAAACAAAAAAGTCATCAATAAAAGCTTCTAAAATTCAAATATGTGTCGCTGCTATTTTCATAATTCTGGCCCTGGTATTACCCTCAATAAGCAGATATATTGAATATCGTCATGGTTTAGCAGGCAGTGTGCCAGGTACTTCGTTACTCGTGATACTGATTTACATTGCCTTGATTTGTTTACTGGGAACATTAAGTTTTGTAGTAGGCATATTTCATATATACAGAGACCCAAGGTCATTCAGAAAAAGCTTTATTGCGGTGATTCTTGTTTTGATACCAACAATAATCGCTTATATAAGTTTAAGGTTTTTTACAACTGGAAGTGCTAAATATTTCCTAAAGGGATTTTCGAAATGGGTTGTTGCTAATGTTGACCTTGATGAACTAGAAAAGTGGCGTTCAAATGTGCCAGAACAATATTGGGGGCAGCACTACCGTTATGATTTTCCCAAGGTAATACCCACGTTTGCTGTTATTTTCAAACCTAAGTTTATCAGATTCTCTGAAAATATCTATTATGATATACGAAGCATCGAATTTGGCTGGGGTGGTGGAATGTCAGAATGGGGTTTTGTTATTACTGAGCCTTCAGAAGAAACTTCAAAACATGGAGAAATAAATATTATTCAGATTCATGAAAGCTTGATTGAAATCAGAAGAACCATACGACCAGGCATCTATGTGTACTTGGTCGGGTGAGAGTCTATCCATATTTTTACAAAATATCAGAGGGTAGAACCATTTATAAAGCACTTTTTAGTCAATTTTTTGTTGTCTTTTGTATATTTTGTGCCTTTTAGTGGCGATAAATCCGTGTAATCTGCGGTTAATAAAACAAATATAAAATCTCTGCGTTCCCTGCGATCTCTGCGGTAAAAATTTTTCAAAAAAAGTTCATTTTTCATTGAACATTTTGGCCAGGTTTGGTATAATTACAATCGCCACAGAAGTGGCAGATAGCGGAGAACCGCACGAATCAGGCAAGATGCCCAAGTCTTAGTATCAGCAGATACACAAAAAAGCATTATTTTGTATCAAAAATGACAATTTTTACACATTTTGGTGCACAAATGACACATAAAGCGCCTTTTTGTGTATGTTTGTTGCTAACAATAACCGTTCTTAGCCGGCAAATACGATCCTTGCCTGCTTATCAAGTGATTCTTTGGTCCTTGCCTACTTACCAAGTAGGTCTTTGGTCCTTGTCTACTTACCAAGTATGTCTGCGAAATCAACGTAATCCGCGATTAATAAACGACTTACGACTACGAAAGATTACGTACGAAAAAATAAACCTTTTTTTGCAAAACGAACCCAATTTCAC
>Ga0209427_10003713_pt1 | contig 17840 bp, 15 predicted proteins | sample DeeMarSWOR136_30_FD_187465 | JGI IMG/M metagenome (GOLD analysis project Ga0209427, IMG submission 187465) | Marine sediment microbial communities from White Oak River estuary, North Carolina - WOR-1-36_30 (SPAdes) (version 2) | ecosystem: Environmental > Aquatic > Marine > Intertidal zone >...
TTCAGGAATATTGAGACTTACAGCAAGGTCACCCTGCCCATTGTCACCGTGACACATGCTACAATCTCGTTGAAAAAGTTCTCTCCCCTGTGCTGCATCACCTGGAGTATTTCTGATCTCGTTTCCAGCAGGGGCAGCTGGTTTCCACGCTCGAACAACATTTATAATATTATCGATTTCATGGTCGCTTATTCCAGAATGTTTTGGGCCCCAGGAGGCCATATTGCGCTTGCCGCGCCCCTCTCTTATTGTAAATTCAATAAATTCTCTTGATGCAACTGATTGAAAGTCCATATTGTTTAAGGTGGGGACACCGAATTCATATTCTTTATAAGGCATTCCCTCGCCATTTTTCCCGTGACATGCAGAACACAGAATTGAATATGCGTGTTTACCATTCAATTCATTGCGTTTTAATTTAAATTCTCGAACCACATCAAGAGAATAATATTTCAGGGGAAAAGTTGGTTTATATAATCCCAGAGTGAAGACGATTAAGGACTCCATATTCTCTTGATCCAGTTCAAATTTAAACATTTTTGATCCCGGTGAAACAATATTTGGTTGTAAAAAATGAGCTTTCAACCAATTATAGACACTCTGTTCCCCTTCAACATGTCTGAAATTATATTCCTTCTTAGTTTTATTTCCCTGATCGGTTAAATCCGGGCCCAGGATTCCGCCAACACCACGGGCTTTATGACAGCCTAAACAGCCTTCACTTTGAAATATATGTAAACCCTGATGCAGCTTTTCCAATTCTTCCTCATGTGGTTCAAATCCAAATATAGCAATATGACACCTGGCGCAAGAAGATTGGATATAGTGAAAGGGAATGAGAGGGTAACCCCAAAAGATATTCTCACTGGCCGCATGTGCTTCATTCCTGTTTAAAGCTCTTCCCTGGCCACCATGACACACTGTACAGCCGTAATTTTCCATTTCATGGTGTTCAAAATAACTACCGCTATGAACAAGAAAAGGAATGGGGACATCATTCATGGTATGATTTTCAACACCAAGGTGACAAGTTGTACAGCGGTCTATGCGGCCTAAATCATCCAAAACAGTCTGATATATTTGAGATGAAAACTTCTCGCCAGAATATCTTTCTTTTTCATTTTTTGCCTTTTCCAGTAGAATTTTCTGGTATTGAGATTGATATTCTTGCCATTCCTGGTTTAAGTTATCTTTAAACGCAGCGAGGAATAAGAAGAGAAGAAAAATGATACTCGATATGATAACCAGTGATTTATAAAATTTTAATAATTTATCTTCCATGGACAGTTTCTAATTAGTATATAAACTCCCAATTTATTCCTCTAAACCAGTTACCAACGGCTGTAAATATCAGGAATCCTACGAATATACAGGTGAAGAGTGCGATTGCAGCCATGCGGGTTGAATCTGTTTTCTTAAGAACTATAATAGACCAGAAAGCATAAAAAAAAGCTAATATAGTACCCGGATTGATCACTATTATGATCAATTGAGGTATTTCAGGAAACCAATTTTTTAACCAGCCCGCTTTAACTGTGAATAAGACCGTGGTTACTGTGGTCAGCAATACAAATATCAGAGACTGGAATGCGACTTTTTGTCCTTGCTTTCCTGAGAACCATACTCCACTATATTTTTCTTCTTTATCAAGAAAAGGAATGAGGATTAATGCGATAAGGAGTAACGAAGGAATTGCTATACCACCGCTAAATGCAGAATAAGATACCAATTCTTGAAGGCCCAAAAAATACCAGGGTGATTTTGCAGGATTCTCAGCCACGGCAGGATTGGCTATTTCTCTTAATGGAGCATCTAAAAAGTATGAAAAAATCATGAGTATAGCCAGACAAATCATAAATACAGATAGTTCAGCCCACAGAAGTGTGGGCCAGCTTAAGATTGTTTCAATATTCTGTTTCTTACGAGAATGACCCTGCTTTTGAATTTCAGTTTTTTGGTTAGACATATTGCTGGTGTGCACTACTAATTGATCGGCATTAGCTGGTAGATTTAAACCTCCACTTTTCCTTATTCGCCAAAAATGAACACCAATAAAAATAATACTGAGTATAGGTAATACAACCACATGCAGTAAATAAAAACGATTCAGAGCATCCTGGCCAACCGAGTTTGCTCCCAGAATAATATGCTTAATAAACAAACCAACATTAAAATAGGATGTAATACCTAAGGCATCGGTCAATTCATCTAAGGAAGCAGCAATATTTGAGGCGATTGTAGTGGCCCAGTAACCCAGCTGATCCCAAGGCAGAAGATAACCGCTAAAACTGAATAGAATCGTTATTATCAGAAGTGCCAATCCGATTAACCAATTTATTCTTCTGGTCCTGGTATAAGCAGAAGTATAAAAAACTCTGGCTATGTGTAAAATCACGACCACTATCATGGCATGGCCCGCCCAGCGATGCATGTTGCGGATAATTTTTCCACCTGCGACTAAAAATGTAATATCTTTGACAGAGAAGTACGCTTGTTCCACCGAAGGAGTATAATAAAACATTAATAAAATACCTGTGAAAAGTAATATTATGAACAGGGAAAAAGCAATTAGTCCTAAGCCCATGGTGAAAGCTGGGTGTAATGTATATTTATGAATCCTGGTGGAATGAATATGAAGAAAAAAATTTTTTGAGATAGCGCGGGTACGTTCTAAATCAGATTTAGGGGGGAGGGAAATTTTTTGTAGTGTACTGATAAAAGAATTTTTTAGAGATACGATGTTCTTATAGAGCCTGCTTATTCCACTATTTGACATGACTGATGAAATGCTAAGTGTAAATATTACAAAATTAATTTCTCATCGAAATCTACTTTTTGATTAAGGTCAATATATAATAGTCCACCTGGAGTCGAGTCGACTGTATGCCATGGTAATGATCTGGGAGCAGGGCCTGAGAGTACTTTACCAGTGTGATCGAAAAATGAGCCATGGCAGGGACATTGGAATCCCTCGGGGGTTTTTGTTACAACACAGCCCAGATGCGTGCATACGGCCGACAGCGCTTTAATATTTTGGCGATCGCGGTAAATAAACACTTTTTTATCTGCTATGAGAGTAAATGTGTTGAGGGGGAAATCGTCAAAATAACCGATTTTAAAAATGGATTTTTCCCTGAATACTCTGGGGATGGACAAACGGAATATCCCTAAAACAGCCATGATGCCTGCAGTAACTGCCGAAACAAGAGCAATTTTGCTTAAGAAGGTTCGTCTTGCAACAGATTTTTCTCTGCTCTTGTTTTCTTTCTGAGACATAAAGGAATTTATGTAATTACCATATTTGAATAATATTTGTATTAACAGAATATATAAATTTTAATTAGATACATAAAGAGAATTTTTACCAGGCTGTTTAAGGGGTTTATATTTGACCATTTAAAATAAAAGGTTTATTTTGCAGATCTCCCTGAAAGATCGTAAGGTGACAGTATGAATAAATTCTCTAGTATTATTTATATTCTTGCGTTTCTGATTACTTTTCTCGCCATTCTTGGTTGTAAGAAAGATGATTTAGAAAGTTTACAAGAAGAACAGAAATCGCACATTAAAGCGGAAAATGATGTTGAGCAATCACAGTATTATGTGGGTCGAGATTCATGTAGTGCTTGTCATACACGTGAATACGAATTATGGAAAGGTTCCGATCACGATCTGGCCATGCAAGAGGCTAATAAGCAGACGGTATTAGGAAATTTTGATAATGCCACTTTCACTTATTATGGTATCACATCCAAGTTTTATAAACGAGATGATAAATTTTATGTTTTTACCGAGGGTCCTGAAGGGAATTTCAAAGAATATGAAATAAAATATACCTTTGGTTTCCGCCCATTGCAACAATATATCATACAATTTCCAGGCGGTAGGTATCAGATGTTACCTTTATGTTGGGACACTCGTCCAAAGGAACAGGGGGGACAAAAGTGGTTCCATATCTATCCAGATGAAAGAATAACGCCCGACGATGTTTTATACTGGACGAAGATTCTTCAGAATTGGAATTATATGTGTGCCGAATGTCATTCTACCAATGTGAAAAAGAAATATAATTTGAAGAAAGATAGTTATCAGACTACATATTCGGAAATAGATGTATCTTGTGAGGCATGTCATGGGCCGAGTTCTGAACATGTTACATGGGCCAGACTGGTTGAAAGGGGAAAAAAAATCGACCGTGAAAGTACAATGGGATTGGTGATTCGCCTTAAAGATTACGAGCAAGGAACCTGGGTTTTTAATACAGAAACAGGTAGTGCACAAAGGACTATACCCTTACGTTCACGCCTTCAAATTGAAATTTGCTGGCGTTGTCATTCACGGCGTTATGTGATTAACGAAGATTATATCCCCGGAGGACATTTATTAAATACACATATACCTTCTTTATTAGTGAGCGATCTTTACTTTCCTGACGGGCAAATTCAAGATGAGGTTTATGTCTATGGTTCATTTTTACAAAGTAAAATGTACCGGAAAGGTGTGGTATGTCGAGATTGTCATGAACCCCACAGTATGAAAGTATACGCCGCAGGCAACAGACTATGTTACCGCTGTCACCTGTATGAAAAATTTGGTGTTAAATCTCATCATTTTCATAAATCAGATTCAATCGGTGCACTCTGTGTAGAATGCCATATGCCCGAGCGTACTTATATGGTTATAGATCCTCGCAGAGATCATAGCATTCGCATCCCCAGATCTGATTTGTCTGGTAAATTAGGTACACCCAATGCCTGTAACAAATGTCACAAAGATAAAGATACTCAATGGTCCACAGAATATATTAAAAAGTGGTATGGCGCGGATTTCACAAAAAGACCGCATTATGGTGAGGTTATATTTGCAGGGCGGAATGAAAATCCGGGTACCGAAAGTATGTTGATAACACTCTATGCCGACACCTCTCAATCTAGTATAGTGAGGGCAACGGCTTTATGGTTATTAAGGAATTATCCAACAGAACCAACGGTGTATGCGCTGCAGGGGGCATTAAATGATAGTGATCCATTAATTAGATATGCAGCTTTGCATGCTTTAGACATTCTAGAACCGAACGAACGGCTCGCTAGGGCTAAACATCTACTTCAAGATCAGGTTCGTGCAGTGCGTATGCAGGCAGCCCGTTCATTATCGGCGGTATCTTCAGGTGCCTTGTCTCCCTCACGGAAAAAAATATGGGAAAGAGCCATTGAAGAGTATATCCAATCTCAGTTAGTTACTGGCGATCACCCGGCCTCCCATTTAAATTTGGGTACTCTGTATTTAAACCTTAAAGAGTATGAGAAAGCGGAAGAGTCATATTTAACAGCAATACGTATTGAACCAAATTCCCTCTTTGCCTATATAAATCTTGCAGATTTATATCGTATACAAGAGCGAGAGAAAGAGGGAGAACAAATTTTAAGACAAGCATTGGAGATAGATCAAAATTATGAAGAAGGGCATTATGCATTAGGACTATTATTTGCCAGACAAAAAAGCATGAGAGAAGCGGTTTTTCACTTAAGAAAAGCAGAGGAACTAAATCCTGCTGATCCCAATTTTAGCTATGCATACGGGATTGCTTTAAATTCAATCGGGAAGCCCGATAGTGCTTTGCTGGTTTTGGATCAAGCACATACAAGACACCCTTACAATCAACAATTATTATATGCATTAGCTACAATTTCCCGTGACTTAGGTTCTCTAAGCTCGGCCATTTTGTATGCTCAAAAACTGGTTAAACTGGCACCGCAAAATCAGAGGTACCAGCAGTTGCTTATACAGTTAAAATCTATGTCCCGGAGTTAAAATAGTTAATGAATGGAATTAGATGGAATACAGGGAACGAAAATGTAGTTATTTCGTACCAGTCTCATAATAATCCTGTACTTGTCTGTTTCGTATTAGCTAGGTATATTTGTAAATCATTTAATAATTAAGGAGTTAGTACATGATAGAGATAACGGATTTAGCTGAAAAAAAACTACTTGAAGCAATAAAGAATTATAGCAAGCCGGTAACAGGAATCCGGGCATTAGCTGATGCAAAATCTCCGTTTAAGATCGATTATGCTCTTGCATTTGTGGCAAAAAATGAAGTTAAAGAAAATGATACAGTCATAGAATTTGATGGATTTAATCTGTATATAGATTCGGAAATTGAGAAATATTTTGAGGGGGTCACTTTAAACTTTAAGGAGACTGCTCAGGGTGGTGGTTTCATATTTGAGAATTTACCCAAGGTACCCAAAGAGTATAAAGGTACATTGGCAGAGAAGGTTGTCAAGGTAATCGATGAACAAATAAATCCACAAATTGCCAGCCATGGTGGCTATGTATCATTAGTCGATGTTAAAGGTACGGATGTAATTATCCAGATGGGAGGCGGCTGTCAGGGGTGTGGTATGGCCAACGTCACACTTAAAAATGGTGTTGAAGTGGCACTGAAGGAAGCCTTGCCGGAGATTACCGCTGTTTATGATGTAACCGATCACGCCGGCGGCAAGAATCCGTATTATAAAGGTTAAAGACATTTCATCCGTTCACCTTTGCAGGGTATCAAACCATTTATTAACGGCAAGCCCAAATCCGAGGTGTAGTAATTGAATACCACACAGTATCACATTGCCAAATGGTGGGAAGCTACAGATGATGGAAAAATTTTGTGTACCTTATGTCCCCGTTACTGTAAGATCGGAGAAGGGCAATCGGGATTTTGCTATATCCGGAAAAATGTGCAGGGTAAATTAGTAAGTACAGGCTACGGTCACCCCACTGGATTTGCCATTGATCCGATTGAAAAAAAACCACTTAGTCATTTTCTTCCCGGTACCAGTATTTTAAGTTTTGGTACGGCTGGTTGTAATTTAGGTTGTAAATTTTGCCAGAATTGGTCGATGAGTAAGGCGAAACTTGACGATTTAAACGCACTTACTGTTTCTCCAGAAGGTGTGATACAGTTGGCTAAAAAACATCATGTACCATCAATTGCTTATACTTACAACGATCCAACTATTTTTGGTGAATATGTCATCGATATATCGCAAATGGCTCGGGAAGAAGGAATTCGCTCCGTTATGGTAACAAATGGCTATATTGATAAAGAGGCGCGAAAAGAAGTGTATTCTTACATAGATGCAGCTAATGTTGATTTAAAAGCATTTACAGATCATTTTTATCATAAGCTCACCTTCTCACACCTGAATGATATCCTCGATACGCTGATCTGGCTACATCATGATACCAATGTCTGGATTGAAATAACAACGCTTCTCATTCCCGATGAAAACGATTCTTCTCAAGAAATTGAGCAGATGTGTACCTGGATAGTAGATAATCTCGGCGATTCTGTTCCCTTACATTTTACTGCATTCCATCCCGATTTTAAAATGCGTAATAAACCACGTACACCGGAATCCACGTTAAGAAGAGCACGTGATATTGCTATAAGAACAGGTATTAAATATTGTTATGTGGGCAACGTATTTGATCGTGAGGGGCAATCCACCTACTGTCCTGAATGTCAAACGACTGTGATAGAAAGAGACTGGCATAGTATAATATCAAATAAGGTAAAGGATGGCAAATGTTATAAATGCGGCTATAAAATTGCCGGGATTTTCTAGTTATATTTTCTCTTTGTTGAGCGATTTATGCTACCAGTGCTTTCCAATACTCGCGTCTCATACGGGCGATGGCTGTGATTGATATTTTTTTAGGACAAACCGCCTCACATTCACCATGATTAGAGCAAGCACCGAACTTTTCTGTATCCATTTGGGCAGTCATCCGTTCTACACGGCGTATGGCTTCCGGGTGGCCCTGCGGTAATAGTGCAAATTGCGAAATTTTTGCCCCGACAAATAGAGCTGCTGAAGCATTTGGACAGGCAGCAACACAAGCTCCACAACCAATACAGGCGGCATAATCCATGGCAAGATCAGCGTTTTCCTTTGGCACATGAATGGCACTCGCTTCCGGAGCACTTCCCGTACGAATTGTAATATAGCCACCTTTTGAGATAATTCTGTCGAAAGCACTGCGATCTACGACAAGATCTTTCAAGACCGGAAAACCTTTAGCTCTCCAGGGTTCAACGACGATAGTATCGCCGTCTCTAAATTCTCGCATCCTTAATTCACATGTTGTAGTACCACGTCTGGGTCCATGAGCTGTACCATTAATTACAACCCCACACATGCCACAAATACCTTCACGGCAATCGTTATCGAATTCAAGCGGCTCTTCATTTTGCCTAATCAGTTTTTCATTTAATATATCTAACATTTCCAAAAAGGACATATCTGGATTAACATCATCAACGGTATAGGACACAAATCTCCCTTTTGCCAGGGAATCTTTTTGTCGCCATATTTTTAAATGTATCGTCATATTCTTTTTTTCCATCAAGATGTCTCCTTACTTATAACTACGCTGAACTGGAGTTACATTTTCAAATATCAGTGGTTCTTTGTGTAATTCCCACTTCTTGTCAGTACCTTTGAATTCCCAGGCTGCCACATAGGTAAAATTTTCGTCATCACGGAGAGCTTCTCCTTCTTTAGTCTGACTTTCTTCTCTAAAGTGACCGCCACATGACTCGGTGCGATGTAATGCATCGTAAGCCATTAATTCAGCGAGTTCCATATAGTCTGCTACACGCCCCGCAAATTCTAAATTTTTATTTAATGTGTCTGCACGTCCGGCCACTTTTACATCCTGCCAGAATTCATCTCGTAGTTGGGGTATCTTTTGTAAGGCTTGTTTTAAGCCTTCCTTATCACGTGACATGCCGACATAATTCCACAGAATATTTCCGATTTCTCTATGAAATTCCTTAACAGTCCTGGAGCCGTTCATGGAAAGCAACTTCTCATCGCGCGCTTTTACATCGCTAATGGCTTCTTTAAATGAATCGTGGTCTTCTGTTACTTTCTGCAGGTTTGTGCCTGCTAAATAATCACCAATAGTATAGGGTATTACAAAATATCCATCAGATAGTCCCTGCATCAATGCGCTTGCTCCCAAACGATTGGCACCGTGATCTGAAAAATTCGCTTCACCCAAAACATAGAGGCCGGGCAGGTTACTCATGAGATTGTAATCAACCCACAATCCGCCCATGGTATAATGAACGGCAGGAAATATACGCATTGGGACTTCATAGCCATCCTCGTCTGTAATCAATTTATACATTTCAAATAAATTGCCATATTTTTCCTCAATTGTAGCTTGGCCAAATCGCTTGATGGCATCACTAAAATCCAGATAAACAGCCAGACCGGTATCTCCTACTCCACGTCCTTCATCACAAACCGCTTTTGCATTACGGGAAGCAACATCACGAGGAACCATATTTCCAAAAGTTGGGTATTTCCGTTCCAAATAATAATCGCGCTCCTCTTCAGGAATTTCATTAGGTGGACGTTTATCCCCTTTATTTTTTGGAACCCACACTCGACCATCATTGCGTAAGCTTTCACTCATCAGGGTTAATTTGGATTGGTAGTCACCTGAACGAGGGATACATGTAGGGTGAATTTGTACAAAACAGGGATTACCAAAAAAGGCACCTTTTTTATGTGCACGCCAGATTGCTGCGGCATTTGAATTTGTGGCCAGTGTACTTAGATAATAAGCAGTACCATAGCCGCCGGTTGCTAATATTACCGCATCTGCGACAAAGGTATCGTATGCTCCGGTAACCAGATTACGGGTTACAATACCCCTGGCTTTTCCATCGACGATGACAAGATCGACCATTTCGTGTCTCGGAAACAGTCTGACCATACCTTCATCAACCTGATGCATTAATGAGCTATAAGCGCCCAATAAGAGTTGTTGCCCGGTTTGTCCCCGGGCATAAAATGTACGTGCTACCAGGGCACCTCCGAAGGAACGATTTGCCAGAAGACCGCCATACTCACGGGCAAAAGGAACACCCTGCGCTACGCATTGATCAATGATATTATTGCTCACCTGGGCAAGGCGATATACATTCGCTTCTCGGGCCCGGTAATCACCCCCTTTTATTGTATCATAAAATAAACGCCAGATACTATCACCATCATTAGGATAGTTCTTGGCTGCATTGATACCTCCTTGAGCGCCAATGCTGTGTGCCCGGCGTGGAGAATCCTGAATACAAAAATTCATAACGTTGTAACCTAATTCTCCCAGTGATGCAGCTGCTGAAGCACCAGCCAGTCCAGTGCCTACTACAATTAGTTGAAATTTCCGCTTATTTACCGGGTTAATTACATTCATCTCAAATTTATGGTTGTCCCATTTTTGTGCTAGGGAACCGCCTGGTATTTTTGAATTTAAAGTCATGCCGCCCCTCCTGAAAGTATAAATATCCAAACGGGTAATAGTAAGAATCCTCCCCCCATAAGCACTGCAAAAACATAACCAAATCGCTGCACGAATTTAGTGAATCGAGCACCGCTAATACCCAGCGATTGGAAAGCACTCCACAAACCATGACTCACATGAAAACCGAGCAACGTCATTACCACGACATAAAAAACGACGTTCCAGATATTACTAAAAAATTGATATACTAGCGTATACAAATCTCTAATTACCATACCGTCTCTAGTGGTATACATAACTACTTCGCCATATTTAAAGTGAAGCAAATGTAAGATTGTAAAAACGATAATCACTAATCCTGTCCAAATCATTGTTGTGGAAGCAATATTTTTATGGCTTGTATCCCCTGCATTGGTCACTACAGCGTATCTTTTAGGACGTGCCAGCCAATTTCCAATTTGTGTGTAAACGGCATAAAAAAAGTGAATTAAAAAAACAGATGCTAATATGAACTCTGCAACATATAGAAGAGTGCCCAGACTCAATAAGAAATGTGCATACTTATTGTAAATATCTTTGTCTGGATTTAATAAGGCAAGATTACCTGCTAGGTGGATAACGATGAAGCCGCTGAGAGATAAACCCGTTATCCCCATGAAGATTTTTTTGCCCAATGTTGAGATTAGGGTTAAGGAGAATCTCATAATTCATACTCCAATTGTTTTATTATTGGTGCCCTCAATACCTGTAGAGGCAAATTATATTGATTGTGAATTTTTTTGCAATGTTATCAAAAACTTAATCGAAGGGGTGAAAAAAAGCAAGCAAATTTTGGTTAGAGTTACTATACCTTCATCATACTTATATGCCTTCTAATAAGTACTATGGAAGAAACGTTGCAACGATGGTCTTTGAGTGTGAATTATCTTAATAATTCTCTGAAAAATGACTTCAACACTTCCCAGGATCTTATATCTGCATTATAATTATAGGCCACGCCACTGGATGTATCAAAACCTGCGTTGGGATTGGTAAAACTATGTACAGCATTACCATAAAAAACCATCTGCCAGTCCACATTGGCCTGTCGCATTTCATCTTGAAATGCTGCAACTTCCTCTGCGGGTACATTTGGATCATCTGCCCCATGAAAAACTAAAATCGATGCTCTAATATTCTTTGCATCTTCCGGATTTGGTGTATTTAAACCACCATGAAAACTTACAGCACCTAACAATTCCGTACCGCTGCGAGCCAATTCTAAAGCAACAGTACCTCCAAAACAGTATCCCATGACGGCAATGCGACTGGGATCCACATTATTCTGTTGTTTTAATATTTCTAGTCCCGCTGCTGCTCGGTCACGCATTAATTGTCGGTCCGAATAAAATTTCCCGGCCATCTCAGATGCTTCTTGGTATGTTTTTAGTAGTACACCCTTACCATACATATCTAAAGCAAAGACAACATAGCCTAATTCAGCTAATTGATTTGCCCGCTCCTTGATAAAATCGTTTAGTCCCCACCACTCATGTACAATTAATACTCCGCCACGTTTGGATTTTAATAGTCCATCATAAGTTAAATAACCCTCGAGTTGGATACCCGCATGATCATATTCGATGGTCTTTGATTTTATTTGGCATAATGAATGAGACAAAAATATAAAGATGATTGAAATAATAAAGATGCTTTTCATGATGAAGCCCCTTTTATAATTTATCTTATATTTAAAAGCTAAACTTAAATTGTTTTTTGTCAAGTACAAAAATGTTTTGATAGAGTATTATATAGCTAAGATCGGCTGCTTCACAAGAATAAATTATAACATTTGAATTTTTTTTTACCCTGTCATAAATTGTGCTGTAATAAGATTAGGGATATACACCATGTCGCTTTTTAAAAAGTTCATTATCGTCTTTGCTGTTATCGTTTTTTTTCTATTTATTGCTTTGCTAATCGCTCTGTGGTATTTAGGAGCATTCGCTTCGGTGAATGTAGTCAGTGAGGAAAGGGGTCCTTATTATATTGTAACCTTAGCTCATGAGGGTCCTTATCAGAGAATTATGTATAAAATTGAACAAGTTGATACAATGTTGAAAGAAAAGGGTATTGTGGGATTAAACGCCGTCGGACTATATGATGATAATCCTGCTGCTGTGCCTCCAGATCAGTTAAGAAGCAGAGGTGGTTTTATCGTCCACGATTCTGTGAAAGTCGATTCTCCCTTTATCTTACAAAAAATAGAGCTGCGCACAGTTGCTATCGCTACGATCAAAGCTCATCCTGCTGTTGCTCCTTTTAAAACCTATCCGGCTTTGTATGAGTGGATAAATAATAAGGGTTATGAGGTGATAACTGAGCAACCGGTATTGGAGCTATATCATGATGAGGATTTGGTTGAGGTTGAAATGCCCATTATAGCTAAATAAGATGAATATGAATATCAGCAGAGCAAATGTTTCATTATTCATTCCTTGTCTTGTAGATCAAGTATATCCTGAAATCGGAATGGCCATGGCTAAAGTGTTGCGCTATTTCGGATATAACTTGCAGTACCATCAGCAACAGACCTGCTGCGGACAGCCGGCTTTTAACGCAGGGCACCGTAAGAAAGCCCGTGTCGTGGCCGAGAATTTCATTGAGGTGTTTTACAACGATTCCCTTATCGTTGCCCCCTCAGGATCTTGTGTCGCAATGGTCAGAAATTATTATCCTACTCTTTTTCAGGGTCATGCACGGGAAGAGCAAGCTGTACAGTTAAGTAAAAAGGTTTTTGAATTTTCAGAATTTTTGGACAGAGAAGGATTGATTGAAAAAATTACCGGATCATTTCCTGGACGAGTCGGTTTTCATAATTCTTGCCATAGTTATCGTGAGTTAGGCGTAAAGGACGAACCGTTCAAAATATTAGATCGTATCAAAGGATTTCAACTACTTCAGCCCAAGGGGGAAAGTGTATGTTGTGGTTTTGGTGGATTATTTTCTTTTAAATTTGATGAAATCGCGGCTACTATGGCCAATACGCGTCTTGGAATGTTCACATCCATAGGAGTAAATACGATAGTTTCAAATGATCCGGGTTGCATTATGCATTTGCGTCAAGAAGCACAAGATAAAAATATTGATGTAGAGATTATTCATTTGACTGAATTTTTAGTTATTGCAATGGATTTGAAATAAAGTTATGAAAGCAGAATATTCACAATTTCAAGCGGCGAGCCGTATAAAATCACGAGATCAAGTTCATTTAACAAAGATTGCAAAGGCCATTGATACGTATGATAATGCGGTGGCGGAAATGCAATCGCGGCAATATGTTAATTGGCAAAAGGCATGTACGGCTGCAGCTGAAATTAAAGAATGTGCTTTGCACGATTTGGCAAGTTTATTAGAAGAATTTGAGAAAAATATATCCGGACGTGGTGCTAAAGTTTTATGGGCCCAGAATGCCCATGAAGCACGCCAGCATATTTTAAGCATTATTAACGCACATAATGCCCGTAAGGTAGTTAAGTCTAAATCTATGACGACAGAAGAAATCGGATTCAATGAGTTTTTCGAAGGTCAAGGTATTGAGGTATTTGAGACCGATTTAGGTGAATTGATTGTCCAGTTAGCTGGAGAAAAGCCATATCACATTGTTACACCAGCCATGCATAAATCTACATCTGAAATCGCACAGTTATTTCACAAGAAATTTGGCATTCCGATAAGCGATAATGCAGAGGAGCTTACAATGGCTGCCCGGGCATATTTACGCAATGCCTATGTGACCGCGGACGTGGGCGTAACAGGTGCTAATTTTATCATCGCTGATGAGGGCGCAATAGTTGTTACAGAAAATGAGGGGAATGCCAGATTAACCATATCATGTCCTAAAGTACATATCGTATTAGTCGGCATTGAAAAAATTATACCAAAATTATCTCAGCTCAGCCTCTTTTTACCATTATTAGCCACCATAGGTACAGGCCAACAGATAACCTGTTATAACTCGATAATAAGGGGTCCTAAAAAGTCGGATGAAATGGATGGCCCTGAGGAGATGTATGTTATCTTGATTGATAATGGCCGTTCGGATATATATAGAAATTCTACATTTCGTGAGGCGTTGCGTTGTATCCGTTGTGGTGCCTGTTTGAATACATGTCCCGTATATCGTACAATTGGAGGGCATACATACCATACTGCATATCAGGGCCCTATTGGTTCTGTCATTACGCCACACTTATGTGGTTTTACGCAATGGAACCATCTTTCGTTTGCCTCAAGTTTATGTGCCTCTTGCACACAGGTTTGTCCTGTTAATATTGAAATTCATCGCCTGTTGTTAGAGAATCGCTGGGAAGCATTTAAAGGAAAGCATATTGGAATAACCTGGAAGTTTAGCCTTGCCTTTTGGGCGTTTATAGCATCCCGTCGTAGTAGGATGAATTTGTTAAGAAAAGTTGTGAAACCAGGATTGAAGGTTTTAACTAAACTACTTCCTGCTTCAAAACGTAAGCACATACCAGAAATGTCATCAAAAAGTTTTGCCGATATATGGAGTGCATATGGACAGTAAGGCAAAAATTTTAGGTAATTTACGCCTGCCAATTACAGATAAACTTACTAATGCAATTTCGGAGATTAGAGATAGCCATATATACAGAGACTATCCCACTGCAGATGAAGATTTGTTACAAATCTTTAAGGCACGTTTAAGTTCATTGCACGGTGAATTATATATAGCAGAGAGCACTGCAGAGGCGGCTGCCTTTATAGCAAGGATAATAGAATCGCAAAAGAATAAAACATGCCTGATACAAAATGTGCCCTTGACACGTCGGATTTGTAACGAAAACAAGGATTTAAATAAATATCTTGTCCAAGATTTATCTATGGATTCCCAGCTTTTAGCCAAGTATGAAATGTCGGTAACCGTGGCTGACTATCTGATCGCTCGAACCGGTAGTATTTTCTTGAACAGTATTTCGGCAGGGGGTAGAAGATTATCCATTTTACCACCCATTCATATGGTTGTAGCTGAAAAAAAACAAATTGTCAGATCTTTGGAAGATGTTTTAACCAGGATAAATTCTCAGGCGAGCTACAGCACAATTATCACAGGCCCTTCACGTACGGCTGATATTGAGAAGCAATTGGTACTAGGTGCCCATGGCCCAAAAAGGCTGATAGTTGTTTTACTCCAGAATACGTAGTGCTTATGCAATAAGAAACCCGCTTATAGCTTTGGAGTGAAGCTAATAATCGGATTTATAAATAACTTTATCTGGTGAGTTTCATAGGATCTAAAATCTTATCCAGTTCTGCCTGAGAAAGTTCGGTTTGTTCCAGAGCAACTTCTTTTAAAGTCCTTCCTTCGGCATAAGCTGTTTTCGCAATTTTAGCTCCTTTATCATAACCAATTATAGGATTCAAGGCCGTAACAAGGATCGGATTTTTATCCACAAGATTAATTATTTTATCTTCATTAACCTTAAAACCAGCAATCGCTTTGTCAGCAAAAACCCGGCAGGCGTTGGCCAGCAATTCGATTGACTGTAGTACATTATGAGCAATAACTGGTAACATAACATTCAATTCGAAAACACCCGATTGGCCACCAATCGTGACGGTTACATCATTACCAATTACCTGAGCACAAACCATATTAATTGCTTCTGGGATGACAGGATTTATCTTACCAGGCATAATTGAAGAACCAGGTTGTAAGGCTGGTAATTCAATTTCACCGAGCCCGGCTATGGGTCCGCTATTCATCCATCTTAAATCATTACTTATTTTCATAAGGCTTGCAGCGATTGTTTTTAATTGGCCGCTCAGTTCGACAATTGCATCTTGTGTTGCCAGTGACTCGAAGAAATTATCTGATTTTTTAAAAGGTAAAGCGGTCATTTCTGATACTTTTTTGGCAAAACGTTCAGCAAATTCAGGGTGGGCATTAATACCTGTTCCAACAGCCGTACCGCCTTGTGCCAGCTCAGCAACGCGAGGTAAAGAAGCTTTGAGTCGATCCAGGCCATGTTTAATCTGGCTTGCCCAACCCGACATTTGTTGGCTTAAGCGAACAGGCATGGCATCCATTAGGTGTGTCCTACCGGTTTTAACAATATGATCGTACTTGACGGCTTTTTTTTCGACTGTGTTTAGTAAATGTTCCAAAGCAGGTAATAATTTCTGTGCTGTTTCCATATAGGCAGAAATATGGATAGCAGTAGGAATAACATCATTTGACGATTGCCCCATATTAACATGATCGTTTGGATGCACTTTTTCACCAGCTATTTTAGATGCCAGGTTTGCCACAACTTCGTTTGCATTCATATTACTACTGGTACCCGAACCGGTTTGAAAAATATCGATGGGAAAATGATCATCATATTTTCCTGCACTCACATCTGCCGCAGCTTGTTTAATCGCTTTTGCCTTCTTCTCATCAATGAGTCCCAGTTCGAAATTTACTTCAGACGCTGCTTCTTTAATCAATCCTAATGCCTTGATTAATGCACGGGGAATAGGTAATCTACTAATCGGAAAATTTTCCACAGCACGTTGGGTTTGGGCTGCATAAAGCGCATCTTTCGGTACCTTCATCTCACCCATAGAGTCTTTTTCGATTCTAAATTCAGACATAATATGCCTCCTTTTTAATTATATAAGGAAGAAAGAGTAGTATAAGAAATTACCATATTGTGAAATATTTGACAATATATTTATTTTAAATTTGAGCAGAGATGCAGGTAAATAGGCTTAAAAGGTACCAGAAATATTTTCTAGATCGATTTCTTTAATTAATACATTCTGTGGTTGCAGGTAACAGGATACTATCATATCAGCTACAACGTCAGAAGACAGCATTTTTGTGCGGTCCCAGCTATGCGGTAAGTTATCGTGCAAAGGGGTGTCAACTGAAGCTGGATAAATAGAAGTTACTTTGATGCCTTTCGATTGTAATTCCTGGCGCATGGTGTCAGCCAAAGCTCTAAGTCCATATTTTGAAGCGCAATATGCTGACCAATTGCTAAAGGTTCTCTTACCACCTACAGAGTTAACAAATATGATTTTTGATCCTGTTCCCAAGAGAGGGAAGCATTTTTGAGTTAAGTAAAAAGTAGCTGTTAAATTAATATCAAGCGATTCTTTCCATTGTGCAAGGGTTAGTTCATGGAAAGGTTTAACAAAAGCGACACCAGCACAATGGACAAGTAATGACAATTTCTTTTTTTTGGCTTTAATTTGTTCCACTAATTGGTCAATTTGATTGGTATCGCCTAATTCAGCAACATGGTAGCTACATGGCACATTATTTGACTGAATCTTTGTTGCTAGGTTTTTTAAGGCATTTTCGTTACGTGCGGTGATGAACAACTCCAGATCATAACGGGATAAAGCAAGTGCTGTTGCTTTACCGATTCCTTTACTAGCGCCGGTAATTACAGCTAATTCAGAGGGCACTTCTTTCACTCCTGATTAACTCTAAAAATTCATTTCTTGTTTTTTGGTCTTCTTTAAAGGAAC
>Ga0209427_10003718_pt1 | contig 17837 bp, 17 predicted proteins | sample DeeMarSWOR136_30_FD_187465 | JGI IMG/M metagenome (GOLD analysis project Ga0209427, IMG submission 187465) | Marine sediment microbial communities from White Oak River estuary, North Carolina - WOR-1-36_30 (SPAdes) (version 2) | ecosystem: Environmental > Aquatic > Marine > Intertidal zone >...
AAGCACCCCTGATAATGACAACACCCCCACCTTCTCCTGGGACGCTGTAACCGATGCCCTGACAGGGGTGGCGGGATACAGCATCAAGATAGATGACGCGGAATGGATATGGATCGGCAATCTGACCTCCTGGACCTCGCCCCACCCGGTCGCAGATGGCGACCATACCTTCTTCGTCAAAGCCAGAGACAATGTGGACAACGAGGGGGAGGCTAGCCAGGCTGACTTCAGCATCGACACCACATCGTCGGAAGGCGAGTCGCCACCACAGCCGAGCCCGACCTCTGGCAAGAGCTGGCTGCAAACGGTGTTAGCCCCGACCCTCGCCTTCATGGGAGTGGTTTCTCTAATCCTTGCCTTCTGGCTTAGAAAGAAGGGCTAGTAAATCCCAGCCTTTGACACCCAAATTTGGGGTTTGCCTTGCCTCCCGAGGTTAAGTTATAATTTAGTCGCCGATGCCCAACCCAGCAACTATCGCCATAGATGGTCCCGTGGCTGTGGGCAAAAGCGCCATCGGCAGCCTCTTGGCCCAGAGGCTTGGCTATCGCTTCCTGGATACCGGGGCGATGTATCGAGCCTTGACCTGGCTGGCGCTCGAGCTTGGGATCGATTTAGAGGATGAAAAGGCGCTTGAGGAACTGGCGCTCGGGGCCAATATAGAGCTTGCCGCGGAGGCAGTGATGGTTGCCGGTCGCGATGTCACCGGTGACATCCGCGGCGAAGAGGTGGAAAGAGGGGTCTCCTTGGTAGCAAAGGTAGCTGGGGTTCGCCGGGCACTGGTCGCCAAACAACAGCAACTGGCACAAGGAGGGCAGGTGGTTATGGCTGGGCGCGACATCGGCACTGTGGTTTTGCCCCATGCCGAGCTCAAGCTCTACCTTGCTGCCTCCCCTGAGGAGAGGGCCCGTCGCCGCCATCTGGAGTCAGTCCAGCGCGGGGAGAAGGCACATTACGAACAAGTCCTCGCTGAGCTGAAGCGGCGAGATAAGATCGATAGCGAGCGGGCGTTGGCCCCACTTCAGCCAGCCCCAGATGCCAAGGTCATCGATACTGATGGACTCAATATAGAGCAGGTATTAGCCGAAATAATGGGCATAATCGGGGGCTGCTGATGCCGTTATTTTATCACGCCGCCACCACCACCATGAAGGTGCTACTCTTGACCTTCAGCCAGTGGCGAGTCTACGGCCGAGAAAACGCCCCCCTGAAGGGGCCTCTAATTGTGGCTGCTAACCATCTGAACCTGGCCGACCCCCCACTCCTTAGCGCCAGCATCCCGAGAAGGATTGTGTTCATGGTCAAACATGAGTTCTATCACTCAGTTCGAGGAGCTCGCTTCATCCGAGCCTTTGGTGCCTTTCCAGTCCACCGGGGTAAACTTGATCGCGAGGCGCTACAGCAGGCAGTGAGGGTGTTGGAGCAGGGTTTGGCATTGGGAATGTTCCCTGAGGGCACCAGAAGCCCCAACGCTCAGCTGCAGCAAGCCCATCTCGGCACAGCCCTGATTGCCCTGCGCTCCGGAGCTCCTATCCTCCCCGTGGGCATCAACGGCACCGAGGAGGTTAAGGGCGTCAAAGAGGTTGTTTTCGGCCATCCCCATATCACTGTGACCATTGGCCAGCCTTTCTTCTTACCGCCCAACGAGGCCAAGGTGAACAGCGCGCAACTAAAGGAGCTAACCGACCTCATCATGAGCCGCATCGCTGAACTCCTGCCGGAAAGCTATCGAGGTGTTTATGGAGATCGAAAAGGCTGGTGATTTGGGCTTTTGCTTTGGCGTCAGGAGAGCTATCCAGATGGTGGAAGAGGCAGCCCAAGAACAAGGCCCGCTCCAGACTCTGGGGCCCATCGTCCACAATCGGCAGGTGGTGGAAGGGCTTAAAGCTAAGGGCATCGAAGTTGCCTCGGGGTTGCCCGATATCGATAGCGAGATAGTGGCTATCACCGCTCACGGCATAGCACCTCAGGTTGTTGACATGCTTAAGTCTCGAGGGCTTAAGCTGATCGATGCCACCTGTCCCCTGGTGCAAAGAGCTCAGCGGGCAGCGCGGAGATTAGCTGCGGCTGGTTTTTTTGTCCTGGTCTTCGGCGATAGCGCCCATGCCGAGGTTCAGGGGATACTGGGCTGGGCGGGGGACAACGCCCTGGCCACTCTCGAGGCTCCGAAGCTGGAAAGGCTCCCCCGCCGGGTGGGCGTCCTGTCCCAGACCACTCAAAGCGCGGCCCATTTCGCCCGTTTCTTACAGCAGCTCATCACCTCGGGAATAGCTCCGCTCTCAGAGCTACGCATCATCAACACCATCTGCGAGGTCACTACAAGGAGACAGCAATCAGCCTTAGACCTGGCAAGAAGAGTGGATTTAATGCTGGTGATCGGGGGGCGGCATAGCGCCAACACCAGGCATCTCGCTGAGAGCTGCGTTGCCGCAGGGGTTGAAACCCACCACGTGGAGACCGCAGCCGAACTTGACCCCGCTTGGCTTGTCAATCGGCACCGCATTGGGGTCACCGCTGGGGCTTCAACCCCGGACCAGGTCATAGATGAGGTCATTAGCAAGCTCGAGGAGATGGCGCAGAATTAATAACAGCGGTCATGTTGTGTTATAATAACTCTGGGGCTATCTATCAAAAACAAGGAGGACTTGGTGGGGGAAACGAAATTCATCGTTTGGTTTGAGGATGTAGGTAAAGGGGATTTAGCCCTTGTTGGCGGAAAGGGAGCCAACTTAGGGGAGATGGTCAACGCTGGCATTCCTGTGCCACCAGGCTTTATCGTCACTGTCGATGGCTACTTCCATTTTCTGGAGAAAGCCGACTTAAGGGGTGAAATCGAGCGCCTTCTCACCCCCTTAGACCCCAATGATAGTCAGCTACTGCAGAAGGTGTCAGCGAAAATCAAAGAGGCTATCCTCACCGCGGAGATGCCCGGGGAGATAGCACAGGGGATAGAGGATGCCTACGCCAAATTAGGTGGGTTTGTGGCAGTACGCTCCTCAGCCACTGCCGAGGACCTGGCTGAGGCCTCGTTCGCCGGGCAACAGCGCACCTTCCTCAATGTCGAGGGTGAGGACGAGGTAGTTCGGGCAGTCCAGGGCTGCTGGGCTTCCCTTTTCGAGTCCAGAGCCATATTCTATCGATCTAACCAGGGATTGGACCATCTCAGCGTTGGCATCGCGGTGCCGGTGCAGAAGATGGTGCAATCAGAGGCTTCCGGGGTTCTGTTCACCCTGGAGCCGGTGAGTTACGAGGACAATGTGGTCATCGAGGCTGTTTATGGCTTGGGCGAGGCTGTTGTCTCCGGGGAAGTAACACCGGATATGTATACTGTGGACAAGCGCGATTTCACCATCCTAGATAAAGTGATCGTCAAACAGGAAAGGAAGCTGGTGCGGAATCCGGAAAAAGTAGGAAGCATCGAGGTAAGGGATATCTGGGTGCCGGTGCCTGAGAGCGAGCAAGAGAAGCAGAAATTGAGCGACGCTGATATCCTTCATCTGGCCAAACTGGGCGTTCAGATCGAGGAGCATTATAAATTTCCCCAGGATATCGAGTGGGCTAAGGAACCAGGAGCACTATACATCGTCCAAACCCGCCCCGTGACCGCGATAAAGCGGGCTGAGGAAGTGGCCCGCGCTGAGGAGCTGCTCGAGGCCCAGCTTCTGCTCACTGGCTCACCGGCAAGCCCGGGGGTTGGTGCCGGCCCTGTAAGGATCGTCCTCGACCCCTCCCAGATAAATGAGGTGAAACAGGGTGATGTCTTGGTGGCTAAAATGACCGCCCCTGATTACGTTCCCGCGATGAAGCGAGCAGCAGCTATCGTCACCGACCTCGGGGGCAGAACCTGTCATGCCGCCATCGTGAGCCGGGAGCTTGGGGTTCCCTGCATTGTGGGAGCGGGGAAGGCAACAGACATCTTGAACAACGGTCAGGAGATCACTGTAGATGGCTCCCAGGGGAAGGTATATGCCGGGATTTTAGCCCCTTTGCTCAAGGCCGAAGCAGTGAGCATCGGGGCTGATATCGAGACCAGAACCAAGGTTTATGTCAATTTGGCTGACCCCGAGCTTGTTGAGGCAGTAGCAGGACGCAATGTCGATGGCGTCGGGCTGCTCCGGGCTGAATTCATGATCGCCCAAATCGGTGAACACCCGAGCTACATGCTGGCCCAGGGAAGAGGAGAGGAATTTACCCAAAAGCTGGCTCAAGGTCTGACCACCTTCGCCAAGGCTTTCCATCCCCGGCCGGTGGTCTACCGCACCACAGATTTCAAGACCAACGAGTACCGAAATCTCAAGGGCGGGGAGCAGTATGAGGAGCAGGAGGAGAACCCAATGCTCGGCTACAGGGGCTGCTCCCGCTATCTCAAGGACATCGAAACCTTCAAGCTGGAATTAGAGGCAATCAAAAGGGTAAGAGAGGAATACAACAACCTCTGGGTCATGATCCCGTTTGTCCGCACCGTGGAAGAGATGGCCGGGGCGAAGAGAGTATTGGAGGATAACGGGCTCAGGCAAAGTGAGGACTTCAAACTGTGGATGATGGCTGAGGTTCCATCCAATGTCTTCCTCCTCGATGAGTTCATCGATGTGGGAATTGATGGCATCTCCATCGGCTCCAATGACCTTACTCAGCTTGTCCTGGGGGTGGACCGAGATAGCCCCATGTTTGGTGAGGAATTCGATGAGCGCAATGAGGCGGTGCTTATCGCTCTGGAGCGATTGATCACGGGAGGGATCAAACGGGGAGTCACCGTCTCCATCTGCGGTCAAGCGCCCTCAGTCTATCCTGAGCTCACGGCGAAGCTGGTGGAGTGGGGCATAACCTCAGTCTCGGTGAGCCCAGATGCCATTGAGAGCACCAGGGAGATCATCGCCCCCGTGGAGAGGAGACTGGCTGAAGTAAGGGATGAGGCTGAGGGGTGAAGTACGCTGTCGTTTAGAACAAAGGGAGGAAAGCCTTTCGCCATATGCGGCGAAGAGCCAACTGTCGCGGGGCCGGATACGCCCTGAAGAGCCTTGCCCAATGCGCACCGAGTTTCAGCGAGACCGGGACCGCATTATCTACTGCAAAGCATTTCGCCGCCTGAAACACAAGACACAGGTGTTCATCGCCCCGCTGGGAGACCACTTCGTCACGAGGCTGACCCATGTTTTGGAGGTGTCCCAAATCTCTCGCTCCATCGCCAGGGCGCTAAATCTAAACGAAGACCTCGCCGAGGCTATCTCCCTGGGCCACGATCTGGGACATACTCCCTTCGGGCACGTTGGGGAGGAGGTGCTCGACGAGATATATCCCCAGGGCTTCAGCCACAATGAGCAAAGCCTGAGAGTGGTTGACATCTTGGAGAACGATGGCCGGGGGCTTAATCTAACCTGGGAGGTAAGGGAGGGAATCGGCAAACACTCCAAGACCAAGCAGCAGATCCTGGGGGCAGATTGGGAATTGCCCTCTACCTTAGAGGCCCAGGTCTGCAAGCTGGCAGACTCCATCGCCTATATCAACCATGACCTCGATGATGCGATAAGGGCTGGACTGATAACAGACCAGGACCTCCCCCATTCCGCTATTGTCCTTTTAGGGCGCTCTAATTCGGAAAGGATTAACACCTTGATCTTGGATGTTGTCGATCGGTCTTGGTCGGCAACGGGCCTGACAGAGGATAAAGCGCCTGAGATCACCATGAGCCCAGAGGTGCGGGAGGTGGCAAATACACTGCTTGAGTTTCTTTTTCAGCGGGTCTACCATGTTCGGGCGGCAAAGGAGGAGACAGAGAGAGCCAGAGAGGTGGTTCGCCTCCTTTATCGCTATTTCACCGAAAACGAGAATAGGCTCCCCAGAGAGTTTTTGGCTCGCGCTGATTCGGTGGAGCGGGCTGTCGTGGACTACATCGCCGGTATGACCGACCAATACGCGCTACGGATGGCGGAGGGGATTCAGTAACATGAGCGTGGTCGATGAGATAAAACAAAGGCTTGACATCGTAGATGTGGTCTCGGAGTATGTTCGCCTGGCGAAGGCAGGGCGGAACTTCAAGGCTCTCTGTCCCTTCCACTCGGAGAAGACACCATCGTTTTTCGTCTTCCCGGAGCGGCAGAGCTGGCATTGCTTCGGCTGCGGCGCTGGGGGGGACGTTTTCTCCTTCATCAAGAGGAAAGAGGGGATCGATTTTGGCGAGACGCTGCGAATCTTAGCCCAGAAGGCAGGCGTCACCTTAGCCCGCAGGGAAAGGAAAGAGACCGAGAGCGAGGAGATAGCAAGGCTGCGCAAAATAAACGAGGCCGCGGCGGCATACTACCACTACCTCCTGCTCAATGCCAAACCAGCGCACGGGGCACGGCTTCACCTCGAGGGGCGTGGTATCTGGGGGAAAACCATCGAGGAGTTCCAGCTCGGCTATAGCCTCGATAGCTGGGATGGGGCCAAGCAATACCTGATGGCGATGGGCTTTTCCCAGCAGGAGCTGCTAGCCTCCGGGCTGTTAGTGGAAAGCGAGAGCGGGGGCTATGACCGATTTCGGGGGCGGCTCATGTTCCCGATACGGGATAGCAGAGGACGAGTTCTAGGCTTCGGGGCGCGGGCGCTGGATGACTCGATGCCCAAGTATTTGAACTCCCCGCAAACGCCCATCTTCGACAAAGGCAGCATCCTCTATGGGATTGACCGAGCCAAGGATGCGATTCGAGAGCAGCAGAGGGTGGTTATTGTCGAAGGCTATATGGACGTGATCACCGCCCATCAACATGAGCTGAGAAATGTGGTCGCCACCATGGGCGTAGCGCTAACGGAAAAGCAAATCGCCACCATAAAAGGGTTGACCAAGAGCTTGATCTTAGCTCTTGATTCCGATGCCGCCGGCGATGCCGCCACCTGGCGCGGCATCGAAATCCTGCGCCAGGCCCTGGATCGAGAGCTCTGGGAAATGCCAAACTGGCTGGGAGCAACATCACAGCTCGGGGCAAGAATAAAGGTCATTTCCCTGCCCCGAGGCAAAGACCCTGATGATGTGATCAGGGAGAGCCCCGAGGAATGGCAGCGGTTAGTGGAAGAGGCTTTGTCAGTGATGGATTATCTCTTGGCTGCAGCATCAGGGCTCGATTTGACCAAAGCTGAGGCAAGGGCACAAGCCAGCGAGCAACTCCTGCCCCTCATCGCCGAGATTGGAGATGAACTGGAGCGAGAGACTTACCTGGGCAAGCTGGCCCGACTCCTCGGGGTCAGTGAACGGACTCTGGCAAATAGGGCAGCTCGGCTCCACCGCACCAAGTCGGAAAGAGCTAAGGGGGCAAAGCCGCTGCGCCTTTCCCCCCCGAGCGGCGACCCCTTAGAGGAATATTGCCTTTGCTTGCTACTGCGATACCCGGAGCTCAGGGAAAGAGCGGGGAAGCTCTCGCCAGAGCATTTCGAGCGCAGCGAAAATCAGGAGCTATTCATCGCCTGGCGAGATAACCCGCAGGCAATTGAGCAGGGACTTGATGCCGACCTCCACGAGCACCTTTCGGCTCTGAGCAATAAACCCCTGCCCCGGGAGGTCCAGGATGTGGAGAGTGCGCGAGAGAAAGCCCTTGCTGACTGCATCCGCCGCTTGGAGCAGCGGCAATTGAGGGCTCAAGAGGAGTTCATGACCCTCGATCTCAACCCTGAGGTGATCGAGGTCAACATCAAACTTGTCGATAGCTGGCGCTGAACGGAGGGCGAATAATGTTTCAACCTGAGGAGCTAAAACATCCAGAGGATCATCCCGAGGAAGAGCACGAAGCACACGAGGAAATTTACGTCGAGCTCCCAGAAAGCGATGTGGAAGAAGCTGAGGAAAAGCCGACTCAGCTATGGCCTCTGATACCTCCTGCCGAAGTTGAGCCCCTGGCGCCAAAGCTGGAGGCAGAACCAGAAATCGAGGAGTTAGAGGTCGCACTGGAGCTGGAGGAGATAGCCGATGACCCGGTGCGCATGTACCTCAGGGAGATGGGTCAAGTAGCTCTGCTCAATGCCGAGCAGGAAAAATCTCTGGCCAGGAAGATAGATGAGGGGAAATATATTAAGAAACTCGAGGAGAATTGGCTGGAAAGATATGGCACTGCTCCTTCCCCCGTGGATATGGCGCTCACCATGCTGGCGGAACTCAGTCGAGCCGCTCCCTTGATCGAGGCCTTAGAGGGGGAGCTCAGTCTGTCACCATTAAATGACCTCCGGGAGAGGATTTCCCGCCCTGAACTACGGCAAGCCATTGATGGCGAGATCGACCGCTATCTGGCCGTAGTCATCGCCCGGGAAACAGGTGCCACCCCGAGTGAGGTAGAACAGGCTTTGATCGATCTGTCCCTGAATAGCTCCCTCCTGCCCCCGGAGCTGGTGCAGGTCATCAGCAACCGAGGCTCATTTGCAGAGCTGGTCGACTCAGCCTCAGAGCCTGATCGCCGTGCTGCCATCGAGCCTTATGAGGTGCGGCTGAGGGCCCATTTGGACAGGATAAGGGGGAATGGGGAACGGGCTACCAGGCACCTCATCGAAGCCAACCTGCGGCTGGTGGTCAGCATCGCCAAGAAGTATATCGGACGAGGGCTGACGCTTTTAGACCTGATCCAAGAGGGCAACATCGGGCTTATCCGAGCCGTGGACAAGTTCGACTACCGAAAGGGCTATAAATTCAGCACGTATGCTACCTGGTGGGTGCGCCAGGCCATCACCAGAGCTATAGCAGACCAGGCCCGCACCATCCGCATCCCGGTTCATATGGTGGAAACGATAAATAAGCTGATTAGAACCAGCCGCCGCCTGTCTCAGGAATACGGACGGGAACCGACAACTGAGGAGATCGCCAAAGAAATGGAGCTCCATCCGCACCGGGTGCGCGAGATCATCAAGATGACCCAGGAGCCCGTGTCTTTGGAGATCCCCGTGGGCGAGGATGAGAACAGTCGCCTCGGTGACTTCATCGAGGACCGCAAGGCAACAGCGCCAGCGGAAGCAGCTTCCTATCAGCTGCTCAAGGAGCAGGTGGAGCAGGTGTTGTACACCATGACCCCTCGCGAGCGGCGTGTCCTGCAGCTAAGGTTTGGTCTCGAAGACGGGCGCAGCCGCACCTTGGAAGAGGTGGGCCGCGAATTCGGTGTCACCCGGGAGCGCATCCGCCAGATCGAGGCCAAGGCACTGCGCAAACTGCGCCACCCCAGCCGCTCCAAAAAGCTCAAGGACTATCTAGACTAAAAAAAGGAGGTGAAACAATGGAGGTAGCGCTCGGGGCAAGAAAAAAGCCGCGGCTATTCCGTGCCGAAGAGGCAGCCGAGGAAACCCTAACACAGGATCTGGAACGCTATCGGCAGGCAGCTTTGGAACTGGGGGCCACAGGTGCCAAGATCATACCAGCGCACTGGGTAACAGTGGATGAGAGGGTCAGGCTTAAATGCTATATCCCGCGCTGTATGTATTATGGGACATCCCCCTCTTGCCCACCCTTTACCCCGGATGTGGAGCTTATCCGGCAGGCGTTTGCCCGCTACCGCTGGGCGATATTGTTTAAGATCGATGTCACCCCGGTGGAGGACTTCGCCGATGGCGAGAGGAAGACAGAAAGGATACCAGTGATCAAGCTGACCTCCGACATCGCCGGCGAGGTCGAGAACATGGCCTTTCACGATGGCTATCATCTGGCCATAGGTCTTGGCTGTGATGGGTGCCGACTCGCCTATTGCGCGCGAGAGCCATGCCCGGTGCTTGACGGTGGCAGCTGCAGATTCCCATTGCGGGCCAGACCTTCCTTAGAGGGGATGGCTATCGACGTTTACAATTTAGTCACCAAGGCGGGATGGGACGTTTACCCCCTGAGTCGCAGCACAGACCCAACCTCAGTCCCCAGTGCTATCTCCGTGGGCCTGATCCTTGTTTGGTGAGCCCGAACAGGGCTCAAAGGGGATGGAGAGGAATTCAGGCTCAAGGACGCCTTGGCAGGAACAAATGCCCGTGAATTGACAAAATCCCATAACCCAGGCAACATACTCGCCAACAAGACCTTGGCACAGAAAGGGGGTGACTTACAATATTGATGCCAAGTCTTAGCCACAATAAAACCATAAGGAGGGGATAAAATGGCACAAGTGAGGATCTGGGATGCCAATCCGGGCTATGATTTTGATGAGCAGGTCGACCTCAAGGATTCGCCATCCTGGTTTTTGGATGGCACCCACTGCGTACCACCCTGGACGCCGATGTTCGCCTGGTTTTGGAACCGGTACTGCTGCCATGGCCTGAAGTATTGTTGTGACAGGTTCAGCAACCCTCGCTGTAAAGGATGGGAGATGAGATATAAGGATGGGATGTCATATCTCACCTTCCATATAGTTAGAGATGAGGAGGAGGTCAAGCAGCGCGAGGTCAAATTCAGGGAGGCCATGAGGCCACTTCTCGAGGATTTTGACGGCATATGGAAAGGGCACATCGATGAGATGATGGGGCTCTACGATAGGCTTAAGAGCCTTGACCTTGATAAGGCCAGCAATTTTGAGCTGTTATATCATCTTTACGATCTCATCGCTATGTATCGCAGGATGTGGGAAATACACTTTGTCGGCATGTATGCTGCCTATGGCGCCTGGCTGCTGCTTGAGACGCTCTGTAAGGATTGGTTTGGCATCAAGGATCAGAGCCCTGAATTCCAGAAGCTCTTGGTTGGCTTTGATAACAAAGTATATCAGGTGGATAAGCGCCTCTGGGAATTCAGTCAGGATGCAACGAACAAGGGCTTGGCAGATATCTTCTTGACCACAGAGCCCAGAGAGATAATTGCCAAGCTGGAGCAGATCGAAGCGGGCAGAGAGTGGCTCAAGGTGTTCCGTGAATTCCTGTGGGAGGACGGGTGGCGGATGCAGCGCATGGCCGAGATCAATGAGCCCACCTGGATTGAGGACCCCGCACCACCTCTATCTGCGATAAAGGGCTTTCTGGCCAAAGGTGGCGGCTTTGCCCTGGAGGAGGTTAGAGCGAGGTTAGCCGAGGAGAGAGAGAAGGCGGTAGCGGCGATGATGCAAAGGGTGCCTGAGGGGGAAAAGGAATGGTTCCTGGCGCTGATAAGAGTAGCCCAAAAGGCGAGCTCATACAGCGAGGAGCACAACCATTATCTGGACCTGTACTCGCATGCCCTGATCCGCCGCGGCATGTTGGGGATCGGAAGAAGGCTGGTGCAAGCGGGGACCATCGATCAACCTGAGGATACCTTTTACCTGAACCCCGATGAAGTGGAGAGGGTTATGCTGGCCCCCGAATTCCATGATCTGCGCTACATCGTGAGCAGGCGGCGCAAAGAGTGGGAGGGGTGGCTAAAGAAAGAGGCTCCACCTGTAATCACGACGCGGAGCAGTATACCAGAGGCGGTGGAGAAGGACCTGCTGCCATCTATGGACCCCATTGCCCTGAAAACCTCGGTGGGGGAAGTGCCTGAGGTGATACCGGAGTTAAAGGCCGACCTCTTTGGCCTCTGTGGCTCCCCTGGGGTTGCCGAAGGCCCAGCCCGGGTGATATTGAGCTACGATGAATTGCACAAGGTGCAAGAGGGTGATATCCTGATCGCCCCTGCCACGTCGCCACCATGGACTCCTGTTTTCAGCCTGATTAAGGGTGTGGTGGTTGATTTTGGCGGCACCCTATGCCATGCCGCGATCATCGGTCGAGAGTTTGGCATCCCGGCAATAGTAAACGCCGGCAAAGCGACCTCGATAATCAGGACAGGTGATCGGGTAAGGGTCGATGGAGATCATGCGGCAGTCTTTATCCTGGAAAAAGCCCAGCCCTGAGCGATGCATTCGAGCTTTTGCCCAAGGGCTGGGGAAAGTGCGCCACCGCAGCGGCTCCAAAAAGCTCAAGGATTATCCGGGGTAAAACAGGAGGTGAAGGAATGCTGGTAGCGCTCGGGGCAAGAAAAAAGCCGAGGCTATTCCGTGCCGAAGAGGCCGCCGAGGAAACCCTCACACAGGATCTGGAAGGCTATCGGCAGGCAGCTTTGGAACTGGGGGCCACAGGTGCCAAGATCATACCAGCGCACTGGGTAACAGTGGACGAAAGGGTCAGGCTTAAATGCTATATCCCGCGCTGCTCGTACTATGGCGAGTCACCTTCTTGTCCACCCTTTAGTCCGGATCTAGAGCTTATCCAACGGGCATTTGCTCGCTACCGCTGGGGGATATTGTTCAAGATCGACGTCATCCCGGCGGAGGACTTCATCGCTCGGGAGAGGAGAACGGAAAGGGCAAAGGTGCTCAAGCTGAACTCCGATATCGCCGGCGAGATAGAAAGCATGGCCTTTCACGATGGATACCATCTGGCCATAGGCATGGGCCAAGGAGGGTGCAAACTGGCCTACTGCGGAGGGGGAAGATGCGAGGTACTTGACGGTGGCAGCTGCAAATTCCCGCTGCGCCCCAGACCATCCTTGGAGGGGATGGGTATCGATGTTTACAGTTTAGTCACCAAAGCGGGATGGGACGTTCACGCCATCGGTCGCAGCACAGAGCCGAGCTCGATCCTCTGTGCTATCTCCGTGGGTCTGGTGCTTATTTGGTAAATTGCGGTTGCTCAGCGAAATCGAGAGCTATGCGCTACCCCACTCAAAATGGGCTCATTAAAATAGACATCACCGTTTCTGATCTTTATGTTAAAGCCACAATCGGGGTTGGTACAGACCCATGCCTTATAGTGAATAGGCGCCCCTTGACTGCCAAAGTCAGATAGAGGCACGAGATCACCGGTCTTGCACTTCAGGCACTTGGGAAAACTAGCATATTCCACGGCACTACCTCCCGCCAAAAATCAACGCACCTAGTATAACACTATGCCAGGGGTGTTGGCAAGTGCAACTCCGCCGCACTGAGGCGGCTATAGATGGCGCCCTTGCTCGTCAATTGACTCCTCATCAAGCTAACCCTGTCCACATAGAGCGAAGGCGGGCCTTGAACCTCGAGCGAAGCCATCCCTTCACCAAGCCTGCGCCGCTCCTGTGGCGTTGCCTGGTCACGGACACGGCCCAAGGTCAGGTGCGGGGAAAAGGCTCTGGCCTCGGGGAGAAAGCCGAGGGGAATAAGGGCCTGATCAATGCCTCTTTGTAGCCTGAGCAGGCTCTCCAGATCACCGCCGAGCCCAACCCAAGCTACTCTGGGCGCCTTTGTATTTGGGAAAGCCCCAAACTCGGTGAGCTCAAGGCGAAAAGGTGCCACCGACCTCGCCACCTCAGCAATGGCTTCGCTTATCGCAGAGACCTTGTCCACGGAGATGTTGCCTAAGAACTTCAAGGTCAAGTGCATCCCTTGCGGATCGACCCACTTGACATATGACTCCGAACCCAGTTTAATCAGCTCCTGAAGCCGAGCCAGGCTCGCTTTCAGCTCTTCCGATAGCTCGATGGCGATAAAAGCCCGAATCTGCTCCATGGCTATAGCAGAAGCCTTTCCGCATTTTCCCCCAGGATCTTAGTTTTTACTTCCTGGGGCAAGTCGAGGGACGTAGCCCATTTGATAGCCTTTTCCTGAGCGATGAGGGGATAATCGCTGCCAAAGAGTATCTTATCAGCGCCCACAAGCTGCACGGCGTGTTGGCACACCCAGTCGTAGTAGAGCAAGGGCGAAGCCGCGGTATCGAAGTAGACGTTCCGCAGTGCCTCGGTGACCTCGGGCATCAAGGCATAGAAGGGCAGCCCCCCACCCCAGTGGGCGAGAACGATGCGCAAGCCGGGGAAATTGGCTATGAACTGATAGAGGAGCTCAGGGGTGATCGTCCCCTTCCCTGGATAAGAATGCCCCACCGGCTCAGAGGCATGGCTGAGAATAATGAGTCCCCGTCTTTGTGCCACCTCGGCAATGGGCGCCATGGTCGCTTTGTCCCCCAAGTCAAAGCCCTGGATATCAGACCTCACCTCCCCGATGCCTCGCATCCCGCCCCGGCTGCAGCGCTCGAGCTCAGCCACTGCCTCGCTATCCCGAGGCTGAATGGAGCAGAAGCCGATGAGGTGCTCTGGATACCGCTTTATGGACTGCATGATGTAATCATTGCTCCAGCGGCAGAGTTCGGCGCTGGCCCAGCCGATATTCAAGACCACGGAGCGGTCAATACCAGCCCGATTCATGCTCAGGATGAGCTCTTCGGCAGTGGCCAGTTTCGCTTTATCATCAGAGTAAAGGGCGGCAAAGCAATGGTCACGCTTTAGATAGTAGGAGCGATTTTCCTTAACCTCGGGGGGGAAGATATGGGTATGGAAGTCTATGATCACCACTGGGATTATAGCAAGCTGGCTCTTCTGTGGTCAAGCGAGATATGGACACAAGGGAGCGATTGATGATATAATGCCACCGAGGAGTGATAGATGGCTTCATCTGAGCGCAGAGGGGGTAAAGAGCTTGCTGACGCAGGGGCCTCGGCGCCAAGCACAACCGAGGCCTCTGCTACATCTACTCGAGAAGACTCGACTTCGGCCCCAGCTCTATCCCGGGCTGAATTGGGCAACATGGCCAAGACGCTACGCCAGCACATCGTCGCCATGATCTACAAGGCGGGCAGCGGCCACCCCGGGGGCTCCCTTTCCGCAGTCGAGATCGTCACCTCGCTATTCTTCGGGGTGCTGCGTCACGATGCGACAAATCCGCGCTGGGAGGACCGTGATCGCTTTGTCCTGAGCAAGGGTCATGCTGCTCCCTTGCTCTATGCGGCACTGGCCGAAAGTGGCTATTTCCCCCTTGAGGAGCTTGCCACTTTGAGGAAACTGGGCAGCCGGCTCCAGGGACACACCGATATGACCGAGACACCGGGGGTGGAGATGTCAGCCGGACCTGTGGGGCAGGGGCTTTCCTTCAGCATCGGCATTGCCCTGGCTGGCCGCCTCGACGGCAGAGGCTACCGCGTCTATGTCCTTCTCGGCGATGGTGAGTGTGATGAGGGGCAGGTCTGGGAGGCAGCCATGGCTGCAGCCCATTTCAAATTGGATAACATCGTGGCTATCGTGGATAGAAACAGGCAGCAGCTCGATGGCTGGACCAGGGATATCATGAACTCCGAGCCCATGGCTGAGAAATGGCGCTCCTTTGGCTGGCATGCCATCGAGGTCGATGGGCATGACTTCGATCAGCTCCTGCCAGCCTTCGATGAAGCCAAGAAGATAGAAGGCAGGCCTACTTGTATCATAGCCCACACCATCAAGGGCAAAGGGGTCAGCTTCATGGAGAACAATCCTGAATTTCATGGCCGGGCTCCCAATGACCAGGAGTTTAGGCAGGCTCTGGAGGAGCTGAAGTGATGGCTTTGGAGGCAAGCACCAGAGACGCTTATGGCAACACCCTGGTTGAATTGGGTAGGGAGAACCGAGATATCGTCGTGCTCGATGCTGACTTGTCCGCTTCCACTCTGACCAGGCTCTTTGCCCGGGAGTTTCCGCAGCGCTTCTTCGATTGTGGCATCGCAGAGCAGAACATGATGGGTATCGCTGCCGGGCTCGCCGCCTCAGGGAAGACCGTTTTTGCCAGCACCTTTGCCGTGTTCGCTTCTTGTAATTGCTTCAGCCAGGTCCGACTGAGCATCGCTCACCCAAGGCTCAATGTTAAGATCGTGGCCACTCACGGCGGCATCACCGTGGGCGAGGATGGCACCTCACATCATGCTATCGAGGACTTGGCTCTTTTCTGCTCCCACCCCAGCTTCACCGTTGTCGTCCCTGCCGATGCCATTGAGACCGCTCAGGCGGTGAGGACGGCAGCGTCCACCTATGGCCCTTTCTACATCAGGCTCAGCCGCCCCTCAACACGAGTGGTTCACACCGAGGATTACCGCTTCCAACTGGGGCAGGCGGTGACCATGAGGCAAGGCGGGGATGCCACCATCATCGCTATCGGGGTTATGGTGGCCCATGCCCTTGAGGCAGCGCAGAACTTAATGACGGATGGCATTGATTGCCGAGTGCTCAATATGGCGACGCTAAAGCCCATCGATGAACAAGCCATCATCAACGCTGCCCGGGAGACGGGCGCGATCGTTACCGCTGAGGAGCATTTGGAGCACGGCGGCTTAGGCAGCGCCGTAGCCCGAGTGGTAACCCAACATCAGCCCGTGCCCATGGCATTCATCGCCATGACGGCTTACGCCAAATCGGGGAAGCCACAGGAGCTTCTTGAGCAACATAAATTAACAGCAAGCGATATTGAGGCTGCGGTGCGTTCAGTTTTGCCCAGAAAAAGCGTCGCTTGAGCTCACCACTCCGCACCTTCCCCTTCTTCCAATTCCAATCCCTCATCGCTAAAGATGCCAGCCTCGCGTCCCTGATGTACGGTGACGATGAAATCATCTCGGACCACATCGGCGGTCATCACCAGCTCCTCGTCGATGGTGTCGATCAGGTCTCGAATCCCCTCTGTGGTCAGAGCCTCGCCCACACATAGGGTGGCATAGACCACGGTTGAGGTAAAATGCAGGTCCACCCGCCCCACCTGTTCCTCCTCGGCCATGATGAGATAAGCCTCCGAATATGGGGTGCGACATTCTCTCTCAAAGTAATACTCAATCATCTTCTCCTCCTTCTATGAGCGAACCTGTCCGCTGCCAAAAATGACCCACTTATAGGTAGTGAGCTCCTTGAGCCCCATGGGTCCCCGAGCATGGAACTTCTGGGTGCTGATGCCGACCTCAGCGCCGAGCCCGAATTGACCACCATCGGTGAACCGGGTGCTGGCATTGACATAGACACAAGCAGCATCGACCTCATTGAGGAAGCGCAACGCCGCTGAGTAATCCTCGGTGACAATGGCCTCGGAATGCCCCGAACCATAGCGCTCGATGTGCCCTAAAGCCCCATCCAAAGAATCGACCACCTTGATGGCGGCGATGAGGGCCAAGAACTCCCGGCCCCAGTCCGCCTCAGAACAAGGGGTGAGGTTCAAGGCGGGGATGGGCTTGAGAATGGCAAACGCCCGCTCATCGCAGCGCATCTCAACCCCAGCTTCAGCCCACTCCCCAGCCACTCGGGGCAGGAAACGCTCTGCGATATCAGCGTGAACCAGGAGCGTGTCCAGGGCATTGCACACAGTGGGGCGCTGCACCTTAGCATTATAGGCGATGGCTATCGCCTTGTCGATATCGGCTGCGCTGTCGACATAGGTGTGGCAGACTCCAACGCCTCCTTCAACTACCGGCATGGCGGCGTTTTCCGCTATCATTCTGATGAGCTCAGCGCCACCCCTGGGGATCAGAAGGTCGATGGTGCCCCGCATCTTGAGTATATGGTTTACCAGGGCGCGCTCGGTGGATTCGATGAACTGCACTGCATCCTCAACAACCCCAGATCGAGACAAGGCCTCTCTTACCACCTTAGCCAGGGCAGCATTGGAGCGCAGTGCCTCCTTGCCCCCTCTGAGGATGACCGCATTCCCCGATTTAAGGCACAGGACAGAGATGTCCACGGTGACATTAGGTCTACTCTCATAAATGGCACCGATGACGCCGATGGGAACGCGGCGCTTGCCCACTACAAGCCCATTGGGTCTGGTGCTCATATCGAAGGTCTCGCCCACAGGGTCGGGGAGGGCGGCAACAGCGCGGACATCAGAGGCGATAGCCTGAAGCCGCTCCGAGGTGAGGAGCAGCCGATCCAACATGGCTTCGCTCATCCCCGAAGCTTTTGATTCCTCGTAGTCGAGGCGGTTGGCAGCTAAAATCTCACCTTCTCGCGAGGTGAGCTCAGCGGCGATGTTCAACAGAGCCCGATTTTTGACCTCGGTGGAGAGGAATGCCAGCTTCCTTGATGCTGCCTTGGCTGCCTTTCCCTTGGCTTCAAGCTCATCAATGGCCGATTGCATCTCAAGCCTCCTCCATCGCTG
>Ga0209427_10003719_pt1 | contig 17822 bp, 18 predicted proteins | sample DeeMarSWOR136_30_FD_187465 | JGI IMG/M metagenome (GOLD analysis project Ga0209427, IMG submission 187465) | Marine sediment microbial communities from White Oak River estuary, North Carolina - WOR-1-36_30 (SPAdes) (version 2) | ecosystem: Environmental > Aquatic > Marine > Intertidal zone >...
ATATATTGTACTTTATCAAGATTAATCTTCTCTATAAATTCATAAACTATTTGAGGTAAACCGTAGAAATACATAGGGAATATGAATCCCACTTTTTCACTATCAGTCGTAATTTCATCATCTTTCCAAAGATTTGCCATAAAGATCACTTCAGAATCTTCTAGTTCAGCTGCAATTCCTTTAGCTATGCTCAATGAATTGCCTGTTCCGGTAAAATAAAAAATTGTCGTTTTCATTTTCGATCCCTTTTTCTATTTTTTATTAATTATTCCTATTATAAGTTTATTTAAAGCATTTTAAATAACTTATATAACGCATATGACATGATATATTGCTGAATTTGGCGTGTTCCCGCTCCTATCTCCTGAATTCTGGAAATACCTAATAAATCCTGCATTAATGTATTATCACAGACTCCCGCACCGCCCATAAGGTTTGCTGCTTCATAACATACTCGCTCTGTTAATTGGGCACATTCATATTTCAATTGAGCTACATACGCACCAAGTGAAAGATTAAATGCTTTAGGTAGAACTCCTTTATTTTCTTTCATTTTTTGGTCTACTAATCCACAGATATATAAAAGAGACAGCGTAAGGTTCATTGTTTTTGCCCATAAATCTGTTAGAGGAAATCCAACACCTTGAAATTTTATAATTTCTTGATTAAACTGCTTTCTCATACTACAATAAATAGTTGCATGCGTAACCGCGTTCCAGGCTTGCGATACATACAATATGCAGCCCCCTAATCGTTCTAAATTTAGTCCCTCAAAAAGATATTCCCGACCTAAACCCGGAGCTCCTATAACATATTCTTTGGGAACTCTTAGATTTGTAAAAGTTTCCTTCCCAAGGTGCATTCTTGGTGTCCAAGGAATATTTATCCTTTCAACACTCCATCCATCCCATGAAGTATCGATTAAAAATTGACCCATTGTGTTTCCTTGGTCTTTTTCAGCACAAGCATAAACAACGGCCCAATCTGCCTTAGGACCATTTGTTTGATATATTTTCTGACCATTAATTAAAAAACTTCCGTCTGATTGCTCATCGCAAGTTGTTAACATATGGACAGCGTCAGAACCCCTTTCTGGCTCTGTGATACAAATGCATCCTATTTTTTCTCCATTTACTAATTCTTTTAATGCTTTTAGACGAACATCAACGCCCTCATTATGGAGTAATAGCGGATTTATTGTCAGCACACATGCGCCCATAGCCATTGTCATTTGGGGATCGAAAAAGTCAGAAGCGAGGATTCGTAATAATTCTGCTTTCATACCATACGGTTCGAAATTAAATCCTATACTCTCGAAATTACTGACCCTTGTTAAGTATCCTGCTTTACCAATTTCAGGGATCCACTCGTAAAAATCTTCATTATGGGAAATATTATACTTTTTCTCCAGGTTAATATAAAATTTCTCAATTTCCCGAAGAAAATTAAAATCCTCAGGCTCTAAAAGGCTGACTAAATTACTATTTAGAAATTTATATCGATTCTTTAATTGGAGTTTTCCGAGGATTTCATCATTTATACAATCAACATCTCCTTTTTTAATCATTAAAGATCACGCTCTTGTTTTATTTAGGTTTTATAATTATACTAGATTATTGGTTAGAGTTCTTAAAAATCTTATACATAAAAAAGAAAAAAATTTAGAATTAGTCGATCTTCCTACTAATTAAATAAATTATTAAAAAAAAAGTTAAGAAAAAAGATTATTCCACAATAGGTTTTTCTGTTTCTAAGGGTTCTTTTTCTTTTTCTTTTAAATCCTGTTCTTCTTTTCTCTTTTTACGGTGCTCTATATATGCGCGGTAAATAGTTATTTTTGGAGGAATCATGGTTAAGATGGTCTCGGCAATACGAGGATATTCGGCAATAAATATAAATTCCTCTTTCGTTAGCGGTCGCTGTTTATGGACGTTAGCAAAGCGTACAAGCTCCAGAATCTGCCGTGCTTCATCATCATTCTTGAATTTAAGGTCAAAATTTTTATAGATATGTTTAAAGGAACTAATTCCAGAGTATTCTCCAGTTGTTATTAACCTACCGGTCTCGATAAGTATTTTTTCTCCCCGTCCTAATTCATGAAAATCATATAATTCATAATTTTTATGATCTTTTAATGCTCCGTCCGCATGAATCCCCGATTCATGAGCAAATGCATTATCACCTACACCTACTTGGTTAACCGGTATAGGTACTCCAAAACAATGGGACGCATAATTTGCAATTTGCCACGATTTGCTCAAATCAATTGCGGGATCTAATAATCCAAGTTCATCAAAATCCGCTCCATATTTTAAAGCCAATAGAACGCTAATTAAATCGCAATTTCCGGCCCTCTCACCCATTCCGTTTACTGTAGTATTAATAAAAGCATCTTGACCCTCCTCAATTACTCCTTTAGCACCTTCAACAGCCGTAGAAACTGCCATTCCTAAATCATTATGAGTATGAAGCTCAATAGGCATTTCTAATGTCCTTGCCAATTCTTTGCATCGAAAATGTATTCGGAAGCTTCTTTCATACCCTAACGTATCACAATATCTTAAACGATCTGCCCCTGCTTTTCGAGCTGCTTCACCGAATTTAAGTAGATATTCCATTGAAGTTCTGCTTGCATCTTCCGCATTCACTCCAATCGTCTTTATTCCCAGATCTTTAGCTCTACGCACAGCAGCTATCATCATATTAATAACATCATCTCCAGTAACCTTTCCAAGAAATTTTCCGTTTATCATCTGAGGAGATGTTGAAATAGATAAATTCAAATGCTCTACTCTCGTGAGCTCGACCGCCTGTTCAACATCAGATTCTATGGCGCGTATCCATCCAGATAAAATCATAGGATCCAACACCCCCATCCGGGCAAGTTCTAAATTTGCGTTAATATAATTTGTCTCATGTAAGGTTGTTGGAAATCCGAACTCAGATTGAAACACCCCCATTTTATTTAGTAAAATATTAAGAACCGTCTTTTCTAATTTAGCAAGTCCTAACCGGCTAGTTTGCACACCATCTCTATTCGTAACATCTAAAATATATATTCGATTATCCATTTTACTCAAAAATTTTCGTTATTTGTTTGATTAGCTTACAGAATTAAACATCAAAATGTTTCTTATTTTATATTCAATTCTTTTTATAGCTATAATAAATATTTTTTAATTAAAAATTTTTTTATTTTATTTAATAATTCCAATATTTTTGATACAATCTTTTTAATTTTTTTTGTAAAGATATAGCAAGAATTTTTTTAAAAAATGAACAATGTTTAATTTTTATATAACGCTTTATTAACAAAAAGCTTATTTGAACATATTCAAACAAGTATTAATACTCTTGTTTAAAAAATCAAAACTTTATCAAGTTAGCAATGCTATTTAATAATGAGTTATAATTTACTAAATCAAAAATTTATTATTAAGGGAAGAAAAAAATGAGAACATATGAACAATATATTGAAAAGTTAAAATCAATGAAACCTAATGTGTTTATTGGCGACGAAAAAGTTGATAGATCAGACCCGAGATTACAAGGTGGGATGCGTATCATAAAAGAGACATTTGATTGTGCTCATTCCGAAGAATTTGCAGATCTCTGTACAGCAACGTCTCATATTACAGGAAATAAAATTAATCGATTTACCCATATTCATCAAAGTGAAGAGGATCTGCTGAAAAAACAATTAATGACAAGATTACTATGTCATCGCGTGGGTGGATGTATCCAAAGATGCATGGGTTGCGATGCCTTAAATGGTCTTTCTGTTATAACTTATGAGATGGACCAAGCACTAGGAACGGATTATTATCAAAGATTTTTGAAATATGCAGAATTTTTTCAAGAAAATGATTTAGTTGCAAGTGCAGCTCAAACGGATCCAAAAGGAGATCGTTTAAAACGTCCCCACGAACAAGAAGATCCAGATCAATATCTGCGAGTGATTGAAACCCGGGAGGATGGCATTGTTGTTAGGGGATGCAAAATTAATATTACCAATACTCCTTATGCTGACGAAATGATTGTTGTTCCTTGTAGATATATGGGGCCTGAAGACAAGGATTACGCCGTAGCCTTTGCTTTACCATGCGATTGGGAGGGAGTAAAATTACTTACAAGACCTGCATATATTAGAATACCAGAAAAATTTGACACCCCTACTTCACATATAGGGGATGCCGAAACGTTCATTCTTTTTGACGATGTATTTGTCCCCAATGAGCGTGTATTTCTAAATGGACATGTGGATCCTCGACAAACACCATACGCTGGCTTTTTAGCTCTAATGTTTGCTCATTACCATCGTCATAGTTATACAGGATGTAAACCTGCTGTAACTGAGGTTATTGCCAGTGCAGCCGCATTAGTAGCCGAATATAACGGAATTGAAAGAGCATCTCATGTCCAGGATAAACTTTCCCATCTTATTGGTACTGCTGAGCTCGTATTTGCAGCAGGGGAGTCAAGTGCTAAGCATTCTGAAAAAGCACCTTCAGGCACACAAGTTCCAGATGAAATTCTAACAAATGCGGGAAGACGTCTTGCGGGTGAAATGATTTATGATGAATATAAGATTTTAGCTGATCTTTCAGGAGGATTGATTGCTACTCTACCATATGAGGGTTCTTTCACGTCTGAGGAGGTAGGTGAACTTGCTATGAAATACCTAAAAAGAAATCCGAGAGTTAAACCAGAATATATCTACCGTTGTTTCAAAGGAATCGAAACTCTTGCGGTTTCAGAATTAGCAGGTTTAATGCAAGTAGCTGGTTTGCATGGAGGAGGTTCACCGCAGATGGAAACAATAACTATGATGATGCGTTATGACCTTGAGAAGCTTAAAGATATTTCAAAATATTTGTTTGGGATAAAATCAAGGTTAAAGAGATATGAAAGACCAACCGTCACGCCTAGAAAACAGCTTGAAAAGTTTAGGAAAGCCATGCAAGCAAAGGAAAAGAGACAAAATAATTAGTCCGAAATAATACATCTATAATTTTTTAATTTCATTTTATTAATTAACTTTAATAGGTTAAGACCAGAAACTTTTTACAGCAGACACAATACAAAAGATTGTACTTCTGATAAGTTATTAAAAGAGGAATCCTTAATTTGCTGTAAATATTGATTTATAGGTATGCCTTTTTCAAAGATTTCGTTAAATTTATCATAAAATATTTGATATATATTTTCATTCCTAGAAATATAAGATCCCATTAATCTATTAGTAGGATCAAAACTAGGCTGTATAAGCTCATTATCCGTTAAGCTAAAATTACTAAATGATTCTTGGGTAATATGAACTTCAATATTTTTAAATTTAAAATCTTGAGATTCGATATGCTTAGATAAAATCGAAAATTCTTTACTATTTATTAATTCATTAACTAATTCATTATTAAATATTGCTTGAATACTGATATTTTTAATATTTTCTTTAATTTTTTTCATAGCAAAAATTAGAGAATCTCGTAAATGGCTTGGAATATCTTTTATTGAACTATCTTGAAGTGAGGAGATTAAAGGATTGGCATATCTAATTCCAATCGCTATTTTACACTCGTTTTTTGCTTGCAAAGGATAATATATCTCTTCAAAATTGTCAAAGTTGAAACTAATAAATTCTATCGGTTCTTGGACCACTTCTTCTTTTAAATTATAGGATCCAACAAACAAATCGAAGGAGCTTTCACATCTTGTTTTTTTCTCTTGGAATTCATGTAATAAATCTTCAATCCTTTGGTTTATTAATTTCTGCCAAACGGGTAAAATCGGAGAGGTCAAATTAATTTTCATTGGTCGATCATAAATTTGGACTAATTCCATTCCACTAAGAACGTTTATAATTTTGTATCCCCGTTTTAAGCTTAACCCATAACTCTTACAAACATCCTTAAGATTCTCAATTCTTTTATTTTCTAATAAGTAATGGTAAATCTTTTCAATACCTTTTTCAATTATACCAAGGGCATTAAATAAATTAGACAATTGAATGAAGTTTTCGTCGCTTATCTCCCTATCACCTAATTTTTATCTCTCTTTCATTTTTTCCATGGTTAATTCAGTGAGCGCGTCAAATGATTCATCAACATTGATATTATCTTTACTTGAAAGTTCACTAAAACCAGCCATTTTATTTTTTTCAGCAGTCTGTATACCATGCTCTCTCGGGACTTTTCTTTGAGTTTCTGCAAGATCAAGTTTTGCCCCAATCAGCATAATTGGGATTTCTCCGGCTTTTTGTCTAACAATTGAAGTCCATTCCGAAATATTATCCAAGGTAGAGGGTCTCGTGATATCATATAAAAGAAAAGCCGCATTAGCTCCTAAAGTATATGTTGGCAGGAGAAATCTGAATCGTTCTTCACCCCCTACATCCCATATTTGGAGCTTGACTTTAAATCCCCTTAAATCAATCGTTTTAACATGAAAATCTACCCCGATGGTAAGCCGTTCTGAAGGATTAAAGATGTTATAACAATATCTTTTAGTGAATGATGTTTTTCCTACAGAAGCATCTCCTAACAATAGAATTTTGAAGGTATAATCGTAATTTGGCATTTAATTATCATTTGAATTGAATGATTAGGATATTATTATAATATAATCTATTCTTATAATATAATCTTAATCAATTAATTAATATTTAAATATAATCGAAAATTTTTCCAATAATTTCTCTGAACATCCATTTTTTGATAATTCAATAGAGAATATTCTGTGATAACCTATTTTTTCCAAATATCTATAAAATTTATCAAAATTAAAATTGCCTTCACCTGGAAATAGACGATTTTCATTTTCGACTAAATCTTCATTAAAATCTGCCAGCTTAATAAGATAAATTAGTTTTCTAATATCGCTTATCTCATCAAAATTTACATCAAATTTAGCGAAATAAAATGTATCAATGATATAGCCTAAATTTTCCTGACTTTCTAATGGTTTAAGTACTTCTTTTGCGTCGTATAAATTGGAAACAGAACTATAATCTGAAATTGGGAATTCAAATCCAATATTAATATCTTCTTTAGAAGCTCTTTTAGATAAATCTTCGAGCCTTTTTCTTGTTTTATTAAAGATGCGCCACTTAGGTATTGATATGGTTTCTTTAGAATCTTTTAATAAAGAAGGAGTGGCAATCATTAAATTACATTCTAATTTATCGCAATAATTAATCATTTGATTGAAATTTGGCAATACCTTCGTCTTATACTCCCTTTCGGAACATAAAGAAAAATCGGATAAAGGATAAATACTCTCAACTTTAGTTCTATAGACCTCTAAAATTTCAAAAATACCTTTTAAATTGTAATTCTTAGATAGGGCTTTTTTTATCTTTTCGTAATCAAGTTCAACACCATTAAAATTTTTAGCGAATTTTATAAATTGAATTAAATCTAAGTTTGTACAAGTATTTTGATTTAATGCGATTGGTCTAAACCTAAACATGTTATAAAAAATAGCAATTTGTATATTTTAATTTTTAGCAAAAACATATCGAAGTATTGATAATAAATTGGGGTAGATTAAATTTTGTGTAGAATTAAAATTCAAAATTTTAATAAATACCTTTAACTAAGTATATTTAAATGGTAAATTAGGGATAAAAAGACTTTAATTGTAATACACTTCAAATGAAAGAAGACGATAGAATATTGGGATTGTTCTTTTCTGACAAAGATAATTTAATTTATGATAATATCAAATTTTCTGAAAATTTGAATCAAAATAAACGATTAGATGGAGCTGCTTGGGTAAATGATTTAAAACCTGTCCTTAATAAATTTTTAAAGGAATTTTATGTCACCTTGTTTAATTAATAACACGGAAATTAGTAAATAGTTGATTTTTTTTATTTAATTTATAATTTCAAATTTAATCTAAGGAATTAATTACATTTTATCTAATTGTTAGGAACCTTAAAATATGATATAACTTATTATGATATATATAGGCGATTTAACTTAATCAGAATTTTAATAAAGTCTTATCAATGAAGGCAACCGATCTAATATTAGGGTTATTTTACTCGGATGAAAATAATATAGTTTTTGATAACATTAAATTATCAGAGAGTGTATCAAAAGACTTGACTGAATTAAATCTTAAACAACTAAAAATGCTTTCTTTACGATTTTTAGGACCCCTATTTTTGACTTCCAAAATCGAAATCGGAAAAGGGTGGAAAATTGAATTACTTGAAGCTTTTTTATCTCAATATCAAAAACGAACAATTGATGTGGATCTTTTACAATCTTTCTTTAGTGTAAACTCATCTATTGAAACTGAAAAGGGAGTTTCAAACCTTTTTGCTATTATTGGATCTCCCTATACTGAAGATGTTAAAATTATCCACAATTTAGTTACGACTTTTATTCATCCAAGTATCGCTCAAGGGAAAATCGCACACGAATCAATTATGAGAGAAAATTTCGCATTTCAAGAGTTTATTGACAAGGAGTTGAAACGGGGAGTTAATGTAATAAATTATTTTCTTGGTTCCGCAAGAAAAATGTACTGGGAGGAGCAACATAAGTATTGCTGTGTTGGATTCATTGAAAGAAGGAATATTGTTGAACCAAAAATTTCTAATGTTGTTTCAAATCTTTATACATTTGACGTGGATGATCCACTAAAATATACCGCATTAAATTTTATTCCGTCTTTTTATGTAATGTCGATCTTACCAAACTATTATGAAAATCGAATAAACGAAACATTAACTTTACTCAACAAAACTAGTATTTACCCTAATATTAGATTAATAACGTTAAGCAATCAAAAAAAAAAAGTTATTTATTTGGAAGAATTTCTCTTGGAGGATAAGACAAAACGGAGTTTTGGTGTTATTTTAATTTCAGAAAATGAATTTATGAAAGAAACACATAATTTAGCATTCTATAAAAAACAATTAAGATTTATTTTAGACAAGAATAAGAATATGGAAAAATCTATAATCAAAATTAATTCGAAAATTAATCCCTTTGATAATTGGGACACCCTTTCAGACGAGGGGCTAGAAAAGATTAAAAAAGACCTTGATATTGGTTGGTGAGTCAATGATAGAAGATATAGAATATATACAAATCTCTAAAATTGATAAAAATAGATTATACAGCTATTATAAAAGACTTGTGCACCAATTTCAAGGTTTTACTCCAATTCAAATAATAGCTAAATTTTTGAACGGTCAATCAATAGGGACTACAATGCAAGAGGTCCTTATTGTCCTTGAATATTATAAAACTAAATTGAATGTAAATCGAGAACTTTTGGACTTTGCGTTTGAATGGATTAGAGCAAATAAAATGCGCTCTCATTATCTTAAATACTTGGGTAATGCACAATTTCCAGATTATGAAATTGCCATTGATGCCTGCATTTTTTTATTTTTTCAGAAGTATGATCAAATCCTAAGAAATCTGTTCAGGAGTGAAATAGAAGAATATGAAATAAGTACGTTATATGGTATTTTTTTTACTTCCCTCGAGGATAAAGATTATGATTTTAATAAGATCTTACAAGAACAAAAAAATAGAGTACCAACAATTACTCAAGAGACCAATAGAATCGATATCAGTTTATACACTTTAAGGAGTGGTTTATCAAGCATTATTAGAAAAGATTATAACAAAACCAGACGCGAATAAAGGATTATGTATCTTATTAAAGTAAGATAATCATTTTAAGAACTATCTCGAACTAATAGAAAATATTTTAAAGGCTTAATTCTAAGATAAATATTAAGAATTATTTTCAATTATATATGGATAAAAACCTATATATTTAATAATATAATCCCGTAATAATTAAAATATTACAATTCAAGTGTACTATAAAAGCGGTTGATGTTCAAATGAGTGAGGATGAAAAGGAAGAAAGAAAAATTAGTGATGAAGAGAAATTAGCTCAAAAAATTGATTTTGATTCAATTTTTGATCTTAAACTTTCTATTGAACAGTATAGTGAAAAGTTACAAGAGTTATTAGACAATAGTGGACTTGGAATTGTGGAGAAACGCAAGCAATTTCGTCAGAAAGTTCAAGAATTTAAAGATGAAAAACGTAAGCCTCATCATGAATTAGATAATAATAAAAGATATTATTAGATTAGACCTTTTCAAGGATTTTTGCTAATTTTTTACGGATTATGGGATTTGATTCTTTTTCTACGTGTTTCTTGAGCTTCTTATAAACTATTGGATTTTTTATATATTTATTAATTAATAAGTTAATTACCGCCCATCGTACTGAATCATCTGGATCCATAATCAAGGGCATTAAAAATTTTAAATTATTTGTATTTTCTTCCCTACCCAATTCCATTACTGTTCGAGCTCTAATTTCAAAATCTGGATGATATAATTGAAAAAACTTTGGATTCTTAGTCTGTTTTGTTTTTATATGCCTTAATAGAGCATTAAATATTTCTTTTTTGAATTTATGTTGCTCATCCATTTCCTTTATAGCTGCTGTAAGTTCTGGTTCTGCTTTTTTACCTAATTTCAATAAACTCTCAAATGAGAGAAAAAATTCTTCAGATAGATTTAATTTTAAATTATTAACTAATTTTTTAATTATTGTATCATCTATTTTTGAAATTTTTACATAATGCCAATTTTCTTCATCCACGTTTATATTATCCCCTAAATGATCCACTTATTCATCTTAAAATTTTTTCTTTTCTTTTTAAAAATTAAATAGTTCTCCTTTTTTAATTATTTTATTATTAAAATGAAAATAATAAAGTTGATCATAATAAATCGTGTCTGATATTAATGACAAACTAAAAATTAAATAAGTGATTAATAATAAGTCAACTTTCGACAAAAATACCTTAAGTTAATTTTATATTTATCCTTAAAGAGATATTTAAATTGAATTTGAAAGTAATTTAGAATAAAAAAGAATTTTTATTTACAAAAAAATTATTCTTTTTATGTTTTATTCCATACATAAAAAGGTTAGATTTAATTGAGTGATATATTCTCTGAAATTGATGACATTTTCCATTCAAAATCTCTAGCGATTTATGGTGTGAGTAGAAAAGGTGGTTTGGGAAATATTTTATTACAGGGATTTATTGATCAAGAATTTCCTAAAATATTTATCGTTAATCCTAAAATAACTGAATCTAATGTTAAAATAATGGAAATACCTGTTTTCCCAGATTTGAAATCCATTGGAGAACCTATAGATCTAGTTATATGTTCCACTCATCCTAAATTCGTGCGAGATATCATTGTTGAGTGTGGTGAAAACGGAGTGAAAGCAGTGATAATTTTTTCAGCGGGCTTTGGTGAAAAAGGGGAAGAAGGTAAAAATGCTGAAGAAGAATTATTAAAAATTGCTCGAAAATATAAAATGAGATTAATTGGACCAAATTGCATGGGATTGTATTGTCCCAGTTCAAAACTTTCGTTCTTTCCAGCCTTACCGACAGAATCAGGTTCGTTAGGATTGGTAAGCCAGAGTGGTTCAATCGCCAATCTTATGGGATTTTTAGCGATGTTGAAAGGAATATATTTCTCAAAAGCCATAAGTTATGGCAATGGCATTGATTTGAATTTCAATGACTTTTTAGAATATCTTGGAGAAGATCCTGCCACTAAAATTATAGCCAGTTACATGGAAGGTGTTAATGATGGAAGAAGATTCATTGATTTGGTAAAAAAAATAAAAAAACCTATAATCATTTGGAAGGCTGGAGCCACGCCTGCGGGATCAAAAGCAGCGTATTCCCACACAGGCTCCTTATGTGGAAATAATAAGCTTTGGAATTATATATTTGACCAATATGGGGTGATCAGGGTGTATAATTTGGAAGAAATGATTAGTATGATCCAAGCTTTCATCAATCCTATTCCAGTAAGAAATTGTCGAGTTGCTATTATTTCAGGACCGGGAGGTCCTGCTGTCTCTTCGGCCGATGCGTGTGAGATGAATAATCTAAAGTTGGCAGAATTGACCAATGAAACAAAAGTGAAACTCAAAGAACTTATCCCTGAATTTGGGTCAAGCATCTCAAACCCTATAGATTTAAGTCTTCAAGTTGCATTTGATCCTATGTTAGAAAAAAATGCATATGAAATAGTTGGGATGGATCCAAACGTTGATATGATGCTTATTTGGTTGTCAATGTTAAATCCTCGATACAAGGACTTAATTAAGTTACAAGAAAAAATCTCTAAACCAATTGCTCTTGTATCTGGCATAGATGTAAATGTTTCGCGAGATTCTTTCAGCGATAATATGAAACGATTCGTACAAATAAGAGCAAAACAAATTCCTAAAATAATACAAAATATGAACCAGAACGGGATTTCAATACATCCGAACGAAAATCTAGCCGCTAAGGTGTTATATAATATTTATCAGTTCTATAATAAATCTAATCTTGATAACATTTAAGTTACTCTTATTAATTTTATTGCCTTATGAGGGCAAAAGGAGATACATTCACCGCACCCAGTACATTTAGATTTATCTATTTCAAGTAAATGTGAAAAAAGTCCAATAAGATTATAGGGTATTGCTTCCATTGGACACTTATCAATACATATTCCACATCCTAAACAGGCTTTAATAATCAAAGTTGCTACGTGGGAATCTGAGATTTTTTTTGACATCTTTCAAATTTTGGTATTAGAAATCTTTAATTTAATAAAATTTAAATTAAGTCTGTTTTCTTCGAAATTCAGCATATTCACACAATTTCTTGATACAGGATATAGGTCTATCCCATAATCTAAAAAGGAAAGCCCCATTTTCTCTTAATTTTTTAGACCAAAAGCTGTTAAAATTTTGAGGGCTAATGTGAAAAATTGGAACGGAGTATTTATATGAGTTTTCGATTGTTGGTTGGATTAACATTTTGTTTAACTCAGCACTTTTTTCAAAATTTTGTTTTTTAAATTCAGCATGGGAGGCAATATGCTCATTTTTAAGGTAATGATCCATAACATCCTGAAAACCTACTACCCCATATTGGACTAAAACATCTACCTCACCTGATTTCATTAAGAGCTCCGGTAATGTTATATAGAAATATGGAAGGTTCATGTCAAACGCCACATCGATCGGATTCTTAAAACTAGCAATAGGGGGTAATATACTCTTTAACTTTTCTTGTAATGCGTCTGAAAATTCTGGTACGATTAAACCATTTTTTTCCGCATTATTTGCAAGCATCGCTCCAGGTCCTCCGGAATTTGTTATAATCCCTATTCTATTTCCCTTTGGCAATATGCCTCTCACTAATACTTGAGCTATATCTAAAAACTCTTGAACCTTATCTGTTTGTATAATCCCAGTTTCTTTAAATAATGCTTCATAAATTTTCTTATTACCACCAATTGAGCCTGTATGACTTGTTAGGGCTCGGTTTCCGGCTTCCGAGCCACCACCATAAATTGCAACAATGGATTTTTTAGGAGTAATTTCTTTTGCTAATTCTAAGAATTTTTTGCCTTGTTTAACTTCTTCAATATATAGCCCAATTACTTCCGTTTGATCATCATCTTTATAATATTCTAAGCAATCGACTATATCGATATTAGCTTCATTACCCACCGAGATTGATTTTCCTAACCCTAAATCTAAATTTTCTGGATCAAAATATATATGACTTGAAAGTGTCCCGCTTTGAGAAGCTATCGAGAATTTATTACGTTTTATTTTTTCCCAGATAGATATATTAAATGCCTTCTCTTCATTTTCAGGATCCAGCCAATTATTAAACACACCTAAACAATTAGGACCAATAAATCTGATTCCATAATAATTAGCAATCTCGCAAATTTCCTCTGTTAGCGTATTATTTCGATCTCCTATTAATTCTCTAAATCCTCCAGAAATAAGTATAATTTTTTTTACTCCTTTTTCACCACATTCTCTAAAAATTTCAGGAACTATTTTAGGTGGTAAAACAATTATAACGAGATCTGGAATCTCCGGAACCTCAGTAATATTCTTATAAGCTTTAAAACCCATTACTGATTCGAGATTTAAATGGATTGGATAAATTTTTCCATCATATTTCGAGATTATCATATTCATTAGTTGAATACAAGCTAAGGATGCCCCAGAATTATTGGCACCATAGATTACGACACTTTTCGGGTTTAATATCTCGTGAAGAAAATGAGTGCTCATATTTTGTTGATAAATATTTCATCATTTTAAAATCTAAATAATGTTAATAAAATGAGATCTGGGAAGAAATACTTACCATATATATTAATTATGATTTCAAATGTAACATACTCGACAATATATACACCATTGGTGTAAAAATAATACCATTTCTTAACTGTTCTGAGCTAACTTTATTAAATCCTAATTTCTCATATATTTGTACAGCATTAGGCGATGAATTAACAGTTATTTGGCTTAAATCAGGGATACATCTTAGGCAGATGTCTATGGATCTGCGTAGTAATTCCTTGCTAATGCCTTTCATTTGAAATTCTTGAAGAACATAGAACAAAGATATATGCTCATAATTCCGAACTTCAATCATTCCTACAATTTTTTCTTGAGTTATCGCAATCATAACAAAATGATTTGCATAAGAACGCTGTAAAAGTAAACGTGGTTTAACATACCTCAGAAACTGTCTTACCCCTTTTTGAGGGTAAAGATGCGCTATGAATTTGTTAAAAGTTTGAATTATAAGATCACAAATTTCGTTTTCTTCTCCGGGCTTCATTAATCGGTATTCAATGATCTCTTTTTCCTCCCTTTTAAACTATATTATATTATTCTCCTTGAACTTGAATAAAGACTCTTCTATTTCGGGGACCATCATATTCAGCAAACATTATACCCTGCCATGTACCAAGAACCAACTTTCCATTATGAATTAAAATATCTAAAGATGGTCCAGTTAAGCTAGATTTTATATGAGCGTCGGAATTCCCTTCCCTATGCCTAAATGAATACTGACCGCCACTTTGAGGTATTAATATTTTTAAAAAATTAATAATATCAATCACCACAGCAGGATCTGCATTTTCATTAATTGTAATTCCAGCCGTAGTATGTGGTACAAAAATTCTGCAGACTCCTTCATTAACAGCACTATTTCGAACTATACGACTAATATCATCTGTAATATTAACAAGAATTTCTCTTTTCGGAGTTTTTACCCTTAATTCTTCAAATTTTATCATATAATTATCAATCATTTTAAGAATTTATTAATTAATTTTTATTCATTTTTAGAGATATAAAATGATTCTTCTCCTATGCCAATAAAATATATTTAAAATGAAAATTTTCAATATTTAAAATTATTAAAATTTGAGAATTATGGACAAGAAGATCGTTTTAGTTGGTGCGGGATCAACTTCATTTGGTCCAGCAACTATAAATGATTTGTTCTTTAGTGAAGTTTTAACAGGTTCTACGATAACTCTACATGATATAGATAAAGTAAAACTTGAGATGATGTATGAGCTATGTGTCAAAGAAAATGAAATGAGAAACAATAAATTCAATATCGAACGAACAACAGTAAGGGCAGATGCTTTTAAAGATGCGAATTTTATTATAAGTTCTATTGAAGTTGGGGCAAGATTTCCTTTATGGAGACAAGACCGAGAAATTCCAAGGAAATATGGATCAACGCAAATATTAGGAGAATGCGGGGGACCAGGAGGAACCTTTCATGCATTTAGAATTATCCCTCCTATAGTTGATATCGTTCAAGATGCTGAAAAAATATGTCCAAATGCTTTCTTCATTAATTTTTCAAATCCCATGTCTCGAGTTTGTTTAGCTATTAAAAGATCTACTCAAAACCTTAAGTTCATTGGACTCTGTCATCAGATTGGATTTTTTAACTTATATCTTCCTAGGATGCTCAAAATGCCCTTAGTTGATTTGAAAATGACGGTTGTAGGATTAAATCATTTTGGCTTTCTGTTAGGATTGGAAAATTGGAACACAAGAAAGGATTTATTGCCTCAATTTCATTCAAAAGCATTAGATTATTTTTCGAAACGTCAACATAGGTTTATATTTTCTACTCTAACACTTGAAGTATACAAAAAATTTGGATATTTTCCCCACTCTGGTGATAATCACTTAGGAGAATACTTACAATTTGGGAAAGAGTTTACTAAGGAACAAGATATGATAGATTGGATTGACAGAACCGAAGAATTTGGAGAAGCTATTTTCTATCGGATTTCGAGGGGTTATAAAAGACTTAAAAAAAATAAATATAGTAAAAAAGGCGTCTTATTAGGAGCTCCCTCTGGCGAACGGGCAATTCCAATTATCGAAGAAATCTTAACTGATAAAAAGAAATATGAGAGTTCTGTAAATATCCCTAACGAAGGGCTCATAGATAATCTCCCACAAGATCTAGTTATTGAAGGTCCTGCCATTGTTGATAAAGATGGAGTTCATGGAATTAAAATAGGAAAAATTCCCAAAAATATTGCTGCCTTACTACGCATTGAAGCTACAATACAAGATTTATGCGTTGAGGCTGTATTAAAAAAGTCTAAAGAATACGCAATCGCAGCCTTAGCCGTCGATCCGAATGTGGGAAGCTTTAAAATGGCAGATAACATTTTCAATGAGATGTATTCCCTTCAGAAAGAATTTTTGCCTCAATTTAAATAAATTGGTGAATACAATTCAAATGGATTACCAACCATTAACTCAAGCAAATTTAAAAGACGTTTATGAGTTATTTGAAAGAAACGAGTACTTCTATTCAATACCTTTAGACTATTTTCGAAGGGGAACATTTGGAGATGAAAATTTTGATCCCGATCTTACGCTAATATTAGTAGAACCTAATTCTAATCAGATTATTGCCACATTAATTGCTGTTAATCGAGCAGAATATTGTTGTATAAAAGCCCTTATCGTTGAGAAAGAATTCAGAAGACAAGGAATTGGCAAGAAAATGTTAAAAGAAATTATTAGCAGAGCTACAAATAAAAATGAAAATATAAGCTTTATAAATTTTGGAGCGAGCCCACCTAATTATTGGTTAACAGGTGTAGATTTACGCCATACAGATTTATTATTCTTTCTTAAAAAAAATAGGTTTAAGCTCATAGAAACGCGTCAGAACTTAACAGTACCTCTAAAAAATATGGATTTGAATCCCTCATCTGGAAAAAAAGGATATCAATACGAGCGAGTTCAAAATAAAGATTTTAAGGAATTACTTGAGTTTGTGAGAACTAACTATGGTCATAGCTCCTGGCCGGAAGAAGTTCAAATGAGTTTGGAAAATCATCCGCCTACTACTTTTGTGGCAAAAGATAAGAATGATCATATAATTGGATGGGCAACTCATGGATTACAATTTCCAAGTGCCTTTGGTCCTACGGGTGTTTTGTATACATTACAAGGAAAAGGTATAGGATCAGAGCTATTGAAATGGTGTTTGTGGGATATTCAAAAGAGTGGATTTGAAACATGCACAATTATGTGGGTGGTTGGAAATACAATTAAGTTTTACGCAAAAAGCATAGGTGCTTATATCTCTCCTGTTTTTTACCAAATGACCAAAAAATTAAGAAGATAAAATGAAAATATTATTTATTCATTAAAAGTTCCATGTTTACCTTTACCCTCTGTAAATTCTTTACTTCCTACTAGATATTCTCCGCTCGCTAAGGTTCTTAAACCCCATTCAAATTCGTTGGTCATTGCATCCTTTAGACTCATCCCAAAATGTTGATATGCAGAAATTCTGTCATTTCTCATGCAGGTTTGGGGAAATTCAGCTATGATTTTTGCTAATTTTTCGGCCTCTACTCTTGATTTTCCGTTATC
>Ga0209427_10003720_pt1 | contig 17820 bp, 13 predicted proteins | sample DeeMarSWOR136_30_FD_187465 | JGI IMG/M metagenome (GOLD analysis project Ga0209427, IMG submission 187465) | Marine sediment microbial communities from White Oak River estuary, North Carolina - WOR-1-36_30 (SPAdes) (version 2) | ecosystem: Environmental > Aquatic > Marine > Intertidal zone >...
GGGGATGGGCATATTTCAAATTGGTGTCTTCCCCTTCATTGGTATTACTTATGCCCGCATGGGGAATCTAGAAGAAGCAGAAAAAATACTCGGGCAGGTTGAATCCCTAAATGGTATAGATTTTTTAAAAGCATGCTTTTATTTCGCTCTAGGTGAGGATGACAAAGGTTTTGAATGCCTTGAAAAAGCCTATGTTGTAAAAAGTGCTTTTATGACTCAAATAAAGGTTGACCCCTTGTTAGATAGAGTCCGCTCAGACCCTAGATTCGATGAAATACTCAAGAAAATGAATCTGGAGTGATATCCCTCGACCTGTGGAAGGACGCTGACCTGGGATAGCTGAGGTTGAAGATGCGAGAAAGAGGCTGGCTGGGTTGAAGTAGAAGTAATGAATCAACGAATTGACACCACAGAAATAGGCTAAAACCTATGCAAAAACACAACCTGGCCACACACAAAATCTCTGACATTTTTTATTTATAATAAAAGCTCTGACCTCTGTTAGATTGCTCTTTTTTACTCCTTTCTTACTCGGAATGTGATTCTATCTTTTTCTCTATCCTGGGGTAGTGAAAACTTTTTCTTTTGAACCTAGAAATAGTTGTAGCGATTTTTGGAAGAGGCACTTATATTTCCTCGCAGGAATTTTCAGGAATGGTTAGAGAGCATCATATAATCCCCCAAATAAGCTGTGTTAGATCGTCTCCTAGCGCAGAACATAATCAGGCCCGTGTAAGACTTTGCGGGGAGATTTTGACTGATATTGAGAGAGAAGGAACATGGATGATGTAGATCGATTTGAAATAAAGATTTTTGATTACTACCTATCAGAGTCGGCGCCTGTTGAAACCATATATGAAGAGACATTTAAAAAGGCGATTGAGAAGGCGATTGAAATAATGCTGATAGATCTATCTGCCGACTGCATAACCATCTATGATATAGACAAAGATAAGCTGAGGGCTGATCTAGTCTGGAATGAAAATGAAGGCATAATTGAGGCCAGATCCTTGAAGGACGAGAAGAAGATCTTGGCGAGTGGTGCAGAGTCAGAAATCCTAGCCTATTATCTTAGGCGCTGATCCCTCTTGAAAAAGGAGTAAGCATTGGACTTTGGATTCTCTGAACTGACACATGCATGCTTAATCGTTGGATTTCAAGGATATAATGGACTGGCTAATTTTTTTCGTTGATTTATTACTATTCCTTCAATCCAGCCAGCCTCTTTCTTGCATCATCCACCTCAGCAATACCTAGGTCAGCGTCCTTCCACACATCCAATGCAATATTCAAGTGATCAAAAGCCTTTTCCTTTTTCCCTGCGTCCAAATAAACCAGTGCGAGTTCGTAATGTAGCTTGGGATCGTAGGGATTATATTTTAAAGCATTATTTAGATAAGCCTCTGCTTTTTCAAAATCTTGCAATTTCCTGTAGCACTTTCCGATGTCCCTGTTGGCTTTCAGTATATGAAAGGATGGTGCACGATCCAAGGATTTCTGAAAAAGGGATATCGCCTCCTCACAATTGCCTCTAATTTTATTTATCACCCCCTGGGAATAGGGAATCATAAATCGCAAATTTTCAAATCCAAACGACTCAATAAACTTTTCATAATCTTCAAGAATTCTCTCCGCATTATTAGCATCATTCATCTCTAAATAGAGAGCAAGATATCCGATAGGAAGCAGACCATCCCAGGGAGGAGCCATTTGCGATTTGATTTCTTCAATTGTCTTAAAGGCGACATCACTTTTGCCTGCCCTAGCATAAAAGACAACGTCTGTTAATTTTCCAAGCAATGCTGATGCTTTAGGCAAATTTTTCTCAGCTAAATCCCATTTGGAATGCATATATTCAAGAGTTTGCGATAGTTGTCCTCTCATTTCATGAAAACCCATTAGCTTATCATACACACTCATTTCCTTATCAAATGTATTGCTCAGCTTTAAAGCCTCCACGTATTGCGCCCGCGCTTTCTCGAAATCTCCGAGTTTTGTGTAAATATCAGCCAATTCCAGGTTTACTGCAACTCTTTCAGGCTCAAGGAGCAGCGCTTTTTCATAATTTACTTTTGACTTTTCAAAATCCCCCTCATCCCTGTATAAATCCCCAAGAGTCGTGTATGATTTTATATCCATAGGAAATTGTTCAGCATACTGCTCATAGTACTTGAGAGCCCCTTCAAAATCATTTTGTAGATGGAGAATAGAACCAACCGAGAAGTAAACATCATACTGCTTTGGGTCCAGTTCCAAAACTCTCCTATAAGCCGCCAGAGCTTCATCAAGCTGATTTCTGTATTCATAAAGACGGGCAAGGGTCACGTGTGCAAGCGTATCCTCAGGGTATATCTCGCTCCACATCTTCACTACTTTCAATTGCTTATCTGAATCTTTTTTTAAAAAGAAGTAATCAGACTTGACTTGGAACTGATACCTCTCTGGTAGTCTTTCATGATACTTCATCAATGATTGGAATGCCTTCTCTCTTTTCGCACTTTGATTACCATAAGCATACCGCTCTTGAAGTTCAAAATAGGCTATTGCGAAGGTTGGATCTTCTTTGACAGACTGTTCGAAATAATCGATGCTTTTCTCCCATTCTTGGTTATGTTTTGCATTCAATCCGGAAATATAGAGCTTCAGGGCAGTAATTGAGTTTGTCGTTATATCTGAAATCGGAAGGTCTTTGACTTCTTCTATGTGGCGCTTCGGTATCTTAAGAACACCCTTTAGCATCACTGACAACTCATCAATCAGCTTGAATATGTCTTTGCTTTGGACGCTTCTCTCTGCAAGCAGTCGTGCTCTTTTCGCTTCATAAAGAGAAAATCTTACTAGATATTCTTCATTTTGTTTAGTGAGTGAGCTTGAAATAAAATATTGTTTGTGAAAGTCATCGGAAATCTTTTTCTTTTGCGTTAAGGGCACACCCACACCTTCAAGAAAACCCTCTCTTTTCATATCCCCAAAAAAACTGTATCCACTTAGGACATTGAGGAACAAATCTTGAGATAAATCTATGCTCAAAAGGTGGGAGATGGCATATTGCATCCAATTTAAGGAGGAATCTCCGGAATCATTCTCAAAGAAAAAGACTGCAGCATTTTTACGGAATTCTGTTTTTGGTATGACTCGTTCGATTATCTGTTCCTCTTCGTTCTCCACAGTTACGGCTTTCGTAGCAGCTCCAAGGCTCTTCCCGTAGAATATCAAGAATAGAAGTGCAATCGATATAAGCAAATTAAGCGGGACACCGATCTTTACCCAATTGATTCTTCTTTTTCGGGTGTATCCCATAAAGAAATACATCAAAATAAAAACTGTTGGAACCAGTGATAACAACGCCACAAGAGAAAAATCCGTAAGATATGGAGATAAAATATAGCGGTTTGCCAACCACTCTATAAACTGAGTTATTCCCCATATGATTATAAAATACAGACCAAAAAAGAGGGGGATACGTCTGTTTATCAAATCCTTGAGGAAGGGGGGTCTTGCTCCTGTAGCCTTCGATTCAATATCGCTTTTGACTGCTCTTAGCTCAGCTAATATATCATACATTTTGGGGTATCGCTTATCTGGATTTTTGGCCAAGGTCCTATTTACAATATTTTCTAATTCTTGGGGGATATGAGCCTGGATTTTGGTAATCGGCTCGGGGTCTTTATTCAAAATGGAATAGATCACTGATTGCTCATTTTCCCCTTTGAATGGGAACTTCCCAGTGAGCATTTCATAAAGGACGATGCCCAAGGACCAGATATCTGTGCGGTGGTCCATAGCGTTTCCTCCAGCCTGTTCAGGTGACATATAGGCAACAGTTCCCATGGTGGTTGCCTCTTTTGTTATCAGAGTACCTCCAATCATTTTTGCCAATCCAAAATCCATGATCTTGGCTTGACCTGCTTCTGTGACCATGATGTTGGCGCTTTTGATATCTCTGTGGATTATCCCCTTTTTATGCGCTTCCTCTAATCCTTGAGCAGCCTGGATGGTTATATCTAATATCTCAGTTAATGCCAATGGTCCTTCTGATATCTTCTCGCGTAAACTCTGTCCTTCAACAAACTCCATCACAATAAACGACACCCCTTCCTCTTCGTCGATTTCGTGGATCGTACAGATATTTGGGTGAGACAGAGCTGCAGCAGATTGTGCCTCCCGTATAAATCTCTCTTTGGCTTCCTGATTTCGTGTTAATTCAGGAGGCAGAAATTTTAGGGCAACAGTACGCTTGAGCCTCTTATCCTCGGCTTTGTAAACAACGCCCATTCCGCCTTCGCCCAGCTTCTCAATTATCTTATACCTATCAGCAATGATTGCCTCTTTTGGTAATCCCTTGACAGGGGTTATAAGAGTTTTGGTAATAGGGAATGATTCAGAAGGATTGAGGGGAGTAGCACATTTGCCACAATAAAGGGTATCGTCGGGATTCTCATGCTGACATTTGGGGCATTTTACTGACATTGTCTTCCCCTTATCTGGTCGACAAAATATTATCAAGGAATAATAGATGTGTCAATTTGTGACCATATTGTGACCACTTTAGGTATACTTTCCCATACCTAGGTATACCTACAGATACCTAGACTTAATCCTGTAAATTACTGATAAGACTGGCCATTACTTTGTTTTCAAGAGGTTAGCTAAAATGTTTGAATCTGATTCGAAGACCACCGCTCTATCTAAATAAGGATTCATTCCTCTTGTTGCCAAATTGGAGAAAAATCGCCTATTACAGCTCAAAATGAAAGCACTGCTAAATAAAAGGGAAGTAACTATCTTATAACTGGTGAAGCGGAATTTCCCCTACAGCAATGTCGAAAATCGCATTCATCACAGACTTTTTTAGCGGGCTTATTTAAGACTTCAAATTCTTTATTCCGTATCTTTTGGACGACACTGTCGAAATGATCTGCGACATCTTTGACTATTTCATCAGATATGTTTATTTCCATAATCGCTTTGGATTTATCTTCTTCTCCAGTTGGGCCTGATGCAACAACTCGGCTTCGAGCTTAAGCCGAAGGAGGAGAAGTAGTTTTCCCTCACTAATATAGACTTGATTTGACAATCTTTCTGGGAAAATAGGGGGGTGAATTTGCGGATACAGGAATTTGACCGCATCCCTAGAGCTATGGTAATAATTGCAGTGAGAATCAGCAAAGAAGTCAGAAAATGAAGGCAGTTAGATAAGGAGGTAACAAAATGGCCCCCCTAAGGTTTCCTCAATATCTGAAAAGACACGGATTGTATTTGTTTATAGCCGCAAATGAAACATACTTGCCTGGTTCGATCCTGGAGAGAAGAGGTGAAGGATTTTGGTCGTACGATGAGCTCAAAATAATTCTCCAAGATTCTGACCTATCGTGGAAAACAAAAGTTGTGAGGGCCAGTATTCCTGGGGCCATCGAAGGCAAAAGCAAAGTGGGTGCTCAAGGTGAACTTAAGCTTCCTTTCTTGACTGTCCAGGGTGGGCTCCAACATAAACGTTATGTCGATTTCAGGATCGGTGCTGTCCAACAGCGGATCTTCGAAGAGGATGCTCTGCGGCTCTGGAATCCCCTAAAAGGCCGGCTAAAAAATCTAGCGAAAGATAAACCCGAAGTTTGGGAAAGCATAAAGGGCCGTTACCTTGTGCGGAGCACCTGGTATGCAACTGAATACAAAGTGGATCTAGGTCGAGCCTGGATGGGTGGACTTGGCGCTCAATTAAAGGATCAAATTTTTCCCTATGCAGATGCCACGGTAGATATCAATCCTCAGACGAAAGTGGTAAACGTTTCCGGCAACTTTGTGGTGCCTTTCGATTTTGATGGGGTGAAATTAAAGAAATTGGATTGATCTTCTTATAACATCAATAAGGATCGTTGTTTTTAAAAACAAATGTCCTCGACAGTACATTCTTTATGGATTATCGAGAGACCGCCAATCTGGTAAAAGAGTATAAAAGGAATAACTGATCATTATTGGCTTTGTTTCATCACTAGGCTTTGTCGATTCCTGGAAAAAGGAAACAACAACTTCGACCCTTAAAATTTCGCTTCCTAAAATCCACCTTGTCATTTTTTAGTACCGTTTCTACAAAGTCCAGTCTGCAGTAGGGGCAAAATAAAGTTCTTAGAGTATAAAAATCTACAGACAGCAAAGGGATGGCTATCTCGTGTTCATGAAGGAATATGTGAATCCGTAGGATTTTTCTTTGTGATGTTGGTCAATAACCTATCTGGGGAATATAGGAGGGAATTTGCTGATTCAGATAATTTCAAGATTCATCGTATGATTTGACGAGCACAGGATTGAGAAAAAAGCAGAGGATGGATCGTTTCTAATACTGCAGTGGAAAAAGAGGAGAGGCTTGACCTTTGTTAAATTATTAATTATACTGCATAAAAACAGTGAATATTGTGCAGTAAAATGGAATATTTAAGGATCAAACAGTCTGTCATCGACCAGAAGGCCGAACTCGAGGACGTCTTTTTCTCCGAGAAAATCATTCCTAGAGAGAACCTGGAAATCTACAGGAAACTCTTGGATTCAGACCAGATCAAAGTCATAACTGGCCCCAGGCGTGCAGGAAAGTCGATATTCTGCCTACAGCTTCTCCAGGGCAGAGAATTCGCCTATATCAATTTCGACGATGAAAATCTGGCGGGCTTGAAGACGGAGGATTTGAACCTCGTTCTTAAGGCTTTCTACGAGATCCACGGGAAGCCGGAATACCTATTCCTTGATGAGGTGCAAAACATCGAGGGGTGGGAACTTTTTGTCAACCGTTTGAAAAGATCCGGGTTCAATATCATTGTTACGGGGAGCAACGCCCGGCTCCTGAGCCGGGAGCTGGCGACGCATTTGACGGGGCGGCATTTTGCGCTCGAGCTTTTTCCTTTCTCTTTCCGCGAATTCCTGGATTATTCAGGATTCGACCGCGGGATTGAAGCTCCAACAACCGAGAAAATTGCGCTCATCATGAGAGAACTCGAAAGGTACATCTCAATCGGAGGTTTTCCTGAGACCTATAAGGAATCGGATGCCAAGAGATATCTTTTCTCTCTCTATTCATCGATCCTCACTCGTGACATTCTACTCCGACATCGCATTAAATACATTAAGGCCCTTCGTGAGATGTCCCATTATCTCCTCACCAATTTTTCCTGCCGGATGACGTCCAACAAATTGAAAAAAATTTTCGGGTTCCAGAGCGTTCATACCGCCCAAAATTATTTTTCCTTTTTGGAAGAAAGTTATCTCATCTTCCAGATCGAAAAATTCTCCTTCAAAATCAAAGAAAAGAGCACTGCCCCCCGCAAGGTTTACGCGATCGACACAGGTCTGGTTCACAGCTTGCCGGGCCGTTTTTCCCCTGATAGAGGCCGCTTTTACGAGAACATTGTTGCCGTGGATCTCTGGAGACGGAGAGGACGAGAGCCCGATCTCGAGATCTATTACTGGCAGGATTATTCCGGCCGGGAAGTCGATTTTGTGCTGAAAAATGGCCTGGCAGTCGTTGAACTGATCCAGGTTTGCTTGGACCTAGAGGACTACGATGCTAGAGACAGGGAGTTCAATTCCCTCGTGAAGGCGGGCAAAGAGCTCAGATGCTCCAATTTTCTCGTCATCACATCGGAGAGAAGCGGAGTTGAAAAATTCAGAGGTAAAGCCATTCGGCTGGTACCTCTTTGGCGTTGGCTCCTTGAAGAGGAAAGATAACGGCAGCTACTCTCTATTCAATGGACGTTTAATAAAAACAATCTTGTTAAATGATAGCGCCTTTTCGTTTAATAAACATGTCTTTTTTTGCGGCATCGGCGTCTATATGACGTATTATATCATTTTTTAATTGATATATCCGACAAGCGCAATCGGTAGACACCGTGGGTCCATGTGCCTGCAAAGAGGTTCGTTCCTTTAACTGCAAGAGCCGTTATCCATCTTTCATCAGTGCGATCGGTCTTTACCCACTGGGTGGCTGATAACTGCGTGAACGAAAATAAGATTCCGATTCCTATTAAAAAAATAGCTGCCTTTTTTCTCATCTGATACACCCCCTTTTTCATTCAAGCTCTTGCTTTCGTTTTTAGATAATGTTCTACTTCAGCTGAGTTAAATGTCCTATTTGGTTTATTTGACCGATTCTATCTTAAGAATCGTTACATCCTCTGGCTTAAATCTGTAGCTATCGTGGTAACTCGAAGCATCACAAAGGACCAGCAAGAGGTTTTAATGTCGTGAATGAAGCAACAGCGGTTGGCATAGAAACCATTAACAGGTGAGGAAGGTCATTGGGGTAAACACGAATGAGCGAGCGGTTTCCACACCTACCAGGCTTAACGCATAAAATCTACAGACAACAAATGGATGGCTACCTCGCTTTCATGAAGAAACACATCAATCCGTAGGATTTTTCTATGCGATGCTGGTCAAAAACCTTATAGGGGGAAATAGGGGGGTGAATTTTCGTGGTCCAGACGATTTCAAGATTCATCATATGATTTAACGATCGGGGGATTGAGAAAAGAGTAGAGGATCATTCGTCCCTATTATTGCTGTGAAAAAGGCGGAAAGAGAACAAAATAACTGTTGACATGTGGTTCCATATATGGTATCAAATAAATAGAATGCTTGGATGATAGCTTATTGAACAAAAAATGCTATGGACTGTATGAAAAAGCTAGAGAGAATCCTAAAGGCCTTAGATTTTCTGATCTGAAGACATTGTGTGAATGCATCGGTATGAGGTGTGACAGGATCAAGGGATCACATTTCATCTATATAAGGGATGATCCATTTTTTCTCATATCCATTCAAAAAGCGAAAGATGGAAGGGCAAAACCTTATCAGGTCAGGCAGTTGTTGTATTTTATAGAGGAAAACAATCTGGATATTTTGGAGTAAGCCATGAACAAACATGCAATTTCCATCAAATGGAGCGATGAAGATAACAGTTTTGTTGCCACAATTCCGGGAGTGAGAGCCCTCAGTGCTTTAGGGGCGACTTGTGAAGAAGCACTATCTGAACTGCGTGTCGCAGCGGACGCTTATTTTGAGGCTTTGAAAGCTGCAGGAAAACCATTGCCTTTACCTGAAAAAGTCACTCCTTACAGTGGACAACTCCGTCTTCGGATGCCAAAAAGCCTTCATGCTACACTCTCCCAAGAGGCAGAGGATGCAAATATTTCTCTGAATACCTACATTGTTTCTCTTTTATCTGAAAGACACATCGAACAAAAATTACTGAATAAGATCGAGACTTTAGAAAATTTGATTGAAACGACTGACTCTGAAAAAATTTCCGCTTTCAATAACACTTCGCAATCGGCACATAGAATTGAAGAGAAGGACTCGCAGTATAGAAGTAAAAAACGAGAAAAATAGTAAGTAGACACCGATAATTTATCTTCAAAAAATAAAGCTTCGAAGTTAGTTTATGGAGACCGGGATTGGCAAGAGCAAATGGATGGCTGTGTTGTGTTCATGAAGGAATATGTGAATCCATTTTGTTGTGCCCGATCTATGTATGTGTATGTACACGTATATACAAATAATTTTATGCGATATCTGAGTAAATTATATAAAATGCCATAAGCTCATTTAAGAGAGAATTATCCAAAGCTTCTTGAAATCTTTGAGAGAGTGTTGGTTCCGGTTCAATTTAATACAGTCTATATTGAATAGACGGCAATATATATTGATTAATTATCTGGTGATATGTTAGATAGGGAGCATCCCAGTAATATCCGCCAGTAATAACAATGACCATATCGTGTTCAGGCAAAATTGCAAGTGTCTGACCTCCCCAACCGGAAGCCGCAAAGGCGCCTTCACCGTAACTTTCAAGGCTCGGCCACCAGCCGAAACTGTAACCCCTGTGACCATATGAGAGTGACCAATCGGGAGGCGAAAAGAGAAATACCGGAGTAGATGAAAGTGTTATCCATTCTTCAGGTATAATTTGTGCGCCATTCCAAACACCATGCTGTAGAAATAATTGACCTACTTTTGCCAAATCTCTTAAACGAAGTGCCAGATCACCGGATGCATACACGAAATCGGGTCTTAACAACCACCACCATGATTCTTGAACACTAAGGGGTTCGAATAAATAATCTTTTGCAAACTCATCCAGTCGTATACCGCTGGCTCGTTGTATAATGTCACCGAGTAAATTGTAATTCCCTCCGCTGTAATTGAATACTTTTCCAGGTGTGGCAGTCATTTCCATCTCGAGGATAAAACGCGCAAGGTCATCATTTGAATTAAGTGCGATACTGATGAATTTTGTCAGATCATTTCTGGGATCTGTGAGAGGGAATGATTGTTCATCCCAACCAAGTCCTGACGACATTGTAAGAAGGTGCCTGAGAGTAATCTCTTGTTTTTGACCAATATTTAAATCTGCTAATTCGGGATAAAAATCAAACACTTTTGCATCCACACTTGGAATAAATCCCTTTTCAATAGCTATCCCAACTAAAGTAGCCGTGATACTTTTAGCAACGGATGAAAGAACATGCATTCTCTTTCTATTAAACGTAACCGGAGTTTCTCCCCAAGTGGGATGTGTTAGTCCCTTAAAGTATTCTTCGAAAACTAGACGATTGTTTTTTATAATAATAATCCCGTGGATTAAATGATTCTCGGTACTATTAAGGTTATTCATCAATGATATTAATAGAGTTGAATCTAATCCAACACTTTCAAGCGAGGCTGTTTCCCAGCCGTCATTAACCTGCTTAGGTTGATGGTACGACCAGCTTATTGTAACTGTAACTTTGCAACTTTCTGAATATGCTTCATCATCTACTGCTTCAGCACGAATTACGTGTACTCCGTATCGATCTTCAGATGTATCCCAAGTGTAACCATATGGACTTTCGTAATCTATGTGTCTGAGCTCATCATCAATAAAAAATTTCACGTGTACTATTTGACCATCCGAATCGCTGGCGTTTACTGCTATTTCAACAATATTTCCCAAGGAAATTAAAGCATTGTTTGGTGGCTGTATAATTTCACAAGTAGGAGATTTATTTAATGAAGGTTCGGTTGTTGAACAAGATAGGGAAAAAAAAGAACAAATTATTGATAACAATATTATTACTGCTCTGTGTGTTTTCATTTTTAATCCTAAAAATATTTCCGACAGTATTGCACCGTTATTTCCCTCTATCTTGTTATATAATAACAAGTTAGGGTGATCTTGTTAAACGATTTTCGTGTTTAATATGGGGAATACGGATTAAATATTATACTTTAGCGGTAGGTTGGTCAATAAGCTTTAAAGGAGGAAATTTAGGAGTGAGTTTAGACTGATTTTATCTTAAGGATTTTTACATCCTCTGGCATAAATTTGTAGCTATCGTGGTAACTCGATACATCGCAGAGGACCAGCAGAAGATTTTCCGGAGTGAGGTCGATGAGAGTTTTTCGTTATCACAATCGTTTAAAACAATGACGGGTATTGCGGAGAGTCAGAGATGCTAGAAACTGCCCCAGAATGAATAAAAGCCCGTCAAATATTTTTGATTTATGGGGTTGACTTTCCATCAAAGTCAGGTAAAATTGATATAGAAATACATATCTATTATACAATAATGACCAATATCGTATAATAAGGATGATACAATGGAGCTAAGAACGGTTATCAAAAACATTTTAAAGGAAAATGAGAACATAAACATCAAAAATCTCAAGGACAGAGAATTCGATGTGGCTTCTTTGATCCAGAAAAGATTGAACAAAATCATAACTCTGACCGGGTTCAGACGAGTGGGTAAAACTTATCTTCTTTTCCTGTTGATGGAGAAAATAAAGGATGAGTTTTTCGTCTATTTCAATTTTGAGGATGAACGAATACCGGAGGCAACAGAGGTTTTATCCGCGTTCATTTACGCGGTTGAAGAGCTGTACAATAAACAGCCTTCGTATCTTTTTTTCGATGAAATCCATATCATTCCTGGATGGGGAAAATTTCTGCGAAGAATACTGGATAAGGGTTATAAAATCTTCGTAACAGGTTCAAGTTCCAAACTCGGATTGAAAGAAATTCCGACCGAGCTCAGGGGAAGAACGGTAAATTACACGCTTTTTCCTTTGAGTTTTCTTGAATACCTGAATTTCAGAGAGGTGGAAGTCGGCAGCGCTTTAGCCATGAAAGAAATAGAGATCAAAAGGGTCTTCCGTGAATATCTCACTTTTGGAGGATTCCCTGAAATATACGATGCCGGCGAAATCGAGAAAAAAGAGGTCATTCAAGAATATTTCAGGACTTTGGTCCAGAGGGACTTGATCGAGAGATTCAACATAAGAGAAGAAGCTCTTTTAAATGATACGGTCAAATTGTTGTTGAATTCTCTAACGGTTTCCATCTCTAAAATGACAAAAACTCTTCAGAGTATGGGATACAGATGCAGCAAAAACACCATTTCCAACTACATATCCTATCTGGAGAAATCATTCTTTCTCTTCCAGGTCATGTATTATTCACGGAACGTGAAAGACCAGATGCAGTATCCCCGGAAAATCTATTTTATCGACAATGGTTTTTTGAAATATCTGTCTCTACAGCCTGGAGAGAGCCGGATCCTGGAAAATGTTGTTGCTGTTGAGCTAAAGAGAAGAGGCTGTGAGTTCTTTTATTGGAAGAGCGGCAAAGGAGAGGAGGTCGATTTCCTGCTCATGGATAAAGGTGAGGCCGCACAGCTTATTCAAGTGAGTGTCGATATGTCCCGGCTGGACACGAGAGATAGAGAAGCGCGGTCCCTTATAAAAGGGATGAAGCATTTTGGGCTGATGAGAGGATTGATTCTGACCTATGAATCAGAAGAGATCATAAAACATAACGGTTATGAAATAGAGGTCAAACCCGTCTGGAAATGGCTCCTTGAAGTTTGATTTATGTGCAGCGAAGTGGATAATTTTAGCGATGGCTTTTAGAAGAGAAAGATCAGTATAACGCCAATTGTTATAATGACAACAGCTTCGAAGCCAGCTTGTGGAGATCGGGATTGGCCAGAGCCAATACTTTCTTTTTGATAGTACGGGAGTAATATTCTCTTTCTGTTTTTGTCAGTTTTTCTCCCTTCAGTTTCTTCAGGAAAATCTCCTTTTGTCTTTTTGAGAATATCTGCGACATCGCGTATTCCAGCTCGAATTCGTCCTGCAGATCAGCGACTTCTTTCAAATCTATTTCAGCCCTTTTGAAATAGTTTTTAAAAGAATTGACAACTCGTTCGGAGGACATGATTCCGTCGATATCCTCTAGATTGACTTCATCAACATATTTTTTAAAGCGATTGTGCCAGCTAATAGCTATCGTGGTAACTCGAAGCATCACAGAGGAGCATGAGGAGGTTTTCCGGAGTGAGGTCGATGAAATAGCCTTTCTGGGGCGATTTTCTAACTTATTTCCAGACTTTAATCTGATCGAAGCTCACATTGAATTTTTTAAAGTATTTTTCGATCTTCTCCTTCTGGCTGTTCGGGACGATGATACACCCGGCCGCAAGCTTTTTTCCGTTCAATTCTTGCAGAAGTCCTCGATACTTGTATTTTTGACTTTTGCGTTCATAGAGACGCCTGTTGAATTTTGCCTTTTCCTTTTGTTCGAGATTATTGAGTTTCAAAGAGTAGATAACGAAAGGCCTCAGACTTAATATCGATCCCACTGGAAGTTCTAGAGGTTCTTTCAAGAACAGAATTTTTCCTTCCTCAAAAATATTTTGCAGCAGACCGGAATCTGTATCTTTTAGATCTGACAGGGTTCTTATTGTAGGCTGGATAATCCGATCTATTTCTCCTTCGAGTTCTATGATCAAGTTCTGGATATCAGTTTTTGAATCTTCGTTTTTTGAAATCAACAAGATATCTATATCTGATCTAGATGTTTCTTCTTGCCGGGCGTAACTTCCGTATAAAATAGCACCAATTATGCCTGCAGATTCGGATAATCTTTCAGCGATTTTTTTATATATTCTTTTCATAGATTTTAATTTTGAACCTTTTTTCAAAGAAATTGACGATTAGCTTTAAATTATCCATGACTTCTTTCGCTCTTTTTCCGTTAATTCCATCGTAACCCAAGTCTCCGTAAGCGAACCATATTTTTCTCATTGCTCTGTTGATTTCTGCTGGATAAGTCTTATTCGAGTATTCATGTCTGCTTTTGTGATCCCCGAAATGAACATTATTTCTTGCAGCGTCCGCTTCAATCAATTGTTCGACAATCTTAGTCCCCAGATCTCCCACCACAGTCATCCTTTTGTTTGCGTAAGCGCTAGCAGCGGCTTGGAGTTTTTCCTGAGATAGACTTAAGTGTTTTTGAAAATTTCCCATTTGAGACTTCGTTATTATAACGAAATATGGCCGCAGTGTAAAGTTTTTGTTTATGATAACGAAATTTCAAATTACGGCTTTGAGGCAAGATATATTTTTCTTTACAGAGATCGGTGTGGCATGACTTTTTTCGCGCCAACTCTATTTTGCTGATGAGTAAAATCGTGTTCAACTGGGATGCATATGCTTTCACGAATGTTATTCACAGAGGACCAGGAGGAGGTTTTGCGGAGTAAGGTCGATGAGATCTGTTTTAGAAAAGTGTGAAGTTCCTTTGGTGCGGTAGCGATGTCTGGGATTATGCCTCGGAACCGAGGCAAATCCTTGACGGCCGCGGTGAATGTCATCCTGGCCACGAACAAACGAAAGCGCGTATTCCTTAGCTCGAACATTTGTCGGGCATCGTTGCATTCGTAGGTTCCCCCGGTTTCTGTACCTATAAATATTCCGATTTTGTGATACTTGAGAAGTCCGCAGAAATGGCCAGTCGATGAAAAGCAGCCGCCGTTGATGAGAACATAGAGCTTTCCGTCGAAGGAGCCAGCCGCCCGGGGAATGGGTTTGGCGAAGGATTCATACTGCGGATAAACGCGGGCGAAATAAGGCACTGGAGCTGGTTCCAAATAGCCCAGAAGATAGGTAGTGCAGAAGGGATCGCCGCCGCTATTATCCCGAAGGTCAAGGATGAGATGCCGGACGCCCGCCCGACGGACCTGGTCGAACGCCTCATCGATGAACCCCTTGAATTTTTCGTGGGCCTGGTAGTACCCGAAGCTCCTGATGGTCAAGACGGCCGTGCCCTTTCCGCCCGGCGGCAACGCTTCGACAATGAATTCCTCGGGAAAGCCGAATAGGAGTGCGTAGAACGAAGCAAAAGCTGCGTTAATTCGCGCAGTCTTCCAGCCGTCGTTCGCTCCGTCGCTCGATATGATGGCCTTGAGCTCCTTCTGGACGTCCGATATCCTCAGTTTTTGAATGGATAAGATCTCGCTTCCTGCCGGAAGGGGTCCGGCCGGATCGTCCCTCTGGGCTCCGTACGAAGACGATGTATTGCTCCTGGCCGGGCTCCTTGGAGGGATCTTCGATCTTAAATTTCAGTCCTGCGATGTCGATGGGCCGCAGTTCTCCTTTAGGAGATTCGCCGGGGTTTTCTCCCCAGAGCTTCCCTTGATCCGAGGTGATGCGGATGATCCAGTACCTCTGGCCGAAGTAGAATTCATAATCCCCCGTTAGTTCGGCGTACAGGCGCTGAATGTCGACAGAGGACTGAAAGGTTCCGAAAAGGCGCAGGGCGCCGAATAGAGAGAAGGCCGCAAGAATCATCCATACCAATTTCAAATTCGATTGGAAAAGCCTTTTCGTCATTGTCAAGCTCCTTCGTCTATTCATATCAGAGCGAATTGCCCGGATTTAACCTGCCCCCGATCGGTGAAGGAAAGCATTAATTTCGTGCCGTTTTGATCAGCGGCTCTTCAACCCTGCCAGCCTCTTCCTCGCATCTTCGACCTCAGCCATGCCGGGATCAGCGTCCTTCCAGAGGTCGAGGAATTTCTCATATTGTTGTATTGCCTTCATTTGCAAGCCTTTTTCCTGGCACAGCTTGGCCAGCCTGTAATGATACTTGGGATGGATAAGATACCGGTCCTTACTTTCAGGATCAAAGGTGATGAGCCTTTCATATTCGGCTATGGCCTGAGCTATTTCTCCTTTCTTCTGATATGCCCGTGCCGGTACATCCTTTAGAAAAGGTGTGTTATAGCTAAATAAATTTGCAGTGTGCATCGAGGGAATCTCCTGTGGAGATATCTCTCGACAAACAGCTATGGCTTCATCGAACGAACCTTCTGCAAGCAGTATCTCTCCATGAAGGTAATCACTTAGAAATTTCACCGTGATTCTCGAAGAAGGAGTCAGCTCAGGCAATAGGGATTTTACCTTTTCCAATTTATCCTCAGCAGATTTGATATCGCCTTTTTCTAATGCTGCAAGCCCGTCAAAATAGCTTTCATAAGCTGTATAATTCGAGACTGTAGACGGATTTATTGCCGAATGAAAATCAATCCATTTTTTAAAATGCTTTCGGGCCAGCTCAAGTTTTCCTGCACCATAATAAATCCATGCCCGGGTCCAATCCAAATTGGCTTTCATGGCCTCGTTTTTGAGCTCTTCTGCTATCTTCATCGCACTGTTGACATCATCAAGGGCTCTTTCAAATCTTCCCAGCAAGGTATAACAAAAAAATCCTCTCCAGGCTAATCCCTCTGCCTTTACTCCTGGAGATTGAGTCATATCCCTGAACTGATCGATCCATTTTATAGCCTGGGGGTAGTCTTCCTTCAAGGCATAAATATAGGCAATTTTCATATCCGATCCAAAATCAGGTCTAATCTCCAGAGCCTCATTGTATTTCAAAATAGCCTCATCGAGCTTTCCCATTCGGAAGTAGATTTCTGCTATGGAATCAACGGGATTGGCATCTCCGGGCAGGAGTGATGCATATCTTTCTAGATATTGAATCGCCTTTTCGAACTGTCCCAGGTCAGAGTAAAGGTAGGCACATTGATTGATTGCGAATCCATAATTTGGATCGAGCTCTAATGCCTTGTTGTATTCCTCTAATGCCTGATCGAGCATATTCTTCCCTTCATAATAAAATCCAATATAATAGTGAACACGTTTTTCTTTGGGATATTTCTCGGCAATCTGCTGCAGAATCCTGAAACTTTTATCTGGATCTCTTTCTATCGTGCGTGCATAAAAAGCTTCGATGAAGAGTCTTTCTTTCTCGGGCGTTTTTTCAGAAAAAGCCTTCGCTTTTTCATAAGCGTTATTTCTCGCTTCTCTATACCCAAGCAGACCGTAAGTCCAAGCAAGGTAAAGATATGCGGATGCAAAGGAGGGATCAAGCTCGATGGATTTTTCAAGGAACTGTCGGGCATCCTCATAATAGAATTTCTCATAGTCTAATCGGCCTCTTAAGAAATAATTGTATGCATCCATCGAAGTGGTTGTTACCTCTTCAATCCTCATGTGTACTGCACCGATATCTTGCTTTAATTCCCCCAGCCCTTGATAAATCTCTCTGCTCAGTTCATCGATCTGTGTCTTTATGATGCTGTCTATTCCTTCCCCTCTCGAGCTGGCACTCTTCAGAAGTTTCTTGCTTTCTACGTCTAAGACTTTGACATCCGTAGCGAACATATTGCCCGCTTTGATAAAACTACCCAGGACAATCGTTTCTATCCCTTCTCTGCGGCAAAGCTGGAAGCCCAAGTCCCTATCGATGACTTCCACATCCTTTTTTCCCATTTGCTTGAGAAGATCATCCAAACGCTCCCAAGTGGCTACATAAAGACTTCCTGTCTGCTCAAGATTGGTAATCAAAAGATTGGGAATTGCTTTTTGTAAATAGTCGTAAGCTCTGTCACCGGTCTGATTTTCGAAACTGATGATGGCTAATGAATTTTCGATCTTAGGAGGAAT
>Ga0209427_10003723_pt1 | contig 17816 bp, 9 predicted proteins | sample DeeMarSWOR136_30_FD_187465 | JGI IMG/M metagenome (GOLD analysis project Ga0209427, IMG submission 187465) | Marine sediment microbial communities from White Oak River estuary, North Carolina - WOR-1-36_30 (SPAdes) (version 2) | ecosystem: Environmental > Aquatic > Marine > Intertidal zone >...
TGTCGATTCAAAAGCGTTCCCGCCGATGCGCTCGATCTCCTGGTTCCGCAATGTGACCACATGCGTCGCGTCGGCGCAGATGCTTGACCCGCCCGGCCAATTGGGCCAGACCTCATCCGACCTCCCACTTCGCTGGTGATTCCAAAGTGTTAGAATCGGCTCCAGGTTAATATCATCGGCCAGGGCGAGCTGTTTGAGGACCGCCGGATTATCCAGGCCGAAATGGCAATGCATATCAGCAGAATACCAGCCCTCCCGACACATGTTGACCCATCGTTTAAGGCTAACGTCTACTTTGATGGCTTCGCCCTTCTCGACGATGACCTCTTTGTCAACGGGCCAATATTCCTTGCCCCGCTCGACGTGAATCGTAGCCTTGCCGGCCGGAACCGTGATGACAAAATGCCCGTCACACGAAAAGCTGCGATCTCTCGCGTACGGCGTGCAGGGCCTTGTAGCCGGCTCGAAAAGACGCTCATCCCCGACGCTCACCCACGCCCGGCACGGCAACGGCACCTGGGAACCCGGTTCGTGGATCGTGACTGAGATATCCCCCGTACCGGCCCGGAGAGCTGACGGGCAAGTCAGCACCGCCGCCAAACAGGCGACCAACATCAGTCGTTGCCCCTTATCGTTCTGCATATCTCCATTTTAACCGATTGGCCGGCGAGAGCAAAATCTTATTGAAGTCACAGCTCGGGCGTCGGCATCAGGGTGGGGCTCGCCCCACCATTATTCTTCGTGACAGACAGACTCGCGTGTGCTAAGCTAAATCTTATAGATGCCGGGTGAGGCCGTTGGGCCACATCTGTTGGGAGCATCCTATGCGGGATGTACTTCACGAGATAAGAAAAGAATCTGGTTTTATCCAGACAAGAAGCGCTGTATACTATTGTGTCCGGCGCATAAAAACCATATAGGAGAACAGATGTCAGTCAATCTTGATAAGCCGCATCTGTGGAAGAACGACATAGCGCAATCTGTCGATTTCTACAACAGTTGGTTCATGGAATTTGCGCCGAAGGCATTTAGAGATACGAGAGCCCAGACAACAAAGGATGTTAAATCTGCGCTTGAACGGACTGAGAACCTCACAAACATAGAGCCGGAAGTTCTGAAAAAATATCCTTCCATCTTGCCGATGCTGAGAATGGCGACTTGTCCACCGATTGCTCGTGACCGGCTTATTGGTCTCGCTGGTGTATCACCGAATCTTGTGAAGAGCATGGAGGTTGACAAGAAACTTCCGCCACAGATGAACAAATCCGAGCTAATGGCCAATCTTGAGAAGATTGGTGACATTTTGGAGAGGATGGCAGACCCCGATATTTTCGTTTGGAAAGAACGGGGTGATAAAGGAATACGGAAGGAACTTCACCGTGCTGCAACAATCGTTGCTGATAGACTGTGCGGTGCCACTGCCAATCCTATTATTCGGAACGCACAAGAGCGTAGGCAATTAGCCTCAATTCAAGCGTGGCTGGAGGCACGGGGCTACAGGCAACTTAGACACGGCGAAGCGGAAGATTTTACATCTATGCCACCAGGAACGTTTACATTTCATTTCAATGTACCTGTCACGCTGGAGAGTGGCAAACATATAAACATCCCTGTTGATGCTCTAATAATGAAGAAGGCCACAGAATCCAGCGGCTTTCCCATGCTGTTTGAAGCAAAATCTGCAGGTGATTTTACCAATGTAAACAAGAGACGAAAAGAAGAAGCGCAAAAAATGATACAATTGCGAAACACTTACGGCAAGAACATCACTTTCGATCTTTTCCTATGTGGATATTTTGACAGCGGTTACCTTGGATATGAGGCGGCCGAAGGCATTGACTGGGTTTGGGAACATCGCATTGACGATTTAGCATATTTTGGTTTGTAGACCATGTTTGATATTTCTAGCATAGAACGCAATCGACAGGAATTACAAAAACTACTTGATGGGAAAAAGAGCCAAGAAGAACGAAATGCGGGAGGGCAGTTCCCCACGCCCATCAATCTAGCGAAAGATATCCTTTTTCATGCTCAGAAACTGCTTCCGAATCGGTCCAAGGTGCGTTTTCTTGATCCCGGCTTTGGCACCGGGTCATTCTTCAGTGCGTTGTTGCACACATTTCCTACAGATCGTGTAACAGCCGCTACGGGATATGAGATTGACCCACACTACGGAAGACCTGCCAAGGAATTATGGAGAGACACGCTTCTTGATTTGCGTCTAACAGACTTCACGAAGGAAAGATTTCCGCGATCTGAATCAGAGAAGTACAATCTTATAATCTGCAATCCACCGTATGTCAGGCATCATCACATTATCAATGGAGATAAAGCACGATTACAGCAAGTCGCGTTTCAGGCTAGCAGCATTACTTTGTCTGGCTTGTCAGGCTTGTACTGCTACTTCTTAGCAATTTCTCGTTGCTGGATGGAGAAAAACGGAATTGCCGGATGGTTAATCCCCAGTGAGTTTATGGACGTAAACTATGGAAAGGCTATCAAGGAATATTTGCTAGGTAACGTTACATTGCTTCAGATACACCGTTTTGATCCGAATGATGTTCAATTTGATGACGCCCTTGTATCTTCTGCGATTGTCTGGCTCAAGAACAAGCCGACGCTCAAGAACCATAGGGTGAAGTTCACTTTTGGGGGCTCCATTGACAACCCTGACTATGAAAAAGATCTTTCGATTTCTGTCTTATCTAGGGAAGCCAAATGGACCAGGTTCCCCCTTTTGGAAGAGCGTGAGGAAGCATCATACCCGAAGGTTAGTGAATTCTTCACTGTGAAGCGGGGGATTGCTACTGGAGATAATGATTTCTTCGTTTTACCTGTAGATGAAATTAAGAGGAAGAAACTTCCACTTACTCAATTCGTACCAATTTTGCCAAGTCCAAGGTATATCGAAGAAACGGAAATTCTGTCAGATGATAATGGAAATCCCCTGACGAAGAAGCAACTTTTTGTGTTAGACTGCAAATTGTCCCTTGGGACAGTGAAGCGTCAGTACCCTGAACTTTGGGATTACCTTCAGGAAGGGATACAGAGGGGTGTACCGGAACGCTACCTGTGTAGACACAGGAAACCTTGGTATTCACAGGAATATAGACCTTCCAGCCTATTCTACTGCACGTATATTGGAAGATCTGACACGAAAGGAAAAAAGCCATTTCGGTTCATTCTTAATCATTCTAAGGCTATAGTTTCAAATACTTATCTAATTCTTTACCCAAAACCCAATTTTCAAAAAGCAATATCAAATAATCCTGAGATGGCTAAATCTGTGGTGAATGCCTTGAACGACATAACAGCACAGGCAATGCTTGATGAAGGTAGGGTATACGGAGGTGGTTTGCATAAGCTTGAACCTAAAGAACTAAGTAACATAGATGCCACGGCGCTCATGAAAGCGGTTGGTGACGTTCAAAGAGCGAAAAGGCGAATACAATTGAGTTTGTTTGCCGACACAACGCTATGAGGGAATCGATGGTGTCCGGTGCTTTTTTTAGGTTTGAGTTTGGGTGCGATTGTTACCATCCACTTCATTCGTTCCATTTGTTTAGTGATTGCCACTCGGTCGAGTATCCGATCCCTCGGGAGAAGAATAGTTGATAGTCATTAGCCAATAATCAATTCAGGAAGGAGAACTGCCATGTTATTGAATCGTTGGATCAAAGCCGTGATGTTTCTGTGCATGATTTCAAGCGGAGCGACAATGAGTTACGGTCAGGAGCCGACGTATGCGGAGCGACTGGGCTGGCCGGGGGGGACGAAGGTTGTGATTTTTCACGTGGACGACGCCGGGATGTCGCATAACTCGAATATGGGGGCGATCCGGGCGATTGAAGACGGCGTTGCAACCTCAACGAGCATTATGATGCCATGCCCCTGGGTACCGGAAATCGCGGCCTATGTGAAGGATCATCCGCAGGTCGATGCCGGCCTTCATCTGACGCATACGTCGGAATGGAAAAAGTACCGCTGGGGACCTGTGGCCGGTGGGGCGGCCGTGCCGGGACTCGTCGATACGACCGGGTACCTGTGGCCCGACGTCGCCGGCGTTGTCAACCATGCGACGGCGGATGAGGTCGAGGCGGAAATCCGCGCGCAAATCGACAAGGCGCTGTCGATAGGGATCGAGCCGACGCATCTGGATTCCCACATGGGAACGTGTTTTGCTCCGCAGTATATCGACCGCTATGTGAAGGTCGGCATCGAAAAGAAGATCCCCATCCTCATCTTTGGAGGGCACATGCAGCATATCGGCGCCCAGGCGGCGGCCTTCAAGCCGCTGGTTCTTGCTATCGCCCAGCAAGTGTGGAACGCCGGGCTTCCGGTGATCGATGACCTTGTAACTCAGCCCACCCGGGCGAATGACTACGAGCAGAGGAAAGCCGAGTTGGTTGCATTGTTGCGCGAGATGAAACCCGGCATTACGGAGATTATCGTCCACTGCACGGTTCAGACGGAGGTGTTCTCCCACATTTCCGGCTCGGGCCCGACCCGCGAGGCGGAACTGCGCCTGTTGACCGACCCGGACGTCAAAGCGTTCATCAAGAACGAAGGCATCGTCCTGACGACCTGGCGCGAGCTCAAGAAACGTCGAGCGCAGGTTCAGAATTGATCCGTTTCAAGTGCCTAAAATTAAAAGTGACTAAAGTGCCTAAAGTTGAGAATCGCATTGATTCACTTTAGGCACTTTAGTTCATATGAGTCACTTTAGCTCACTTTTCTATCGATACAGTGCGACATCATCAATGTACATCGTGCCTGTACCGCCAACCGCGGCCATGGCGCATTTGCTGCCCAGGCCGATCGCGAGCTTATCCACGACCTTCCACAGAAGGCCCGCGCGGCGCCGGCGGCATGGGCAACGTGCCGTACGATAGACTACATATGGTCTCGACCGATTCGGAATCTGCTGTGACGCCCATTTTGCATAATCCTGATTGGACGCCGATTGACCGCATGGACCGGCCCCGGCTCTACACCTGCGGGCTGGTCGGGCCGCTCAGGCTGCGTACCCAGGTCGTTCCTGACAAGTCGCCCGTTTGTCGATATCGAGTGACCCTGCACTTCTGCGAACTTCGGGATGAAGATTCAACGACTGCCATAGATTCAGCAGTGAGCACCGAGTTTATGTCTTCGCTTTCTTTCCGGATCCAGGATTATTTGATCGCGACGGTTGTTCGTCCTGCTTGAGCGCGATAGTTGCCTTTCGGACGCTAAAGCTGTCTTCGCCGGAGAATACCAGGTAGAGTTCGCGTCCGTCCTCGCTCATCCACTTGGCGGGGAAGTCGCCATGCTCTCCGGGGCCGACGTCCCATTTTTCCGCATAGAAGGCTGTTGTCCATGGCCCCCATGGCTCTGGTGCATCGTATATTCCGAAGCCGCCCTCAAAGCGGGTGTCACCGCGGTCGGGACTGCCCTTCGGCGCGGGGATATGCTGCCACCAAAGGTAGCGACGCAACGGCGCATTATACGTCATAGCGGATCGAAGACATCCGTCGGTATGCCGGAAGACCGGTTCCCGACGTTTCACGTCGTTGGTCCAGACTGATTGGCCTCTTTTGTCTATCCCCTCAAAGAATTTCCAGGCCCCTCGCTCGGTGATTCGATCCTTGGGTACGCGCATAAGTATGAAGTGGTCGGCTGGGATGTCGGCTAACGGACCATCGTGCGAGTAGGCATAAACGTAATCATCTCGGGCCTGGTCGTTATCCTTCCCGAAGTTGACGAAACCCATCAGGCCGAACTGCGGAAACTTCCAGTCCGCGAACGTCCACGTTCGAGCGTGGTCTGGCGACCATGCCAATTGGGCTTGGCCGCCCCGTCGATCCGCGTGTCCCATCCAAAGATACAGCACACCATCGACCGAAAGTAGGCCCCAGCCCTTTCGCCCGGAACGCCCGCCGCCAAGCTGCTCGGCCGCAGACCGGATGTTGACGCCCTTGAAATTGCCCGGTCCTCCGATGATACGCGCGAATCCCATGCTGAGCTTCTCTGGCACTTTGGGCTCGAAGCCCCAGCCATCTCCCCATGTGATATATATCGCATCATCATCGGCCCACGTGACGGGCAGGTTATCGCTGCCGGCCGCCCTGCGAATGATCGTGTCGGCCGGAGCCCAGACTATCTTTTCGATTACAGGACTGGGCGGACAAGGTGGCCCCGGCGACACCACCGGACAAATCGAAACACAAAGTGTCAACCTAAGAATGAACGAATTCATATCGTTTTTCCGTACCAGAGTTGCTTTGCGAGCAGTCCTTCCTGCTATCGATACAGTGGCCAGCACCTGCCCTCCCAATGGTTGCCTGAAGATCATTGGTAATTCGGCATCACACCGCCTTATGGCCGCTGTAACAATCCAGCTTCTTTAGCAGACCCCTAAAGTAGCGATGGGCATCTATGTAGCGCTGGTCGATCGTCTCAAGAGTACCGAGCTTATGACCTTTCACAATGATCGGCGAGCACTGCTCGTGGGACAAGTAACCGCTGTAGCCAATATCCCGACAAGCCTTTAGGAAGACCTCCCAAGGCAGCGTATCCTTAGCACTGCCCGGCGTGACTTCCTCCCAACTGTAAGGCGCCCCGCCTACTGTAGCCGATTTTGCCAGGGAGATGGTATGTGAGTAGACCATAAGCCCCTTCATGCTGTAGACGGTACTCCTCACGAATTCACTGTCGAAGGACTCGAATAATGGTAAATCAAGCCCCACCTTCAAGCTCTCGACACCCACTTCTTCAATCATGGCCAGGGTTTCTTCATTGTTGCCTGTAATCTCAGGGTGGGTCTGTAATGCCAGGTCAATCCCCTTGTCCTGAGCATACAACGCCACTTCTGTAAGACCTCTCCTGACCTGATGCCACGCCTCCAGAAAGTCCTCGTTCCTTGAGACTCTCCTGGAACGCGCTTCAAAAGCAGGCGAGCCATACCCCTGGTTCGCATATGGATTTTGGAAATAGCCGTAGAATGCCGCAAGAACGCGGACGACTTTGGCCCCGACATCTTTCGCCAGATCGATGGCCGATCTAACGTACATTACTTCTTTTTCCTGTGAATATAGAAGCACGTGGTTGGCTTCCTGGAAGTTTGTACAACACACAACGCCGCCGAAGTCAAGATCAAGCTCGCCGGCCAAATCCACAAGTTTCTTACGGCGATCCTCATCGACGTCCATGGGAAAACCCATGGGACGGTGGGCGTAGATACAGACTGCATCATAACCGAATCTGGCTGCCCTTTTCATGGCCTCCTCGAGGTTCGCTTGTTCTCCGGGGGCGGTAAAATACCCTCCATAACCGATCGAGTCGAGACTTAATTTCATGACTACGATACCTCCTTTCTTATCTTCAATTTGGAGAAGAATGTTGTCTTGAAGGACAAAGAGTCAGCTTGCAGCATTTTTCCGGGTTTGAATCATACTCCTTGCTGCTTGTTTTCATTCTTCCAATTGCAGATGCACGGCCTGATAGGCTTCTATCCTTGGAAAACTCATCTCGATCGCTCCGTCCAGGTTCCGGTGTTGTGACGGACCGGCGATGAACGTGCGGATGCTTCGTACCCGCTTCTGCTCCGGCAGGCGGATGTGCAGGATGACATCTTCCACGGGAGCCAGGTAGTATTCCTTGGCCAGCATGCGTTCGAGTTTGTTCCCGGTCCAGTTTGTCATGTGCAGGACCCGTCGATTTCCTTTGATTGTCAGGTTGCAGATCAGCCCGGCCGGAGCCTGCAACTCGTACGGCGCCGGTTCGGGCGCAACCACCTTGATCAGCGTGCGAATCAGTCTACCCAGGATGTCCATATTGTCCGTCTGGAAAAGGCTCTCCAGGCAGGAGGCCAGATAGGCGACGCGTCCCTTTCCGTAGCGCGAGAGCACCACACCGGGCAGGAACGCTCGTTGCCCGTCGCCGGTGACAATGTCCATTACCACCGAGCCGCCTTCAAGCACCTTGATGGGTTCATAGAACCACAGCGGCACCAACCGGCTCGCCCAGTAGTCACCGAAGGCTTCCGTTCCGGCACGGACCAGCATATATAGATCGTTTGGGCCCCCTACCATGACGACGTAGTTGTGCATAATCCGGGCCACCTCGCCTCGTGGTTCCAGGGGGGCGACCCGTGTCAGTTCCTCAAGCGCAAAGCGCCCCTGTCGCCTACCTTCGGTATCATACAAAGACGCCGCATAACTTGTCACTAATCCCCCTCCGGCGCGGACGAAACGCTTGATGTTTTCGATGCGCGACTTTGACAGACGAGGGGCGCCGGCCAGATAGAGCACTTTGTAGCGCGCCAATCGTCCGGGTTGATCGAGGATCGTCTCGTGTACGGAGCTAACCTGGACGTGCCCGTATAGACAGGCGGCAAAGGCGCCCAGGGTCGCGCTTCGTGCATCAACCGTCCGGCCCCAATTGGCCTTCCGACTAAAGCCCGGCGGATCTTGATAGCCATAGACGACCGCTACGTAAGGGTAATTCTCAAATCCCGTGAGGTTGTGCTCATTCGCGGCCAGCACACCGTAGGGATACGCCACATAGTGACGATATTCCGGATCACTCACATAGGCGTGCGGTTGAGCAATGATCGAAGCGCCGGTGAACATAGTGGATGTGAAAATCTGCTGTTGATAGTTGTATCCGTCATAAATCGCGCGCGGCCAGTTGCCATATGTACCCACGTAAGGCCAGATATGCATTCCCATGGACCGGGCCAGACTGACGCCCTCAACCCGCTCGAGCATTGTCCGGCCGCGCTCGTACAGGAAGGCATCCATCGCCTCGATGATCCGCGGATCCTCAGTCGTAATCTTCTCTGGATTGTTGATGTTGTAAATCAACGGTATGTCCTTGTGAGATTTGACCAGGCGCCGCACCTCGTGCAGGATCTCGACAAGCACGTCGGCATACCATTGATGATACCTTTGGATCAGCGCCAACTCTTCTTGCGTGTAGTCCTTTGAGTTTTCGCGCCAAGGCAGCGCCTGGCCCGTGGCCTCCTGGAAGCCTTTCCGGCAGCCATCACAGTAACAGACTTTCATCCCCGGCCAGAAATAGTGCGGCCTCCAGGTATCGAAGTACAATCCGGCGACATCGTAGTCCCGCACGACGTGCTCCACCAGGTCCATAAACGCCTTCCGATAGGGTGTATTCCAGCAGATGGTCCCGTGGTCTTCCCCGACAAACATGTGGCTGCGCTGAGGCCCGCCGCTGGGATGGGTTCGTTGGGCGTATTCGGGGTAATCCTCTGTGACCATGGACCAGGCAAGCTTGTGGCCGGTCGAAATATAAGGAACGACCCTTATGCCGCGAGGCTTACATGCAGCGATCATCTCGGCCAGCAGATCCCGGTCGCCCTGGTCAGGATGCCGGGTGAACCGGACACCTTGAATCGTGGCATACTTGCCCATGGTGGCCATGCGGACCGTATTGGCGTTCATGCGCACCATCGTCTCGGCCAGAGCCTCGGCATCGAACTCCAGTTCGGGGGCCATGGGGGGATAGTACGCGTCGATAAGAAAGACCCGCGCGGTCTGCAGCCAATCCGGGACCTCAGGCAGATGGGCCGAAGCCCGCCCTTGCGGTGAAAACGGTAAAAGCAAGACCGCAAACAGGAATGCTCCCATTTGGCAGTGCGCTTCATCTCGATTAGTTCTCGTCACTGACAGCATCGACCATCTCTTCGAGCAGCGATTCAAATGCCACCGTTGAGGAAACTGATCAACCAACGGAAGAAATCGTATTACCAAACACAGCTTCACCAGCGGAATATCAGAAGCCGGACGGAGACGTAGAGATCGGGGACTGACGTCTGATATAGAGTGCGATTTCCCTACTCATGGAATCCGGCTTTGTCCAAGTGACGTCGCCGGAGGAGACCGAGACGCCGGTTTGGACCACCGTATCGCCGTCCACCGTGTCGAACCATTTAAGCTCATACGTACCGGCGGTCATTTTCTTGACGCCCATCGGCCCGGAATAAGCGTATGTATAGGCAATGTAGGAACTCCCCGGATTCGCCAGCACCCACCGTGTCGAGCCCGAGGCCAGGTCATCTCGCGAGGCCATCTTGTCGAAATCGGTCTGCTCCATGAATTTGGCGATTCGGCCGTCGGCCGCGAGTAACTTTTGTCTTCTAACAACATCATGCCCGGCTTCCAGCGCGTGCATCCCGGTCATAGCGCAGGACCACTGATAGATGCGACTTTGGGGCTCGGTACGCGGGAAACGCTCCGTCTCATTTTTCATTACAATGAATCGGTCGCTGTCGATCCTCGAATACTTCAGGTACGCCTGGTGCTGAGCCTCATAGTCCTTGCCGTGGGGGAGCACGTGCAGCCATGTCACCAGCCGGATATGGGGATCACCGATATATTCATCGCTCATCACCTGGTCCTTATGTATATCCCCCTCGGACGTATCGAGTGTGACGAAACTGTGAACGATGGGGTGATGGTGGTTGTCCACCCGTGCGATGAGCTCACTGAGCTTCATAAAGTGCGGCGTCCGCGCTCTCGGAAGTTTGTTGAGGCTCTCCTCGATACCCCAGATAATGTTCTTGTGATGTTTGAAGCGTTTGACGATCCCCACGAAAAATCGCTTTTCATCCGGATGCAGATTGCCGTTTGCGTCCAGCGTCCAGCCCATCCTCTCAACGTCGGTGGCGTCGTTGTAAAACTCCAGATGGATGATAACGCCGGCCTTTTCGAGCTGGCTGATCCAGCCGTCCCATTGATCGAGTATGGCGTTATTAAGCGGCCGGCTCGGATCGAAATCAACGAATGGGCAGTGCGTGTCATCCCCTTCATCTTTAATATTACAGCGACGCATTCGAAACATCTGAAAATGGAACGCGTTGGCACCGGATTTCCCCAGCCGATCAATCACCAGTTGCTGCTGGCCATTCGACCGCGTCCCATCCGGATTGAGGTCCCCCAGGAAGAGGAAAGTCTCCGGGTTGTCGGGACCGCACAGGAAGGCGGGCCCGCCGCCGTTGTACTTGAGCGTGCCCGGATTCGAGCCAGCCACGATGATTTGGCCGGGCCGGGCCGCCGGATCATCGAGAGCTCTTTCTGAGGAACTCGAAGCCGCATGTTTGCGATTAAACTGCACATAGTCCAGCTTGGTGTATCCACCGCCTCGGCCTCGGGCCGATACCATGATCTCGTCCCCGCTCTGGACAGTGACGGCCGGAATCGTTTGCGTTGTCCACTCGTCGTTATTCGCCGACGCAATCCACGAATCACCTTGTCTGGACCCGTTAATGACTAACGCCAAGCGGCGCCGGCCCTCTTTGGCGTCGAAGTATCGAACGTCGATATCATAGCGGCCACTCTCGGCTGCATAGGGTTGATTGAATGGTGTACGTATCCGTCCGCGTCCCTTCCCTGAGAGTCTGACGCTGAGTCTGTGGGACGCTCGTCGATCGTTGCGCGGGTCCACCTCGAAGTTGTTCAGAGAGAGGAAGTTCTCAGCCTCAATCCTCACGGTGTCCCTCGGATCCATCGGTGCTGGGATTCTCTCGTCGTCAAGCAGGCTTTTCAATTTACCCAGGTTGGCATCTTCGTCACCCGTCAGAAGAAAATATGTCATGGTTGAGTCGGAGATGTCGGCTCTTCCTTCCGTCTGAAGCCGGGCAAAAATCCATCGTAGTTTCGGATCGCTCGAATCCCGCAGCCAATGGTACAAACGCCATTGATCGGGCGTCGATTTTCTGCCGACGCCACCTGGATGGGCTAGGTTCGGATTGCCGTCTTTAACCTGAATCCAGTTGATTCCAGAGGGGATCACGTCCCGCTTATTATGATTATGCAGGTTTCGGTCGCTGCTGGTATAACCATCGTTCCACCGGCTGTGGGAGATGCAATAGACGTATTTTCGTTTGTCGGGATCGGATTCTTCTATGCCACGAAAAGGCACTTCCATCGGGCCTGCAAGCACGTAATATAGGGGATCATCCGCCGAGGAGGCGTTGATCGCATTCTTGATGCTCTCAATCGCCCCGTCCAAATTCGTCTGGCAGTCGTACAGGATCGAGCGAGAAATTTTGTACCTTTCGGCCGAGCCAAGAACACTTTCCGTCATTTCTCTGTAGAAGCGTGGATCGTTTTTGGCAAGTATGTTGTTGTAATCGACATGGACGAGCTTGTTCGTTACGCCAAACGCATCAAGGATAGCGATGGCGACCGGAAAAGCGCCCCAGTCATCCTCGTCATTGTAATTACCATCGGAACTAAAGGCGATCCTGCCTTTGAAAGTCCTCCCATCGAAAGGCCCGGAAAAAGAATGAAGCTTGGATGCACAAGAATGTGTAATGAGTAGCGAGGCACAGGTGATTTGTATGAAGCGTTTCATGGTCGTCTCCGTCGATTCTATGCACACATGTTTTGCGTTTGGTTCACGAGTGTTTACACTCCTTATTGTAATAAAGTCAGACGTTTCTGAAAAGTGCCTTATTTCCATAATGCGATGGTTGGTTGTCGTAGACCGCCCGATGATATATACTTCTGCAATAATAGAAATCAGAATTGAATAGAAGATTTTCAGCAGAGAAGGAGGGCATAACAGGCCCGCACCAGATGGATTGGAGTACTACTTGCCCTATCAGACCAGCGTTGTGAAGAGCGCAGGCTCGGACGAAACGATGATCACTGCGGTGAGGAAGACGTCCGCAAGAAATGATACGGACCTAATCGCATATTGGCGAAATCGAAATAGACGAAACAGAGTGCAGAGCGGCTGGTACGAATGGATCAAAAAAGGAGCGTTGTTAATCGAGTCATGGGAGCGGTCGGAATCAGCGGCGTCACAGCACAGAAGGATGGAATGATCGCACAAGCCGGCGTCGATGCGCTGCCCAAAACTCTCGCCCAACTGTAGAGACCGTCGTCAGGATCTGATTGCGGTATATTGAAGGGAATGAATCGTGACAGTAAGACATACCGTTGGCTGGTGGCGTATTCGCATAGTAGAAGTCGTCCCTCTAATGTGCTTTGCAGTTGTGCTGTCTGTGAATATCGGTTGGGGGCAGGCCAGCCTTTTATCTTCCTCCCGCACACATTTCAGCCATCGTCTTCTGGATACCGAAGGCGGTCATACCCAGGTCGGCGACATCAACGGCGACGGCAAGAATGATATTGTGGTCCATCATCAGAGGCATCTGGCTTGGTTTCCCTATCCGGGTTATCAAAAGCAAACGATTCAAGAGGGGAACTTCTCTGGGGACCGGTTCACTCTCACTGACCTGGATCAGGACGGTGATTTAGATTTGGTGTCCGGCAAAGGCCGGGATGAGACGAATTATCAGATCTGTTGGTATGAAAATCCCCGGCCGGCAGGTCAGGCGAGTTCGCGTTGGCGTGAGCATGTGGTGGGCCCCCAAAGCCAGTATGTCAAGGACTTGATGGCCGTTGACATGGACCAGGACGGTCAAATGGACGTCATTGCCCGCTCGCATGGCTATACCCATATTTTCTTCCGGCACTCAGAAGGCTGGCAGTCCAGACGGATTAACCATCCTTTCAAGGAGGGGATGGCCCTGGCCGATCTGGATCGCGATGGTGATATGGATATCGTCTTGAACGGCTTCTGGCTGGAAACACCGACGCATCCCCGGCAGGAGGAATTCAAACAACATACCATCGCCGAGAAATGGTTCACGCAGAAGAGCGGATCCTGGCAGGATAACTGTGCCTCGGTGGCGGTGGGTGACATGGACGGCGATGGGTTGCCGGACGTGTTGCTGTCGCATTCGGAAAAAGTTGACTGGCCCGTGGCGTGGTATAGCGTGGATTCACCGACCCAAGTCAAGACAGGTCCCTGGCGCGAACATGTGATTGCTGAGGTGTTCGACTGGTGTGAGACCCTGCAGGTCGGCGATATCAATCGCGATGGATATCTCGATGTAATGGCCGCGAAATTCGAGCGGGATCATGAGAATCCCAAATACATGAACGAACCGCCTTTTCCTATCGTGATCTTTTACAACTTCAAAGGCGACGGATCACAGTGGACCAGCCACCAGGTCGCTGATACCGGTGTATATGCCGGCATCTTGGGCGACGTGGGCAGCGACGGAGATCTGGACATTATAGGCCCGCGCAGCTACTGGAAAGGGCCGGTCGAGCTGTGGGAGAACAGGCTCGGCGATAAGCCCCTGGCCCTCGACCAGTGGCACTACATCCAAGTCGATGAGACGCGTGACAAGCGCTGTTTCGGCCTGGCCTTTGGGGATATCAACCGCGATGGGTATCAGGACATCGTGGCAGGCAAGTGGTTCTACCGCAATCCCGGCGGGGATATGACGGGCGATTGGGAGCGGGTGGACATCGACGAGCAGATCGATGCGCTGGTGATAGTGGACGCGGACATGGATGAGTTCGGCGACATCATCGGTCTGAAGCCCAACGAGCAGTACTGGTACGAAGCGATTGACAAGCAGGGCAGCCGCTGGCGCAAAACGCGGATCGGCTCTTTGCCGATCGACGATCATCGGCTGAGCACCCAGATATACGGTGTCGGCCAGCTCATTCCAGGAGGCAAGCGGGAAGTCATCTTGTCGAATTATTTCCTGGAAATCCCGGCGCGACCGCAGGAGGGTGACTGGCCCACCACCAAATACAGTTCGGAAGGAAACGGCTACGCGATAGGAGATATTGATCGGGATGGCCTGCTCGACGTCGGCGGCAGCTATCGTGTCCAGGGGAAAGATCTCGTGCCCGGCACGCGCAACGTCACCTGGGATTGTAGCCGGACGTGCTGGTGGAAAAATCCCGGCAACGCCCGCAGTCACTGGCAGCGCTTCGATATCGGTACGGCCACGCACGCGGATCGGTATGCCCTGACCGATCTCAACGGGGACAGACGCCTGGACCTGGTCATCACCGAAGAACGCTATCCGGGGCACGTGGCCAACGGGAGTTGTTATTGGTTTGAGCAGCCCGCGAGTCCTGAGGAGCCCTGGTCTCGCCACTTGGTCGTCACGCAATTGTCCATGAATAACCTGGATGTGGGCGACGTGGATCAGGACGGGGACATCGATCTGGTCACCTGCGAGCATACCATGCCTTATCAAGGCAAGCCGGCGCCGGGCGGGATCAAGCTTGAGATTTGGGCCAATGACGGCCGGGGTCGCTTCACGTCGCATATTGTGGACCGCGAGAAAGAAAGCCATTTGGGCGCCCAGCTCGTGGATCTGGACGCCGACGGTGATCTGGATATCGTCAGTATCGCATGGCGGGACTTTAAGTATCTGCACGTCTGGCGCAACGATGCCGTTAGAAAGGAGTGATCATGTGTGAACGAACCACGCTGCTTCGTGGCTTCCTGACAGAGGCCATGTTCGTGTTTGCCGTTGTTTGCGCTATATGTTTAGTATCTATCGCTGAGGAACCGCACTACGATTTGTGCCGGATACTGCAACTGCCCCTGGACGGTCCAATCGGACAGCTCCGTGCGGTTCCGGTCAGACTCGGCCCGGACAGGCCGCCGGCTATCCTGGCCATCTATAGCGAAGACGCGGAGATCGATCCGTATATCGGCATGTTCTTCTTCCCCAAAGGGACCACTAAGCTGCTCGTGTTCGACAGCACCGGCAAAATCCTGTGGCAAAAGGACCTGGGGCCAGGAATGGTCTCGGGCATCTGGTTTTTGCCAGTTTTTGCTTTTGATCTAAACAGCGACGGAATCGATGAAATTTACCTCGTGAACAACAACGATCCCGATCATCCTTTGGACTACCGCAAATACGTGCTGGAACGCAGGGACGGACGCACAGGTGAGGTCAACGGCCATTGGCAATGGCCTTATACTCGTCAGGCTCAGAGCATGAGCCATACGTATCGCAACTTTATCATGGGGGCGACCGTCAAAGGCAGACCCGTGCTGCTGACCGCCCAGGGAACCTACGGGCCCATGTTTATTCAGGCCTGGAATTCCGACATGAGCAAGCGCTGGGAACATGAAGTCCAGGGCGGCGCCAAAGGTTCGCACGTCTGCCCGGTGGTGGACATCGACGGGGACGGCAATGACGAATTGCTGTGGGGAGAGCACTGCATCAAAGTAGGTACCGGCAAGGAGCTGTTCTGCGCAGACCATGGGAAGTGGACGGGCCATTCGGACATCATCCAGCCTGTACTCGATTGGCAGCACAGCCGCTGGTATATCCACACTTGCCGGGAGCAAATGACCGACCGGCCTCCGCGTATCGTCTGTTATGACGACCAGGGCAACCGTGTTTGGGAAGCTCTGGACCATGGCCATATCGATACGGGCTGGGCCGCGAGGATCGGCCCCGAGGGGGCGCCGATCGTGCTGGGTGTACGCGTGGGCCAAAAGGTCCGTACGGCCGAGGGCGAACGCCGCACCGGGATCGAACCATTCACCTTTCATGCCTTTTCCGGTGAGCCGTACTCCCTGAACTTCGACCCGTACACCACGATCCCCGTTGATCTTAACGGAGACGGAATCCATGAGCTGGTCAAGGGTTACTTTGAAGGAGACGGCACGGTATTGGACCGGCATGGCAGAGTCATTGGCAATGTGGGCGGTCTGTGCGCCATGGCATCGAAGTTCATGGACCTGCCTGGTGAGCAGATCCTGAGCTACTCCCACAAGAAGGGGACGGTTGCCATTTGGGCCGATCGTACCGCCCAGGACAACGCCCGGGCCCAACGGCGGTACCGACATCCGTATTACAAAGTGAACCAGAAGCTCACAGCTTGCGGCTACAATCTGTTTAACTTAGGCGGTCTATAACCGACGGCCTATCCAAAGTATAACGACCGAGATAACCGGTTCCGAGCGAATTCGGCCCGGTACAATGTCTCAACTCAAGAGAGACAAGAAACTTCAAGGTCATGGATTATTGCCCACCGCATCCAAGCTGACAGCTACGGTTGTGGCGCAGACCGGTACAGCGCGATGTCATCGATGAACATTGTCCCTGTGCCGCCAACTACTGCCATGCCGGATTTGCTGCCAAGGCCAATCGCGATCCTATCTACATTGGCCAGGTTGATCCCCTGGTCGGCAAAGGCCGGTAGCGGGATCACCCACCGCGTCCAGTTGCCTGCCTGCGCGGCGTTCGCATTCTCGTGAGCCGCAACAGCAGGCGCGCCGGAAGCGTTGGAGACCGCTACGTACAAAGGCTCGGCCGCGTTGGCCGAACTGCCGCAGAACCACAGCGATAGTTCTGCCACACCTTCTTCAGTCCAGTCACGTCGCGCCGTCAGAGTTAATATGGCCTCCGAATTCGTCACGCCGGCTTCGTTAACGTAAAGCAGCGGCATGGACTGGGCGCCGCCATGGACGATACTCCGCTCGCAATATGGAGGCACCAGATTGCCGGCTTGTGCGCCGTTGTCAGCGACGCCAAAACCGTCTACCCAGGTCTGCCAGATGGCCTCGCCCGCTGCGTCGTCATCGGTATAACCCTCGAAATCGTCCACGACAAGGAAGTCGGCCGTGGTAAAGTTCCAGATTGGACCTCTGACCGGACCTGAGTCATAGACGGCATCCACACGCCAGTAGTACGTCGTATGCCAGTCGAGCTTGCCGGGATCAAGGCTCTCGGACCCGAGGGCCGCGCTGCCTTTGTACTCCGGCGAGCCGGTATCGGCACTGCGTACGGTATTCTTGTCGAGCCCGAGGTAGACCTGGTGTGAAGCAGCGTTAGTCGCCGGTGTCCAGCTTAGGCTCGTGGTCATCGCCGCACCGGCGGTGCCGTTAGCTGGCTGCGGATGGCCTACGGCGCCGGGTGTCGTGAAGGTCCAAACCTCACCCTTATACGTATTCACGCCGTCAGACTCATCGAC
>Ga0209427_10003724_pt1 | contig 17816 bp, 15 predicted proteins | sample DeeMarSWOR136_30_FD_187465 | JGI IMG/M metagenome (GOLD analysis project Ga0209427, IMG submission 187465) | Marine sediment microbial communities from White Oak River estuary, North Carolina - WOR-1-36_30 (SPAdes) (version 2) | ecosystem: Environmental > Aquatic > Marine > Intertidal zone >...
AGGATTATTTTACAAACATTTTGCTCATCAAATTCTCGTCTTGCTTTTTCATATCCTGCTTGACCCATTTTCTCCATAAGAGAGGGACTTTCGGCAAGAAGCATAATTTTTTCAGCCATTGCATCTGTGTTTCCAAGGGGAGTCAGAAAACCTGTCTCGCCATCAACAACTACTTCCTGTGTCCCGAGAACATCCGTTGCAATAACAGGTTTCTGCAACGCCATCGCTTCCATAATACTGCGAGGGATACCTTCTTTTTCTGAACAAAGAACAACAATGTCGCTCGCCGCAATAATTCCATGAGGGTGGTTGGTAAAACCAACCATGTTTATGTAGTCGTTAAGTCGCATTTTTTCAAGCTTCTCTCGCAGCTCGCTTTCGAGAACGCCGAAACCTGCAATAACACAGGACACTTCCACCCCATTTTCTCTTAATCTATCAACCACCTTGAAAAAATCATCAACCCGTTTTACCGGCTCCAACCTATTCAGCAGAACGAGTTTTATGCCTTTATTTGGGAAATCCTGAAGTGCCTGTATTAGCTGCGCGTCTCCCGACTGCCTGACTTGTTCGATATCTACGCCGTTGCCTTCGTATGAAACCTTGGTTGTTGAGCTCATTAACTTGACGCATGCCGGCATATCACGCTTGTTTTGTGTGAAAACATGATTTCTGAATCTGCATGCCAATTTCTCGAGGAGTCGATAGGTACAATAACGTGCTCTATTTTGGCCTTCGAAAAAAGGTAGACCATGATACGTATGGCATATCAGCGGCACCCCAGCCTTCTTGGCTGCCACTGCCGTGATAAATCCGGCCTTTGCTGTGTGTGAATGGACAATATCAAACTTCCTGGCCTTCAGAATTTTGTATAGCTGCCAAATACTCTTCAAATCAGCTAATACCTTTATGCTTCTGGCCATCTCGACGCAGATATGCGTCACTGCCGGAGCGCGCATCCCTTCCATTTCGGGTGACGATGAAATTGCGGTAATATCAAAATCCTCAGATTCATCCAACAACCGTAATTTAGAAGCCATGATCGTCACAACAGACTGATAGCTGGTCATAATATGTGCGACTCTAAGCATCGAATGCTGCCGCCTTTCCATATACAACAACCTCCATTTGATGCGCACTCAGAATGCTCTGCTTTTTTTGGACTTCAATTGCAGAAATCAAAAACAAGGGAAACACTACACTTACTTTTGACACGTACTCTATTCTCATGATCATACTTATGCTGAAGAGTATCGCACATCTAACGTCTTATACATGTTCCGTCAGGTACTTTTCCGTTCGCTCACGAACTGCACGGTAAAAGGCTTGACGCCGAGGTTGCAGCACATCTCTACAATAATTTGCCGCCACTGTCACGTTGCGCTTGACAGCATCTGACATCGCACGGGGCCGGGCAAGAACTTCGAGAATCTTCTCGGCAAGGGAATTTGCGTCGTGCGGAGCCACCAGGTAATCCATCTCCAAGAGCTCACTTGTGCCACCAACATCACTGGCAATGCATGGACAACCGCGACTCATCGCTTCGATGACTACTCTCGGTAAGCCCTCCGAGGCGGTTGCATTTAAAAACAGGTCGAAACTGTCAAACGCTTCCATAATCGATTTCCCGGCAGGCAACAGCCCCCGGAACCTGACGCGACTGGCAATGCCTAATTTGCGGGCCAAAGCCTTCATGTCCTCAAGGAGCTGTCCGCCGCCAATCATTTCCAAGCATACGTTGGCGTTTCTTGCGATACATTCGGCAATGGCCGCCAAATGAACATGAGGCAGCTTGTGGGCTTGCGAGAAAGATCCCACAAATCCAAGAACTACCGGAGGCCCATTGCCTCTTAAACGTGCCTGCAAACAAGAGATGCGATCTATCCTATCGCTTATGTCCTTACATATATCACTAACCTTTAAGTCGATGGAAGAATAGTTGCACGTGTAAGCATCTTCGTTTGGCGGATACCTCTTCTGAAGAGCGTGTTCAGTAACGTATGCAACGGCTGTTGCTTGGTTGCACTGGGTCCTTAAGTTCCTTGTCCAGGACCACCTGGCGTATGGCCGAACGATACTGGTGACGTTGCCGGGAGACAATACATCCCATGGGTCACCCACAACCTCAACACCGTATGGAATACCTTTTTTCATAAGATGGTGCCATAGTAGAGTGCCGACGGAACCGGCGACTCGTAAAATATAGGCATCAGCGACATTTACCGCTTGTTTAATGTTGGATTTGACTTTTCTATATCGCTTCAGAAATTGTATCGGTCCGAGATAATACGGCAAAGGAAAGAAACTTACATTTGGACCATCGGCTCTCTTTTTGTTGGGGGGAATCTCGTCTGCGTTTTCCACCCGTGCTAAGACAACAACCTCATCAAACACAGCCAAATATCTGCTTAGGAAACTGTAATCGACCGTCCCTCTGGTATAGATGTGTCCATCTGGTGTGCTGATGAAGCGATGCTCAAAAGTTACCATAACACGCATTTTTTATTCTCTATGAGTTGCTTATGTTTTTACAGACTTTTCTGTTGTATATTTCTTTGCCTGGAATCACTGCACCGCCTCGGTCAGAATGCTTTCGAAACGGTCTGCTAATTTGCTCCTGTCAAACTCTCGCTCCGCCAACGCACGGGCATTGCTGCCCATCTCTCGACACAACTCAGGATTAGCTGCAAGTTCCTCCAATGCCTCGGCTAACATATCGGGACGGCGAGGATCGAGATACCTTCCACAGTGATTATTCTCAATCATCTCCCCAAGCCAGCCTGATACGTTAACCAGCACGGGCTTACCCGCTGCCAGAGCATCAAACATTTTGTTGGGAGACCATGTGCTCTCCTTGGTCGCTCGATAAATCGTCATGCACGCTTGACAACCGGCCACAAGCCGGGCGATCTCTCGTTTATCGGGCACGAAATCATTAAATATCACATTAGTCAGTTTGTAGTCACGTGCCATCTTCTCCAAGGCCTCACGTTTTCCGCCGCCCCCGTGCAGGACGAAAACAATGTGGTCATTACCACGTTCAGCCAGGATTCGGGCGGCTTCGATGACATACTCGAGGCCGTTGGCAAGCCCCATAGCACCGAAGTAAATCGCGGCAAATCGCTCGCCCAGCCCAAGGCGGTCGCGCCAACATGACCCGTCAAGGTCTGGACGGAAAAGATCCAGGTCACTCGCATTGGGAATCACGGTCACACGTTGCTCCGGTACACCAGAGCGAACAATTCCTTCTTTCATACCGGGTGACAGTGCCACGATATATTCTGCCTCGGTATAAATCTTCTTTGCCATTCGTCGCAGCCACCATATCACCAGAGGATTCTTCAACCCACCGACGTTGACCAACGCCTCCGGCCAGAGGTCACGCACTTCAAAGACAAAAGGAACGTTAAAGTAACGGCTAAGCGCAATACCGGCCAGACCAATGGTCAGGGGAGTGTGTGTGGCGTAAACTACGTCCGGCTTGCCCAGTTTGCGGCCGACACGAGAAGCTAACCTCGCAAAGCGATAGAAACTGAGCATGCGCTGCCAACTGTTCAACCTCGTGCCGATAGGGGATTCATTGTAAGCCGCGGCTATCGGAACAACACAAATACCTTCAGATTCAAGCTCGATATATTCTTTGCCTTTTGGGATCGGGAACTCGTTGTTACTTAAACCCGAAGTTATCATTGTAACGCTGTGGCCTTTGTCTACAAGATGTCGGGCGAACTCATACGACCGCGTCCCCGTTTTGCCTTTTAGCGTTACAAAATATTGGTGTAAATAGAGGATATGCATATCTTTTGTGCTACCAGTAGATACCTTCATACCCGTCGTCTCGGCTGTCCACCCCATCTATACCGGCCAGGTCCAGTATGCGGATACCGGCGTTCAGCCAGTTACGAATTCGATCGGCGTCTATTGTTGGATGATTCACTATGATCAGGTTCGCGGCAGAGAGTTTCTCTGGAGAGTTAACGAGCAGACCCTCCAACCGGCCCAGTGTTTTTTGAACCTGCTGCTTGTTACTTCCCATAAGCCTCTCCGGTTGCACAGTGGAGTCGTAGATTCGCAGTTCTATCCCTTCACTGATTAGCGCCTTGGCAACCTTAACATAGGGACTTTCACGCATATCATCTGTGTTCGGCTTAAATGCCAGCCCGACCATCCCGACAATATCCGGACCATACGACAGGACGCGGGTGATAAGATTGTGAATCTGTAATTCGTTGCTCTCTACGATACCCTGAAGCATTGGCAAGCGCAGAGAGTTGATTGACGCCAGCCTTAAAATCGCTCGCAAGTCCTTGGGCAGACATGAGCCGCCGTAGGCGAAACCCGGCTTGAGGTAGCATGGGCTGATGTTAAGTTTGGTATCGGCGCAGTAAACCTCGGCAATGTGCCGGGCATCCGCACCTATGGACCTGGCAACCGCGGCCACTTCATTTGCAAACGTTATCTTCATAGCGTGAAAAAGATTATCGCAGTACTTGACCATCTCCGCCTCGTTAAGTTCTAAACGAAAGCATGGCGCATCATATTTCTGATATATACTCAAAAGCAAATCTCCGGCTCCGGAGTGGGCTTCACCCACGACAATTTTCGGCGGATTGTCGAAGTCTTCCAGCGCTACGCCTTCACGTAGGAATTCCGGATGGTACACTACGTGGATGTCTCTGCCCACTTTCAGGCCGGATGTCTCTGCCAACAAAGGGATAACTCGGTTGCTCATGGTCCCGGGCAAGCAAGTGCTTCGAACTACAATAAGTGGACGGTCCTTGGAATTCCGGAGCGCTTTGCCAACCTCCCTTATAACAGTGTCCAGGGCCGAAAGGTCAACTTCACCGTCCGGTTTTGACGGTGTCCCCACGCATATCCATACCATGTCACTACCTGTTGTTCCTTCGGAGGGGTCGGTCGTCGCTTTGAGCCGACCGGCTTTGTGCCCTTTCGCAAGCAATTTCGCCACACCGGGCTCTTGGATCGGACAGAGACCTTGTGCCAGGTCGGTGATTTTCCCAACCACTGGATCGACTCCAATAACTTCGTGGCCGTCCCGAACCAGGCAGGCCCCGCTGACAGTCCCAACATAGCCCGTCCCAAAAATGCTGATCCTCATATTCTTCTCCGTGTCCACTGAAGGACGAATTTATGTCAATGGCCCATCTGTGACTCTATTGGGGTATGCAGAAAATATTCGTGAATGTAAAGATTGTGCAGAGTCCTGCATCCTGTTACTCGTGATTTTATCATCTCCTCACCTTTCCGACAATCCGGTTATAAGGTTTTATTTTTTACCTGTTATCATAAAATAGTTGCGAAATCCCGGATAAAGATATGCCAGACATAAAAGTGCTGAAACAATACGAGGCCCATAAGGGATTCCAAATCGGCACGTCTTTTCTATGCTGAAACCGGATTTCCTCATGTAATATTCCATCTCATCAGGGACATATTCACGTATGTGATTGCGTCCGGAAGGCGAGGGCTCAAAGTAGTTTCGCAAAGGATTTCTGCCTAAAAGTACTCGAACACGACTGGAAATGCGGAGGAAATTCGTGGTCGAGAGGCTCAAATATCCCCCGGTTTTAAGCTTTTTATACATATTATCAAGGACGTTATTTGGATAGGCGCACAAGTGTTCGATGGTCTCCAGGAACAGTATCACATCCACGGATTCATCCTCTAATGGTAGCGGTTCGGCCTGAATATCGCATGTTTTCAACTCAATCTGGAAGGCCTTGCACAAGGCTGATTGATCATCATTGAGATCTATCCCTATCACTTCTGCTCCTTTGAGCCGTTTTACCAGCGCGCTCATGGGACCAATCCCGATCTCCGCCACCGTACTATCTGATGAAATCAAGGGGGATATCTGCTCCCATGTGTATCTGATCCGTTTTTTGATTCTGGAATGATAGGAATTGTCTGTAACACGTACTATTTCTTCGTAGAGGCTGTCAAAGTCCATGATTCCTCTCGAGTTGTCCTTGCGTTCTTTCACGACAAATTATGATTGGTTATCTTAAACCTTTCGGCGTGATAATTACGGCCGCGCCTCGCCCGAGTTCGACATGTGCCTCATTTTTTACTACCCTGCTCGGAGGATTTCTCATTCCGGTTTACACAGCTTCAGATACTCTTGGCTCATTTGTTGGGCAACTTGGCGCCAGGTAAAGCGGGAGCGCATCAGTTCATGCGATCGCCGGCCTATAGCTACAAAAGAATCTCGTTTTTCATATATGGATTTAATCGTTTCGACAATTGCCCCTGGATTAGGCTTACACTCCCATCCTCCGCATTCACGGACCAGTTCACCCGTATTGCTCCCCGGCGTAACAAGGCAGGGACGACCTAATGCCATGGCCTCAAGAACAGACATTGGCATTCCCTCAAAACGGGATGTGTGCACAAAAACATCACAAGCAAGAAAATAGCGCAGTTTCTCTTCACCATATTTCGGGCCCAATGACTTTACTCCATCTTTTAAACCCAGCGATTTAACTGCCGAAAAAAAAGACTGTTCATCTTTTTTCCTGTGGAATGGTCCGATTACAAAAAGCTTACATCCAAACTCACCGGCCTGCGACTTCAAAATTGCCATTGCCTTCAGTAACAAATCGAGCCCTTTGTGATACATATCTATCCGACCGACGAAACCAAGTATTAAATCTCCTGGACACTTGAAATCACCCAAATCGGCCGGGGATAATTTCTCGCGGGCTTCAAGTAAATAATCCTCCACACCGTTGCTTACAGTGAAGATTCGTTTGACTTCGAACAAATCCTGAATTTCCTTTGCTTCTCCGGGGCTCAAAGCATGTATGGCTGCGGCATTTTTCACGTAGGAGCGAAAGAACAGCAAATTGGCAATGCTCTTTTTCATCCGCTTAACATTTTGGGCCAGAGAATTCATGACTCCTCGTGCCGTAATTATATAAGGCCAATCGGCTTGTTTGCATCGCCGCGCCAATGCCGTGTGGAAGGGAATGTACGTACTATGAAAGTTCACAATATCAGGTGTGCCGAAATCACGCCGTATGTGTTCAATCCAGTCATGCGAAATCAACCACGGATTGTAATGTGGCTTGCTTGGGCTTTCAAGCAACAAAACGCCCGGCACTTCTTCCATTGAAACACCGGAAGGCAATGGCAGCGAGGGCAGCAGGCCGACACTAAGCCCAATTTCCGCTTGTGCTGCTGCTAAACCACGGATACTGTGATTCTGTCCGCCGGCACTCCGTGATGGATCTATTCCGCCAACATGCAATATCTTCATAGCAGCTTGGTTTTCATTTGTTTCCGCCACGGTATCGTGTTCAGATAACTTTGCGCCCGCAACACACAGGCATCACTACTCAACAAAAATTTGCTTGCTTATAGCATTAACCTTGCAATAAGCCTTCAGATACTGCCTGACGCCTAAGAAATCAGGCGGGGAGAAAAAGGTCACTCCCTGGAAGCTGGATTTTGGCGGCATAGTCTCCGGGGCTAACTTTATGTTTTTTCTCACCCGGGCAAACACCAAAACCTCATCAAAAACATCAAGGTAACGACGCCGGAATGTACAATCAAAAACCGAATACGGGTACACCGTCCCGTCCGCTGTCTCCCTAAAATGATGTAAAAGAGATACTATAACACACGTACTCTTCCCTTGTTTTATTATAAGGCCATAAAGCCGTTGGTTGTTGCGCTGCCAATGGGCACCGTCCTAAGTCACGGCCTCCCGCGAGTATGACAGCTTTTATATTTTGTCTTTTGACAGACTGTCTATGTGACATCGTCTTTGCTCACATTTTCTGACTTGGTTTTGCATTGAGGGTGGAGCAGGTCAGGCAGGCCCTATGCTTTGCTCCACAATATCTTTTACGTCCCAGACTGCAGGCATTTCGGGGACGATGCTCATATCTGCAATGCCCTTCACTAACAGGAAAGCGCTGTCCTGTGTGTGTTTGCCGGAAAAGACGGCTTTGTCCATTAATCGGTCGGCTTTGACCCTCGCCTTAAGGTTGAAACCTTCGGCACCAACCAAAACCAAATCCGGCGCATTTTCAAGATACGGGCCTGAATAGAGCCGCTCTTTTCTGTAGATATCTCTTATAACCTTCCTGCCGTCTATCTCCAGCGAGTTGAATAGATTCTCAAGCCGGCACAAAAGGCTTTCGCGTTCGGAGCCGTCGACAGCTCCGCAGGGGAACTTTCCCTTGAGGTTCAGATAAATCCTTGCCGGGTCAAGAGCAAATGCCTTTGTTCCATCACTTATGTTTTCCAAAGAAACAGCTCCGCCCTGTTTTAACCGCAGAAATCCTTTCTGTGCGAGAAGATAACTGATGTAGACATCGTAATCGAGTCTTTCGAAGCCGTGGTCGGAAAGCATAACAAGTAAATCATCATCACCTATATTTCCGACGATTTCGCCAATCACCCCATCGATTTTTCTGAAATGGTCGAGGAATGAATCATGGTACTGGTGGTTTTCGTCCTCGTAGGCGCTCCACAAAAAGTGCATCAATCGGTCCGTACCTGTGAATGTGAGCATAAAAAACCGCCAGTCAATATAGTCCCACAGGTATCTGTACGCTTTGATTCTCGAAGACAATGTCTGATCCAAATCCTCCATAAACAGCCCCAAATCCTCGTGTGCCTTTTGAGAATCCACATCAAGACGGTAGTCGAGTTCTTCCAGCTTCGGGATCAACAAACCCGGATGCACACTTTTTCTTATATCAATGGAGACGAAGCCTGAGATATGCACACCGTTCATTTCCCGGACGGGGTAAGTAGAGGGGACATTAATTATAACAGACTTTCCTTCCCACCGGCACCAAAACGGTTCAGCTTTCAAATCATTAAAGTTTGGGAACTTCATTTTGTATGAGTGATCGAATAAATCCATAAAACCGAAGATTCCGTGCCGGCCGGGATTTTGGCCTGTAATAATCGATGACCATGCCACGGAAGAGACCTCCGGGATGGATGAGCTCATTTTCTTGAATATTCCCCTGGAAATCAAATCGGCTGTATTCGGCATTACGCCTTTTTCAGCGAAGTCCTTAATCATACCGAAAGGCACACCGTCAAGGCCTATCATTACAGTTTTTGGGATTTGTGTCATTATCTCAGCTTACAGAAGTGATTATTCCGCCGGCACATATATTTTCATTCTGGACAAGGACGAAACGTCCCAATTCCTGGACATCGTTGAAGTCTTTGATGGCCACAGGTTTTTTGGTTTTGATGATGACTTCGGCGACCTCAAGATTTTTGATCACGTCGGCGTTTTCAGCGATAACTTCGAGCGTTGAGGAGTCGATCCTTTTTTCAATACTCTCAACTTTACATCCTGTTTCCTGAGTTGCGCATCTTATGGTCAGTTTCTGGTCTTTTCCGAAGTCCGACTTGGTCATCCAGAAAATATTCGCAGGAATCCTGTCGGTTAAGGCAGGTTCTTCATCCGGCAAACACAACACATTGCCGCGGTCGAGAAAAACCGAATCGGCAGTCGTAATGCCGATACATTCGCCGGCAACAGCTTTGTCGGTATCCTCAAGGTATTTCTCGATGGAATTGACGCTTGTAATCCGGCCGGTCGGCAGGACCTTTACCCGGTTACCTTTCTCTATAACGCCGGATTCCACTCTGCCGACATTAATTCTCTTGTCTCCAATCTTGTATACGTCCTGGATGGGCATAAGCAGGGATTTGTCTTCAGGCAGCTGCCTATTCTGCAAAGTGTCCATACTCTCCAGAAACGTCGGGCCGGTGTACCAAGCCATATTCTCAGACTTGCTCGCAACATTGTCACCTTTTATCGCGGAAATTGGAACGTAAAAAGTGGGCTCGATAGATATAGATTTGAGCCACCCAGCCACGTCTTTTTTGACGGTGTCGAAACACTCCTGAGAAAAACCCACCAGGTCCATTTTGTTCAAGACAACAATAACCTGATGCAATCCGAGCAAAGATAACATATATGAATGCCTTTTGGTCTGCTCTTTTACGCCCTCGTTAACATCGATGATTAAAACGGCGGCCTCGGCCTGGGAGGCGCCGGTAATCATATTCTTGACAAATTCCACATGGCCGGGAGCATCGATTATTACATAACGCCTTTTGTCGGTCTTAAAGAAAACCTGCGTTGTATCAATGGTAATGCCCTGCTTGCGCTCTTCTTCCAAATGGTCCAAAAGATAGGCGAACTCGGTCTCCCTGCCCGCCTCCGCCGAAGCCTTTTGCACTTCCTTAATCTTGTCCGGCGGCAGCGAGTCGGTATCGTAAAGCAGCCTTCCAATCAGTGTCGATTTTCCGTGGTCAACGTGGCCTACAATAACAAAGCTAAGCACATCCATTTAAATCCTCGCTGATATAGCCTAAATCCTTGAGTTTATTCTTAACCTCCTGCATATCGTTTTGCTCTAAAGGTCTCTCGACAGGCAAAGACGACAAAGGATGCTTTTTCGTGCCAATTCCGACAAAGCTCCAGATTCTTTCATGGAAATAATAAAGAATAAGCTTTGTCACCACCTCGACAGCGCCTACGCCGGCAGAAAGGACAAGTTTGCGAGTAAAGGCGAAAACAATCAAAACCGTAGTGGCAGTGGCAAGAAACCGCCAGCTTAGTGCTTTTAGAATTGAGCGATAATGAGTATCTTTTAAGGTGGCCATCTTACATGTACCCCAGCGACCGCAGTTTCTGCATCATATAGTCATCTTCCTTGTCCTGTGCCCGGCCGCTTCTTTCCGAAATCTTGGAAACTTTCAACTCCTCCACAACCTTGTCTATGGTATCAGCATCCGAATCGACAGGCATACAACAGGTTTCGCATCCGATGCTTCTATATCGTTTCCCGTTTTTGGCAAAATAGAGGTCAACAACGGGGATGTTTTCTCTCTTGACATATTCCCAGACGTCGATTTCCCGCCAGCCGAGTAAGGGATGGACTCTGAGGTGTTCTTCCTCGGCAGCTTTAGTTTTATATTGGTCCCATAGCTCCGGCGGCTGGTTCTTGTAATCCCATTCAAAATCCTCATCGCGCGGACTGAAGATCCTTTCCTTCGCACGGATACCATGCTCATCTCTTCTGATTCCAAGATAAAGGGCCTTGAAACCGTGTTTGGCAATGGCCTTTTTTAACGCGATGGTCTTTAGTTCATTGCAGCATTTGAACTTGCCTTTATCCGGGCCAACCTCCTTGCTGATTGCTTCTTCGTTTCTGGCAACGATAAGCTTCAGATCCCATTCTTTCGTATATTTGTCTCTGAAGTCATAAATTTCCTTGAACTTGTAGGTGGTGTCGATGTGAAGAACCGGAAAAGGTATCTGGCCGAAGAAGGCTTTCCTGACAAGCCACAGCAGCGTTGTGGAATCTTTGCCGATTGACCATAGCATAGCTACATTCCTGAACTCGCTATAGGCCTCCCTGATGATGAAGATGCTTTGATTTTCCAATTTATCCAACTGATTTATGCTGTAATTCATGCTAAGTACATTCCGATTACTCAATACGGTTTTTAGTTACTTCTGAATTGAGGTTGTTTTCCCTTATAAGGATAACAGCGCTAATTATTGTCAACTTGTTTATACCGACATTTCCCATTTACACGGTTCATAAGAATATACTTCTACGTCCGAAGCTAATAATCTTATCAAAATCACCTTGAACTTTCAAGATTTTCGTTTTCGATGTGGTTCTATTGGAAATTGCCGGGAATACAAGGCTTTTTGTGCCCCACCTTTCTGCTAATACCTGCTTTTGCATAGGTCATGACCGCTCACACATTCACAAATCCATGTTTTTCAGCTATTACTATCATTAGCCATACTCAAACAATACGTAACTCTTTAAGAGGATAATCCACAGAAAAGTGGCTATTTCAAGCTGATGATACGAAAATTAATGACGGATTCTTCGCTCTTCAATTATTTCTATTATCGTCTCCGCCTATCGTTCGGAACCGAGGTCCAGGGGTAAAGGTGTGAACGCTTCTGATAATAGCACTTTTACATAAACATTTCTGATATGCTTTCGTCAAGAGATCTTTTCGGGTTCCATCTGCAATGATTTTTCAGCTTTTGAAAGCTCCCATATATGTTGGAAATATCAGTGCTACCTCGCAAACGTCCAGGATCTACTTCAACCTTCACATTTAAGCCACAGTTCTCGATCATCATTTCAAGCAAACTGGACATCTTCGTTGGTATGCCCGAACAAAGATTAAAAACTTGCCCGCCGGCCGGCTCTTGACACAAAGCCCAAATAGCTTCCACAGCATCGTGTATGTCGAGAAAATCGCGAGAACTCTCCAGATTTCCGACCTTAATCACATTTGCTTTCCCGGAAAGTACCTGTTTTACCTGCTGGGCGAAAGCCCCCGGTGCCAATCCAACAGTTACGCCTTTGCCAATTAACTGAAATGGTCTTACAACCATAACACAGATACTAAAAGCACGGTGATAGTACAAAGCGATTTGAGTGGCCAGTAGTTTACTCAAGCCGTAGGGAGTAACAGGTTCGCACGATGTTCGTTCATCCACAGGTACTCGACTTGGCTCAATATGCCCATATTCTGCGGCAGAACCGGCTGTAACCATAACCACAGCCGGTGCATAATGACGAGTGGCTTCGAGCAGAGCAGCTATGGAAAGAACATTAACCTTATATATTTCTAAGGGGTCTTCAGTGCCGAAAATCCCTGCAAGATGAATAACATAATCAGGTTTGGTTTGCTTAATCAAATCCGCAACATCATCTTTACAGGATAAATCCAGCTTGTAAAAAGAATCACAGCTTGCAGCAGGGTCGTCTTTAATATCCACACCGATAACATCCGGAGGGGATTGTAGATGCTTGAGGTAATCGGACATATGCAGGCCGGCGAAGCCGCATATTCCTGTAATGAGAACCCGCGTCTTCATAATTTTAATTTCGCAGATACTTATCGCGTGACTGCTCGAAGGCCTTAACAGCCGTTTCGTAATCATCAACTCGCCCGATATCGAGCCACTCACAGTCACTGCGAAAAGGCAGAACCGTCCTGCCTGCATTTTTCAATTTCATCATAAGCATAGGCATATCGAGGTACTGGGCTTTAGGGATGGAATCAAGCACGGATTTGTCGAACACGTTAACACCCATGCTCACCAGATATTTGAAACTGGGTTTCTCTTTGTACTCCAACAATTCTTCGTTTCGGCCGAATTCAAGAACACCAAAGTCAATCTTGACTTCTCTGGTAAACACCCCGATTGTAGCTGTTGCTCCCGAATTAATGTGGCTACGGACCATCGCAACATAATCGAGCGTCGTAAGCAGATCACCGTTCATTACCAGGAAAGTATCTGTGAGATCATCTACAAGAGAAAGGCAGCCCGCAGTGCCCATTGGTTCGTTCTCAATACAATAGCTGATATCAAGTCCCAATGTCGAGCCGTCGCCGAAAAAGGCCTGTATCAAATCAGCCAGATGATTTACTGACAAGGTGATTTTCTTGAAACCCGCTGATTTAAGTTGTCGGAGTACGACTTCAAGTATCGGCATTTCGCCGATGGGCATAAGCGGCTTCGGTAAGACAGTCGTGTATGGCCTGAGTCTTGTTCCCTTGCCTCCGGCTAATATTACCACTCTTATATCCTTCATGTTAATCATTTGTTCATTCCACTGCAGAAAACTAAACTGCGTACACCTCGGGTCGGTATTTTTCGATGTTTTTCTTTATCCAATCTATCGTTTCGGACAAGCCCTTTTGCAGGGAATATTTTGGTTGCCAGCCGCACACTTCTCTCGCAATGGTGTTGTCGCTTATAAGGCACATAACTTCACTTTTTGGTGGTCTCACACGTGACTGGTCCTGTTCAATGGGCATATTCTCCTTGCCCAGCATTTTCAAAATTTCTTTAACGATTGTCGCGATGCTGTTGCCGGTGCCGGTCCCAAGATTTACAACCTGGCCGAGGACTTCATCACAAAGCCCCACAGTAATAAGACCTTCTGCCGTGTCTTTAACGAACGTCAAATCACGAACCGGTTCCAGTGAACCTAAACTGACCTTGTCACGTGTAAGAGCCTGGCTTATAACCGTAGGTATCAGAGCTCTTGCTGATTGACGAGGCCCAAAAGTGTTAAAGGGTCGGACCGTTACAACCGGCAAATCGAAACTTTGGTAATACGACTGGACTATCTTATCAGCAGCTATCTTACTGGCCGAATAAGGCGACTGACCCTGTAGGGGATGTTTTTCATCAATAGGTGTATATTGGGCAGTTCCATATGCTTCACTCGTTGAAGTATGAACCACGCGATTTGTTCCCTCGTCGCAACAGGCCTGCAGGATATTAACAGTGCCCTGAACATTCACCCTTACGTAATCACTTGGCGCCACGTAACTATAAGGGATGCCAATTAAGGCGGCAAGATGGAATACATAGTCGCAACCACGAACCACTTTTCTCACAAAGAACGGATCAGCAACGTCACCAAGAATAATTTCGAGACTACTCTGGCTTGCCTTCGGCAAATCGGAAAGCATCCCCAAATCACCACGCCCGTTGTATTTCACAAAAGCCCGAACATCAGCTCCTTTGGCCAGCAGTGCTTCGATAAGATGAGAGCCGATGAAGCCGCCGGCGCCGGTAACCAACACTTTTTTTCCTTTGAGCATGTTTGACCCTTTTTCAAAATCCAAAACAATGATAGATACACATCAATTGCTTAAGTTGTCTTGCGACGCATACAATTCTTCATATTTTCTGACTGCAATTCTAATATCGAGATTTTTCCGAACAAACACTTGCCCGGCCAGTCCCGAGTTTCTCATTTTCTCCGTGTCCTTCAGAAGTCCAGTCAGGCATTGTGCGAACGATTCTACATCATTAACTTCGAACAGATTATTTCTCATTTCAGGAGCTGTTGCTACCACGATTCCCCCGATTCGGGAAGCGACCACCGGTTTGCCGGATGCCTGAGCCTCAATTATGGAGACAGGCATTCCCTCCGTCCTCGATGGCAGTACGAAAATATCGATTGCGTGGTAAAACTCTCGGATATCATCGAAATCTTGGACCCTTGCGAAGTATTTCGATAATCCCAGATCGTTTATCTGTTCTCCGATCCTGTCATAGAGGCCTGTAATTGATTCCTGGCTGGAGCTAACGGCCCTTCCGCAAAGCAGGAAGCGGACATTAGGTACCTCATTGATGGTCAGGGCTGCTATCTTAATCAGGGCTTCATGATTCTTCTGGGGCTTGTACGTGCCGACGTGTCCAACAATCAGATTATCCGAAGAAAAGCCAAACCTGCTTAAATCGAGAGTATTGTCGGGTTTCTTGGCGAAGAACTCTGTATCCACACCGTAAGAGATTGATTGAATCATAGCGTAGGCAGTGGAATTACCGGCGAAAAACGATTCGCTAACAGCCCGTGATGAAGTGGTTATACTGGTTGCAGTCTTAACAACGAACCACCGCATAATCCGGAGATAGACGTTCTTGATGAAGCCCATATCGGGTCTTGCCTGGTGATAACTAGCCACTCTCACAGGAACTTTGGCCAAAAGTGCGGCTAACAGCACACTCCCGCCAAAATCCGAAAAGTGGCTGTTTATAGAGTCATATTTTTCCTTACGCAGGATTTTATAGAGTTTATAAATGAAGCGAACTTGGTCATACTTCATCCGGCACTGCAGTACCTTAGCTCCAAGCCTCCTTGCCTGTTCAGTATAAGGCCCTTCGGCCGATTTTATGCATAAAATGTCCATATGGAATCGACGCCGGTCATAAGTTCGCAACATAGACATCAAAAATGTCTCAATGCCGCCATGCACCATTCCGCTCACAACATGAAGCACCTTGATTTTTTTCTTCTCGTTCATCGACTAATACTCTGACAGTTCAGTACTTTCTGCTGAACATATTATGAGAATACTACTTCTTAATCAAAATTGAACCGATATATTTTACCAACCGAATACATTATTCCCACTACTTTCGTTGTTTTAGCAGCCGTGAATCTCACTGTATTCGCGATGCAAGTAATCCACCGCAAAGTGGTTGTTTTTCACCTGATTGTAAGAGTGTTCGTGAGGAATCTTTATTTCATTCAGTATTTTAATAACTTTTTCCACTCATTTTGCAACAGGTAAACCCAGAGATAAATGCGTGGATGCTTCAAGCTAAACATCACCGAGGATTACGATTCTGAATTATTGGATTACTCACATGTAAAAATCAGTGCCTCCGTCTTCTAATTCATACGAACCAGGTTCACCATAAGCAGTTGGAAATACTTCTTCTTCTCCACAAAAGCTTTTAAGCAACCAGGCGGCAACAATAATCCGAAAAATGGGAGTAATCATTAAACTTACATGGTTGCGAACGGAAATCATAAAAATACCGTAAGCAATAATAAATATCAGCGTGTTTGCCGGAGAAGTCATTGTGGCAAAACGGGCATAAATGCGCCGCAGGAGAATTCCTATAATTGCCATATGAATAAATACGCCCGGAAGTCCAAAATTCAAATACCCCTCCGCTGAAATCGAGAAACCCGTGCCCGCAACCCCGCGACCAAAGTGTGTATATGTCAGCCATGTTGCTGGGCCTGCACCCAAATAAGGCACCATCTTGCCTGACAAATAAGGAATAATATGCACTATCGACTGCACATAGGACCGTCCGTGCCAATAAGATTCACGTCCGGGCACCAGCATTGTCGTCAGGTTCACCGTTCTAACGGATCCTCCCATCTCAACCAGTGAATCATACCAGTGAGTCAGTTCTGTTTCTCTGGCATGTTTTAATAGCTCAATCATCTTAGGTATATCGAAGGCTGCCAGGTTCCGAATTATCTTAATCGCGGAAAACGCCATTAGCGCACAGATAGTGATTATTATTAGTGATTTGAGCTTTATACGTTTAATAATAAAATGGTACACCAGAAGCAGAATCATGCCCTGGATCACCATTTGGGTCCTGCCGCCTTCGAGTAATAATAGAAACAAATATATTAAAAAGAGTGTTATTCCAAGCTTGCCTTTGAAAAGGCGCCTGTGACGTAGAGCCACCGATGTAATATAAATACCAAATCCAAGTGAAAAAATCTGAAATTGTGTATTCCAGAGCCTGTAGTATTTCGAGAATCTGTCCATATGTATGTAAACTTCGTAACCTCTCGTGAGCCAGGTACGGATGCCTACCCCAAAGATAAATCCGATGTGGATAATCAATGCAAGCAGCATTATAGCTGTACCAACGAGTGTCCAGGACGCAGTAGGCAATGATCTTATTTTGGTGGATACATAATTTCTTTCCTTTGGTGCCGCTAATTCATATCCAAACAGGAAGCTTAATAGACCAAAATTTACAATAAACATCACGAGATAATATTGTTCAGGTGCGGGAAATACTCTTTTGCCGGCACGATCGCTGATATCTATGATTCCGAAAAGCCACAATGCAAGATAAGAATAATGAAATGCCGCGTAAAAAAGGACATAGAAAACATCAGGAGCAAGATAGTTCCGGGGACCTGAACGTACACGCCAGAGAATATGGGCGATACAGATAAAAAGACCAAAAACCAGAGCAACTTTCGTGTAATATTCCCAGGTGAATCCCGCAGCCGATTGATAAAGTACAAAAGAGATCACAATGCCTGCAACGACCGCGCACAGGTAAATAATTCTGTGTCTGCTTGAATACACATCTCCAAACTCATGGGCCTGCAACAGTGGGGCGTCACTGTAATCCGAAATCATACTATAATCTGTGTTATCACTCACTTGTTAAATCCGTACGCTTCCTGCAAAACGCTATATTC